>Ga0308165_1003279_pt1 | contig 17596 bp, 16 predicted proteins | sample PhyWR2_FD_201032 | JGI IMG/M metagenome (GOLD analysis project Ga0308165, IMG submission 201032) | Phyllosphere microbial communities from UC Gill Tract Community Farm, Albany, California, United States - DLSLW.R2 | ecosystem: Host-associated > Plants > Phyllosphere > Unclassified | place: USA...
TTGAGCCGATCCTCAAGCGCACCAAGGCGCCGCCGCTGGATTTTTTCCGCCTTTATTACACCCAGGCCACCGTCTTTAGCCGCCGCGCCATGCCTGCCGAGGCGGGCCAGGTGGCACAAAAGGCCTTGGTGGCCATGCCCAAGCCCAGTGATCCGCAATGGGCCTACCCGCATCTGGAGCTGAGCATTGCCAGCATCCGCTGGCTGGCCGAAGGCGGCCGTTATGAGGCGGCGCTCAAACAGGCGCAAACGCTCATCACCCGCTACCCGCTGCAAGAGATTGCCCGGCTGCCCGCGCAGATGCGCTGGGACAACAGCACCCCCATCCCGCAGGCGGCCGACTACCCCACCCAGCTGCAGATACTGGGCGTGTACGAAGACCTGGGCTATGTGCTGCACGAGCAAGGCCAGTACCGCCAGGCCCTGCAGGCCAACCAGCAGCTGCTGCCTGTGGCGCGCGAGCGCCTGCTAGCACTGGGCGAGACCCCGCGCCTGCGCGGCCTGCTGGCCAACCTGGCGCAGAACAGCTACATGCTCGGCCAGGTGGACGCCGCCCGCAACTACCTGCAAGAGCGCCTGCAGATCGCCATCAGCGCTGGCGACCATGACACCGTGTACGACAGCTATTTCCAGCTGATGGTGCTGGCCCATGAGCAAAACCAGCCGCAGCAGGCGCGGCAGTGGCTCAGCACCTATGCGCAATATGCCCGCGCCCAAGGGCACAGCGACCAACTGGCCCGCGCCCAGCAGCTGCGCGACGAGCTGAACGGCCGCGAAGCAGCGCCCCCGCCGCAACAGCCGGCCCAATCGCCAGCCCCACAGGCACGGCGCCAGCCCAAGCGCTGAGCCCACCCAGATTGACCCAGTTTGAAGGAGTTCCACCCATGAAGAAAAACATCACCCTCAGCCGCTACCTTGTCGAGCAGCAACGCGTAGACGGGCTCATCCCCGCCCAGCTGCGCCTGCTGATCGAAGTGGTGGCCCGCGCCTGCAAGCGCATCAGCCACAGCGTCAACAAAGGCGCGCTGGGCGATGTGCTGGGCACCGCCGGCAGCGAGAACGTGCAAGGCGAAGTGCAGAAGAAGCTGGACATCATCGCCAACGAAGTGCTGATCGAAGCCAATGAATGGGGTGGCCACCTGGCCGCCATGGCCTCCGAAGAGATGGACAGCATCTACCTGGTGCCCAACCGCTACCCGCAAGGCGAATACCTGCTGATGTTCGACCCGCTCGACGGCTCGTCCAACATCGATGTGAACGTGTCCATCGGCACCATCTTCAGCGTGCTGAAAAAGCCTGAAGGCCACCCTGGCGTGACGGAAGATGACTTTCTGCAGGCAGGCGCCCAGCAAGTGGCCGCCGGCTACTGCGTCTACGGCCCACAAACCACCCTGGTGCTGACCTTTGGCGACGGCGTGGCCATGTTCACCCTGGACCGCGAGCAAGGCAGCTTTGTGCTGACCCAGGAGAACGTGCGCATCCCCGAAGACACCAAGGAATTCGCCATCAACATGAGCAACATGCGCCACTGGGATGCCCCCGTCAAGCGCTATGTGGACGAATGCCTGGCCGGTGTGGAAGGCCCCCGCAACAAGGACTTCAACATGCGCTGGATCGCCTCGATGGTGGCCGACGTACACCGCATCCTCACCCGTGGCGGCGTCTTCATGTACCCCTGGGACAAGCGCGAACCCAACAAGCCCGGCAAGCTGCGTCTGATGTACGAAGCCAACCCCATGAGCTGGCTGGTAGAACAAGCCGGCGGCGCCGCCACCAACGGCCGCGAACGCATCCTCGACATCAAGCCCACCAAGCTGCACGAGCGCGTCAGCGTGGTCCTGGGCTCGAAGAACGAGGTCGAGCGCATCACCCGCTACCACACCGAAGCATAAATTCTGCAATTTGGTCTGAGAGCAAAAATTTCACGCTATAATTTCTCTCTAACGCCGGTGTAGCTCAGTCGGTAGAGCAGCTCATTCGTAATGAGAAGGTCGGGTGTTCGATTCATCTCTCCGGCACCAAAATTCCGAAATAAGAAACCGCCCTAGTCTTCACAGACTAGGGCGGTTTTTCTATTGAATTCAATGCTTGTCAGAGAGCATATGGGAAGCTTCATTCCATCTTTATACCCGCCTCGGCAACTTCCCCAACGTTAGTCTCCCATTGTTAAGCGTCCAACTATCAACGTTTCTCAGGAAATTCTGCTACCCAAGGTTTAACGCATTGCACAGAGCCTAGCCAGTACAAGCACACGTTGCACTTACACCGTACAACCAGCAACGTGAAACGCCAGTCCATTTGAGTGGCTTTCTGAAAAGCCAGCTATGCGTGTAAAGTGCAAAGATGGCGCGCACTTTTGTAAGCAATCGAAATCTTGAGAGGACAGCACGGCCTCGTGCACTAAATCTCCTGTATCTACGATGAGATCTGGCTTATCTTGTGCGGGTGCTAGTACCGCTGTACGAAGGTCAATTACTGTCGAGTCGCAGCCTTCAAGTCTCAAGGCAATCAATGCCAAACGGCACAGCAGCCACATTGATTGACCAAGGCGAACCAGTAATACTGTTTTCTAGCCTCTGTCGGAAGATAGCGAAGCTGCAAGAACTGTAGCTGGATGTGGCCCTGGGCGAGGCACTAATGGCGCGAGGCATAGTCTATGAAATCAATCGTACCGACAAAATAACTACGGCTTTTGGATTACGAGCGAGCCTCCAGGATGACAAGCTCAATCTTGGTGTTGGCTCTACTGCCAACGACGTCTAAACGCGATCATCCGTCCCGCATGTGCGGCGCGGCAATAGTATGCAGCACGTGGTCAATTCCGCGATTGCGAACCAACCAGTGCCCATCCTGGACGTGTAATTCCTCTCTTAAAAATATGCGATACTTACACCCAGTTCTCCCGCTAGTGTGTTCACGTGGCGGTTGCAGAACGACGAACCTCGGCGCGAATGTTCTCAACGCTGCGAAGCGGCGAGCACATACACCGGACAAAGCACAGTGCAACTGCGTGTACGCGCAGAAGTGGTGCTCGGTGGTCTGATCGAGGTGCAGCTCGTGGCCCCTGAAGCTACGCGGGCTGATAGAGGTCGTTATGCAACAGGCCGAGGCGTGGATGCGGTGGACGGAACTGACCCGTCAGAGGCGCGCGAAACGCCGCAGATGGGTGCCGTGGCGAAATTTCGCGCCCGCATCCTGCATATTCAATACACTTGGAGTGTTGCGATGAAGGTACGAATGAGTTTGATTTGCATTTTCGCCGCATGCGTGAGCGCTAGTGTGTTCACGTGGCGGTTGCAGAACGACGAACCTCGGCGACAATGTTCTCAACGCTGCGAAGCGGCGAGCACATACACCGGACAAAGCACAGTGCAACTGCGTGTACGCGCAGAAGTGGTGCTCGGTGGCCTGTCTTAAATCTGGCAATCTCAGGGGCATTTTTTAGCCGATTGCGATCAGAGAATTGACTTACTTATCCGAAATTTCCCACGTAGATGGCCTGCGGCAAGCTTTTAGCCATATTTCCAAAGGCCGACTTGGTCGCCCCTCTGGACAAGTTCAAGGCGTAGACGGAGTATCAATAAATTCATTCGCAGAAAATATTGACTCCAAGCTTTTGTCTCTTTCCAAGAGATTGAAAAGCGATTCTTTTCAATTCTCTCAGCTAAAACCAATTATTCTTCACGATCCGATAAAAAATAAGAGACGAATTATCTGCGTCCCGACTATCGCCGATCGCATTGTTCAAAGAGCAATCTTGGATAGAATTGCCAAATCGCAAGCCTGGCTATTCAATGAGATTAGTTATGGTTTTATACCAAGAACAGATGAGCAAAAAGGGGTAGTTTCCGCTGTAAAAAAAGCAAAAGAGCTTAGAGAATCCTCCCCCTGGGTTTTCAAGACTGATATCCAAAAATTCTTTGACCGGGTGAAGCGTCCGCTCCTAGAAGAAGAGGTGCGAAAAAAAATAAGGCAGCGCTCAATTCACAACCTCTTGCAGCAGGCCATGCATTGCGAAATCAAGCTGGGCCCTAGATCGGAATCGATTCAAATAAAGCAAGCAGGCATTAAATTTGGAGAAGGTGTTAGGCAAGGGATGCCTCTCTCGCCATTTTTTGCTAATTTAATGCTATCCGACTTTGACAAATACTGCATAAAATCTCATATAAAAGCCATTCGCTATGCAGATGATTTAATATTTTTCTGTCAGAGCAAAGATCAAGCCATTGCCATTCACCAAGAATGCAAGGAGCGGCTAGCTAAGTTAGAGCTTAGCATTCCAGATATAGAAGAAAGCAGCAAGAGTGTAATTGCAGGCCCAGATGATTCGGTTTCATTTTTAGGCGTCGAGCTTTCTCCAGATGGGAAAGGAAATTACTCTCTTCTGGTTGGGAAGAAGCAATTTCTAGACATCAAAGGAAGCTTCTATAATCTATGCGGCATTTCAGAGTTGAAATCAAAGAACCTTACGCTCGGAAAATTACAAGCCGTATTAGATTCAAAAAAGAATGCTTATAGCGCCTGTTACGATTACTGCGATAATATTCAAGAATTAGAAAATCAGATGAGCCACTGGACAAATGGGGTTATTAAAAAAGTTCTGAATAATGTTGGCATTTCTGCCGCTACTCTCAGTATAGACGCGCAATGGCTGCTAGGTCTTAGATAAATCAGCATCGAGCAATTTATTGAGCCAATAGAAAAAGCGAGTTGACATGCACCTAGGCGTAGCGCAGGTATCACATTGAATATAAATCGGAAGTATCAATGTCGCGACGAAAGCACGGCTAGCTTGATTGGACCGTTGGTGCAATATCTGCAGCTATGCCCATCAATAAAGCCGCAGGAGGTTTACTCCTGAGCAACATATGAAGGCGCTTGAGGTGCGGATTAAGAGGGTCAGCAACATGCTTCGCAGAGACTATTTAGTGCATGGCGCCAAACGCTTTTGGACAAGTCTTGCAAGAGCAACTCTTCCAAGAACCATCAGTGAGAATTCCCATGACCAACCAACAACTGAATGAAATATTTCTGTGTGCAATTCCATTTTTTGAAAGCTTAAAGGGTGTCCGGGGCATTCCCTTCATTAGCACTTACCCTGTAAACAGCTGTGAGTCAACCAGTGCAATGCTTGCGGCCATCCTTCAAAAACTGGATCATCAATTAGATGTTTTAGTTGTTAAAGGGACACAAGCGTCTGGTTACGGAATGCATTTTTGGGTTGAAGCAAATGGCTGTGTTCTCGACCCTACTGCACATCAGTTTCCCGAATACAATGCCCCTATTTTTGCAATGCACCCAAGTCCATTGGAAAAGGTTTTTTCACATACAGAGCTATTTACACCGGAACAAGCTTTGACACAGTGTGATGAAAAAATGGGCTTTCCCAGAGACTTAGCAAATCGTCTCGTCAGTAAATTCCTTACGCATGTTTATTCGTAACAGCCGCAGGGTCGCCCAAGATTTCGAAGCTCAACTTAGCGGTTAAACATCGGATCAAACGCGTTATCTGCCCACTCGTTAGTGTCTGCTCGTTAAACCTAGGCGCACTACATCGGCATCCATCGCCTCGGCCGGTCAATAGCAGACACAGCGGAGAGAGAGATGTTTATGCGCGATGGCGTCCATCTCAAGTGAGGTCGACAATGCAGCGTATTAGCGCTCAGGGTCCTCATAAGCAGGGAAATTGTTGTAATCTCACGCTGCACGACCCTTCTGCCCCTCGGCAGCCTTCTCATTTGCCCGATGCAGCACCGCCTGCGCATACTCGATCAGCGCATACAAAGCGCTATGCAGATCGCCTTGCAGCCACTTGCTCAACTTTTACGACCTGCCGTCATCTGCCCCCATCAGCAGAGCCGATATGGCACTCAGGCCATACAAGCGCGTATTGATCGCTTGGGCTTCCCAATCCGTTAGCGCCAGGTCATCCGTAAAGCCGCAGGCCCTACGTTGCCTGCAAATGTCGTGAATGTCTAAAGGTCGGTCGTCTTGGTCCACGATGGACTGGAAGGCATCAACATGCGCGGTATCCGGGCTGGATGCATCCAAGCTGGTGGGATAGCGCCAGTAGATGGGTGGCCAGTTGGTGTAGGCCAGTGGGGCCGATAGATGAGTTGGCGCCAGTGCCATTCCACTCGTTGGCGATGCAGAAGGTCTGCGCTTGGACGTCATAGGAGATGTCCCGCGTTTCCAGGCATTCGGCAGCAGGCGGTTGCAAAGGCTGTGAAAAAAACTGCTGACAGTGCCAGTCCCCATTGCATGAACCGACGCGCTTCATCCACCAGCGCACAAAGGGAAGAAGGGCTGTGCAAAAGCCCTTCAAAAACATCAGAACACAGATAAATAACCTTATCATCTGTTCAAAACGAACATGTTGCCCTCTCACGCAGAAGAAGCACTTTAGTGCTGCAGGCAGCATCGTTTCGGATGCCCGAATCCCGAGATCAGTTTGAACCACAAGCTGAGACCAAAGGTATGACCCGTGGAAAAAACTCTTGTTAACGTTGATGGCGCCGCTCAAGCATTGAGGCAATTTGCTGAAGAGCGAGATTGGCATAAATTTCACTCGCCCAAAAATCTGGTCATGGCGCTCTCCGGAGAAGTTGGCGAACTCACCGAAATATTTCAGTGGATGTCGGAAGCGGATTCGCTCAGTGCTGCGACCTCACCAAAAACATCCCAAGCAGTGCGCGATGAGCTCGCGGACGTCGCGCTTTACCTTGTGCGACTTGCCGACGTGCTTGGGGTTGACCTGAATGCCGCAGTGAGCAGCAAACTCGCTTCCAACGCTGCCAAGTACCCGATCGAACTCTCTAAAGGAGTGAGTACCAAGTACGACCAGTTGCCAAAGCCATGATCGTCTATCAAGCTGACAAGAAGGAATTCTTGGTTGACTACAACGATCGTGACATCGAGGACGTCATTTACGAAAAGTACCGCGCTGCCACAGACCGAAAAGTGGCGCAGGCAGAGATCCGATCCTGGCGAGAATCCCTGGGCTACGTGGCACGTGTCCTGAGTGACCCGGAAATTGCCGACGATGTTGGGGTGGCAGTGGAATTCATCCTTCCGCAATCTGCCAAACGCATCGACGTCATTCTTGCTGGGCATGCTGATGATGGTTCGCGACGTCTGATTGTTGTGGAGCTAAAGCAGTGGTCCTCTGTTAACGCTACGGACCGCGATGCCATTGTCTTGCTACGTCATGGCGGTCGCTCAGACCAAATGCGTGTGCATCCCAGCTACCAGGCATGGTCCTACACCGCATTTTTGGAAGGCTTCAACGAAGCTGTCTACGATGGCGGTTTGCAAGTACGCCCTTGTGCCTACCTGCACAACTACGCTGCGGATGGAATCATCGACGCGGCTCACTATCAACCATATATTGAACGTGCGCCACTGTTCCTGAAAGGTGATGATGATCGCAAGCGACTCAGAGAATTCATAAAACAGCATCTTCGCCATGGACGAGGTCGTCAGGTGCTGTTCGATCTAGAACAAGGCCGTCTTCGCCCTTCCAAAGCGCTTGCTGACGTCGTCGGGAAGCTTCTCAAAGGCAACGAAGAATTCGCGTTGATCGATGATCAGAAGGAGATTTTTGAAGCTGCAAAGGCTGCATGCCGTCAGGCGAGCTCTTCCGAAAAACCTCGTGTCGTGATCATTGAAGGCGGTCCGGGAACCGGCAAATCGGTCGTTGCAGTAAACCTGCTGGCCGCCTTGCGAGAAGGGCTGACTGTTAAATACATCTCCAAGAATGCGGCACCGCGTGCCGTGTACAGCGAAAAGCTCATCCAGACCCGAGAGAACGCGCATCTGGTCAATCTGTTTGGTGGCTCGGGCTCGTTCACTGAAACAAGCACGGATGCCTTTGACGTGCTGGTAGTTGACGAGGCGCACCGCCTGACCGAGAAAAGTGGTTTCTATGGGAACCTGGGTACACACCAAGTCCAGGAGCTTATCAATGCAGCCAAGTGCAGCATTTTCTTTATTGACGAAGACCAGCGCGTAACGCTCAAAGATGTAGGAACCAAGGCAGCCATCCGTAAGTTTGCGGCCGCTCGCGGAGCAGAGGTTGAGGAGTACGCTCTTGCCTCGCAGTTTCGCTGTGCAGGTTCAGATGGTTACCTTGCCTGGGTGGACGATGTGTTGCAAATCAGAGCGACTGCGAACGGCAGCCTTGAGGATATTCCGTTTGACTTTCAAGTTTTCGATGACCCCGAGGAAATGCACGCAGCGATTGAGGCAAAGAACAGCGGCAACCGAGCACGCGTGGTCGCCGGATATTGCTGGCCATGGAACAGCAAGAAGGACTCCAAGCAGATGGATGTGGTGATCGGCGATTACCAGCGTCAATGGAATCTTGACCAAGACGGCAGTCTTTGGATCATGGCACCCCATTCAGTGCAGCAAGTGGGCTGTATCCACACCTGCCAAGGCCTGGAAGTGGACTACATCGGCGTGATCATTGGTCCTGATCTGGTGATGGACGGAGAGAAACTTACCACTCTACCCAGAGCGCGCGATCGGCACGATAAAACCATGAAAGGCTTCGTGAAGATGTCCAAGGAGCAGCCTGCTGAAGCTGCACGGCAGGCGGACATGATCATCAAGAATACGTACCGCACGCTAATGACACGTGGAATGAAAGGGTGCTATGTCTATGCGACTGATGCAAAGCTGGCCGCCTATCTCAGGTCCCGTGGCAAGCAAAAACAATTCGCTTAGCCTCCAGACCGCATTGAGACTTCAGCTCTAGCAGTTCAAAGGAGTCGGTCGCTCCCATGGGTATGCGCCAACCGAGCTCTTACCCCCTGCAAATTGATGAATAGTGAATGGGGCGCACGCGACTTGCAGCCCCCCTCACCCAACGCCACAAGTGCCGGCATCCACTAATGCCGCCTGTTGGCGCGCTGCTTGCTTTTAAGCGGGGGTAGTGCTGCAATTCATGCTACGCCATCCTTCCGCGCTTCGGCAGCCTTCTCATTAGCCCGATACAGCACCGCCTGCGCATCCTCCGTCAGCGCATACAAAGCACTGTGCAGACCGCCTTGCAGCCACTTGCTCAGCTTGAACGACCCGCCATCATCTGCACCGATCAGCAGAGTCGATATAGCGCTCAAGCCATACAAGCGCGTGTTGATCGCTTGGGCTTCGCACTCCGTCAGCGCCAGGTCGTCCGTAAAGCCGCCAGCCCTGCGGAGCCTGCAAATGTCATGAATGTCTAAAGGCTGATCGCCATGGCCAGCGAGGGCCTGGATGGCATCGGCAAGAGCTTTATCCGGGCGGGAGGTGTCCGAGCTGGAATCCACGGATGAGCCGGCTTTTGCTGCTGGAGGGGCAGCTTGGGGCTTGCTGTTCATGATGACGCCTCCTGACTCCGGGACAGGTTGCGCAGTGGAGGCAGTAGTGCCTGTACGGCCATGTTCAGCGCGTTGTGCGCGTCGGGATGGAGTTGGATAAAGGCGCTTTCGCCCAGGCAGGAAGTGGGCGCAGAGATGTGCGCAGGGGATGACTGAGCCATGGTGGACTCCAAGCAGGATGGTTTGCTACAACCACCGCTTCCCACGCCAATGGGGGCGGCAGCTCGAACAGGTTGGCGTACCGGCCCCGCTTGCGCATACCGGCGAGCCTCGCGGCTCCCTGCCCGAGCCGCCATAAAACGAGCACGAACAAACAAGCCGCAGGTACTCTGCGGAAGAGACTGCGGCTTGCGTCGCAGCGGGAATCGGGACGCCAATCCCGGCTGCGCTTGACTGGCGCAGCGGCCTAACTGTAGCACGGCAGGAATGGGAGTGTTTAGGTGTGGCGCATTTTTGAACCCCTCTTCTGCCCGAGCCTCTCGGCCCTCCTCAGTGAAGCGGTCGCGGCCCGGCTAGGTCGGGAAGCCGTCACGGTCGATGACATGGAGGTGCTCTATTTCAATGCAGCAATAGCCCAAGCGCTGGCGCATAGCCTGCGCGCCATTGCCCGCTCAAGCGATGCGGTCCATGGACTTCCGGGCCAACCAGCCCGTGGCATGCAGCAGGGCATGCATTACGTGCACTAAGGGGCGACGTAAAGGGTTTGCAGGTAGTAGCGCGGGCGCTGTTCTCAGGGGACTCGGAAAGAACTTCTCCCTCCATCAACAAGGCCACCCCGCTTTATTTCGCCGCGATTTTCTTTCGTCGGGCACCCAGCCTGGCAGCCTGTAATTCTCACCACCCAACACTTTTGTATAGTTTTGTACACTGCCTCTCGCAGCGCTACATTCGGTCAGACAACCCCTTTGCCAAAGCGCCGCTGGCTTGAACAATCGCTCCGTCAGTTTGACAAAACAACAGCTCCACAAGGATTTGACCATGAGCGCAGCACAAGACAAGGTTCTCTACACCGGCCGCACGACGACCACCGGCGGCCGCTCCGGCGCATCGCGCAGCGATGACGGGCATCTGGATATTCGCCTGACCCAGTTTGGTACGGCGGGCACGGGCACCAACCCCGAGCAGCTGTTTGCGGCGGGCTGGTCGGCCTGCTTTATGGGCGCGATGGCCCGGGCGGCGCAGCCGCTGGGCGTCAAGCTGCCGGCTGACCTGGCGGTCGAAGCCGAGGTGGACCTGGTGCAAAACGCCGAGGGCTTTGCGCTGGCCGCGCGCCTGAACGTCAAGGTACCCGGCGTGGCGCATGACCAAGCCCTGGCGGTGGTGCGGGCGGCGCACCAACTCTGCCCATATTCCAAGGCGACACGCGGCAATATCCAGGTTGATCTTTCCGTGGCCTGATCGCCCCTTGGCTCCCCACCCGGTTTGACCTCCATGCGCAGCATTCTTCAACGGCTTGTCCCTTCCACCCTGCTGGCGCGCATCGCCTTGCTGGTGGTGCTGGGCATGGGGGTGGCCCAGCTGCTCACCTATATGGCCATTCGCCATGAGCGTGAGCAGGCGCTGATGCGGCTGATGATCAGCGGGGTCGAGCGCGATATCGCCAGCTCGGTCGCGCTGATCGACCGGCTGCCGGCGGGCGAGCGCCAGGACTGGTTCCCCAAGCTGGAGCGCCCCAATTACAGCTTTTCTCTGGAAGGTGCGGTCAGCAACGCCGCGCCCACCGACCCGGCGCTGGCCCGCTTTGCGCAGGTGGTGGCCGATGCCTTGCAGCCCTTTCCGGTGCTGGCGATGGGGCAGCTGGGCGACCGGTCCGATGCCGTGCGCATGCAGCTGCGGCTGAGCGATGGCTCGCCGCTCTACATCGTGGCGCGCCGCGTGCCGATGCCCGTGTCGGGCTGGGTTACCTGGCTGCTCGCGGGCCAGCTGCTGGTGCTGGCGGGCCTGGCCTGGCTGGCGGTGCGCCTGGTCACCCGGCCTTTGGAGAGGCTGGCAGCGGCGGCCGACCAGCTGGGCCCCGACCTGCAGCCCACTGTGGTGGCTGAGGCCGGCCCCGCCGAGGTGGTGCGCGCAGCGCGTGCCTTTAACGCCATGCAGCAGCGCATTGCCGGCTACCTGAACGAGCGCATGCAGATCCTCGCGGCCATCTCGCACGACCTGCAGACCCCCATCACCCGCATGCGCCTGCGGGTGGACCTGATGGACGACATGCCCGATGCCGACAAGTTTCGCCAGGACCTGGAGGCCATGCGCAGCCTGGTGCAGGAAGGCGTCAACTACGCCAAGACCCTGCAAGGCTCCGACGAGAAGGTGCGGCGCCTGGACCTGGATGCGCTGCTGCGCAGCATCGTCAACGACTATGCCGACACCGGCAGCCCGGTCACGCTCGATGGCGCTGCGGGCCAGCCCATCCACACCCGCCCCCATGCGCTGCGCCGCATTCTGGGCAACCTGATCGACAACGCCCTCAAGTACGGCCAGCGCGCCGATGTGCATCTGCGCCTGGAAGCTGGCCATCTATGCATCGACGTCTGCGATGCCGGGCCCGGCATCCCCGAGGAGCAGCTCGCAGCCGTGCTGCAGCCCTTTTACCGGGTCGAGGCCTCGCGCAACCGCGACACCGGCGGCTCGGGCTTGGGCCTGGCCATTGCCCACCAGCTGAGCCTGTCGCTGGGCGGCACGCTGCGCCTGCACAACCGCGCCGAAGGCGGCCTGCGCGCCAGCCTGCAGCTGCCGGCCACCCGCTGATACCACCCATATCACCTGACATCCACTGACACCACCGCCACCTTCTGCCATGACAAGCACCTCCCCTGCCAGCGACCACGTTCTTTTGGTGGATGACGACCGGGATATCCGCGACCTGGTCAGCGCCTACCTGCAAAAAAATGGCCTGCGCGTGACCACGGCGCCCACGGGCCGGCATATGCGGCAGCTGCTGGAGACCGCCGGCCCGTTTGACCTCATCATCCTGGATCTGATGCTGCCCGGCGAAGACGGGCTGACCCTGTGCCGCGACCTGCGCGCCGGCAAGTTCAAGACCACGCCCATCATCATGTTGACCGCACGCGGCGATGAGACCGACCGGGTGCTGGGCCTGGAGATGGGTGCCGATGACTATATGCCCAAGCCCTTTGCCGCGCGAGAGCTGCTCGCGCGCATCAAATCGGTGCTGCGGCGCACCCGCATGCTGCCGCCCAATATGCGCAGCAGCGAGGAGGCGCGGTTTCTGGCCTTTGGCGACTGGCGGCTCGATACGGTGGAGCGCGTGCTGCTGGACCAGGATGGCGTGATGGTGTCGCTGAGCGGCGCCGAATACCGGCTGCTGCGTGTGCTGGTGGACCACCCGCAAAAGGTGCTCAGCCGCGACCAGATCCTGTCCATCACCCAAGGGCGCGAGGCCGAGCTGTTTGAGCGCTCCATCGACCTGATGATCAGCCGCCTGCGCAAATGCCTGAACGACGATGCCCGCGAGCCGCGCTATATCAAGACCGTCCGCAGCGAGGGCTATGTGTTTGCCGCTCAGGTGGAGGCCCAGGATGTTTAGGGTTCGCAAATGGCTGTATGCCTTTATGTTTTTGCTGGGCTGTGCGGCTGCTGAGATCGCCTCGCCCGCAGGCCGCCCCTGCCCCTTGGCCAGCAGCAGCACCCTGCTACGCAAACGCGGACCCCGCGCTTAAAACGCCCGCGCCCCCCAACACCGCCACCTTTGAGGTGGCGGTCGCGTTTTCGGGGCTCGCAATCATCGCTTTGTATCGCTGTGTACCAGCCCGGCCCAGGCGCTACACGGCCATGCATTTGGGGGGTGCGCATGACACATGCCACATACATGGCGGCGGTCTACTAGCTGACAGCCAAGACACACAAGTTTCGGCGCCCAGCTATCCAACCACCTTCATCATGCAAAGGCCCTCCATGAACCCGATCACCACCTCATCCCGCCGCAGCTTCTTGGGCAACGCCGCCCTGGGCCTGGCCCTGGCACCCATGGGCAGCTTGCTGGCCAGCAGCGCGCGCGCCGCCAGCCCGGCAGGTGCCACCAGCTTTGGCCCGCTCAAGCAGATCGATGCCGGCGACCTGCGGGTGGAATACGCCGAAGCGGGCCCCGCCAACGGCCCCGTCGCCATCCTGCTGCACGGCTGGCCTTATGACATCCACGCCTTTGTCGATGTGGCGCCGCGCCTGGCGGCAGCGGGCTTCCGCGTCATCGTGCCCTACTTGCGCGGCTATGGCGGCACGCGTTTTCTGTCGGCCAGCACCGTACGCAATGGCCAGCAAGTCGCGGTTGCGCAGGACATCATTGCGCTGATGGACGCGCTGGGCGTGCGCCAGGCGGTCGTGGGCGCCTTTGACTGGGGCGCACGCACCGCCTGCATCATGGCGGCAATCTGGCCCGAGCGGGTCAGCGGCCTGGTGTCGGTGAGCGGCTACCTGATCGGCAACCCCCAGGCCAATGCCAAGCCCCAGGCGCCCGCTGCCGAGTACGCCTGGTGGTACCAGTCTTACCTCGCCACCGACCGGGGCCGCGACGGCTATGCCGCCAACCCCGCCGCCTTCAACCGCTTTATCTGGCAGCAGGCCTCGCCCCAATGGCAGTTTGACGATGCCACCTACCAGCGCAGCTCCCAGGCCTTTGACAACCCCGACCACGTCGCCATCGTGGTGCACAACTACCGCTGGCGCATTGCACTGGCACCGGGCGAATCGCGCTTTGATGCGCTGGAGGCCCGGCTGGCCAGCGCGCCCCGCATTGCCGTGCCCAGCATCACGATGGAGGGCGATGCCAACGGCGCGCCGCACCCCGCGCCTGCCGCCTATGCCGCCAAGTTCAGCGGTCCTTACCAGCACCGCAACCTGGACGGCGGCATAGGCCACAACCTGCCCCAGGAGGCGCCGGCGGCCTTTGCCCAGGCCGTGATCGACGTCACCCGCTTGTAACCCCCAACCAGCCACCAATGGAGCTGCCATGGCCTTGTACCTTGTTGCCTTTGCCGCCGGGGTGCTCAGCGTGCTGAGCCCCTGCATCCTGCCCGTTCTGCCCTTTGTCTTTGCACGCCAGGGCCAGCCCAGCCGCCACGGCAGCCTGCCGCTGCTGATCGGTATGGCGCTGGCCTTCGCCGCCGCTGCATCGCTGGCCGCCGCAGCCGGCGCCTGGTCGGTGCAGCTGAGCCAATTTGGCCGGGGCCTGGCGCTGCTGGCGCTGGGCGTGTTTGCCGCGTCCCTGCTCTTCCCCGGCCTGGCCGCCTGGTGGAGCCGGCCGCTGGTGCAGATCGGAGAAAAGCTGGCTGCCCAACAGATCCAGCGCCGCTGGCTGCATTCCGCACTGCTGGGCGTGGCCACGGGTCTGATCTGGTCGCCCTGCGCCGGCCCGGTGCTGGGCCTGCTGCTGTCGGGTGCCGCACTGGCAGGGCCGGACACTGCCACCAGCCTGCTGCTCCTAAGCTATGCGGCCGGTGCCGGCTTGGCCTTGTGGGCGGCCCTGCGCATCAGCGCCGGCACGATGGCGCGCCTGCGGTCCCATTGGCTGCCAGGCGAGCGCGGCCGGCGCGCCGCAGGCGCCGCGATGCTGGCGGCGGTTTTGGCCGTGGCCACCGGGCTGGACAGCCGCCTGCTTGCACAATCAGGCGCATTGAACGGCCTGGACAGCAATGGGCTGGAAAGCAGCCTGCTGCAAGCGGCCATGCCTTCGGCCCAAGCGGCCGAGCGGGCGGGCAATACCGCAGCACAGCTGGGCGGCAGCGCCCCTTACACCAGCCCGCTGCCGGTGGAATCGACCCGCCCCAGCCTGGAGGGTGGCACGCAATGGCTGAATGCCGAACCGCAGTCCATCCCCGCGCTGCGCGGCAAGGTGGTGCTGGTCAATTTCTGGACCTACTCCTGCGTCAACTGCCTGCGCACCCTGCCGTATGTCAAAGCCTGGGCGCAAAAGTATGCCGATCGCGGCCTGGTCGTGGTGGGGGTGCATGCGCCTGAGTTCGCCTTCGAGAAGGACCGCAGCAATGTCGAGAAGGCCTTGCAGCAGCTCAACATCAGCTACCCCGTCGTGCAGGACAACGGGTTTCGCATCTGGCGCGCCTTTAACAACCAGTACTGGCCTGCCCTCTACCTGATGGATGCCCAAGGGCGCGTGCGCCACCACCAGTTTGGCGAAGGCGGCTATGCGGCCACCGAGCGTGCGCTGAACGAGCTGCTCCGCGAAGCCCAGGCACCATCGGCTGCAACGGCACCTGCGCCTAACGCAAACACGGTCCCTGACACCCAAGGCCTGGGCCTTGCCGCCGACACCGCCAGCCTGCGCAGCCCGGAGCTCTACCTGGGCTATGACAAAGGCGGCAGCCTGCGCCTGGCAGGCCGCCCCGCCCCCGACAAGGCGGCAGACTACCAGCCCGCGTCGCTGCGCCTCAACACCTGGACCTTGCAGGGCAACTGGACCTTGAAGCCCGAGTGGGTACAAGCCAACAACGCCGGCAGCCGCCTGGCCCTGCGCTTTGAGGCCCGCGATGCCAATCTGGTGTTGGGCGCTGCCGGTGCTGGCCCGCTGCGCTTTCGCCTGACCATCGACGGCCAGCCCCCAGGCATCCACCACGGCAGCGATGTCGATGCCCAGGGCTACGGCCAGGTCGATGCCACGCGGCTCTACCAGCTGTTGCGCCAGCAGGGTGCAGTGAAGCAGCGCACGCTGGAGATCGAGTTTCTGGATGCGGGTGCGCAGGGTTATGCGTTTACGTTTGGCTAGTGCTGGTCCTCATGCCAGTGCTCGTGCTGGTGCTGGTGGGTTGGCATGGCGCGCCTGCTAGGATGCCTGTTGCCCCTCGCGGGCAACCAGCACCAGCACCAGAAACACCCACAGGCACGCGCGCATGGACCCCACCCTGACACAGCAGCTTTCACAACAGGAGGCACTGCTCCACCGCCCGGAGATCCGCAACCAGCCCGGGCGCGTGTCGCAGCTGCTGCACCCGGCCTTTGAAGAGACAGGCCGCTCCGGCCAGTGCTATACCCGAGCGTTGGTGCTGGAGGCGCTGCGCAACGAAGCAGACACTGCCGAGATCGTGGCAGACAGCTATGCGGCGACCGAGCTGGCACCCGGCGTGGCGCTGCTGACCTACCGCAGCGTGCAGCGCGATGCGCAGGGCCTGCGCAGCAAGCACACGCTGCGCTCGTCGATCTGGTTGCTGACAGATGGCCATTGGCAGCTGCGCTACCACCAGGGCACACCAGCCCAGGATATTTGGTAGCGGATGGCTGGTTGCGCAGGCAGCGACGCACGACAGACAGCGCCCGGGGGCAATTCGCCGTACCATGGCACAGCGCCAGGGCCCGCTCACCAACATAGTCGCCAGTACCCGGCGCGTGACTCCCGCACCATCCCCCTTTGCCCCGCCGCCACCAGGAGCCTCCATGCCGATCGAACTGTGGTTTGCCTTTGTCGCAGCATCTGCCGTGCTGCTCATCATTCCGGGACCGACGATTCTCACGGTCATCAGCTATTCGATGGCCCAGGGGCGCCGCGCCAATGTACCGCTGGTCGCAGCAGTGGCGCTGGGCGATTCGACGGCGCTGGGGGTGTCGCTGTTGGGGCTGGGGGCGCTCTTGGCGGCGTCGGCCTGGTGGTTCACCGTCGTCAAATGGGCAGGCGGGCTCTACTTGCTCTACCTGGGCATCAAGCTCTTGCGCGCTGGCATCTCGCCGTCCGAGCTGGCTGCCGCGCCTGTCTCCAGCTCCCGCTGGAAGCTGTTTGCCAATACCTACCTGGTCACGGCGCTCAACCCCAAAGGCATTGTGTTCTTCGTAGCATTTTTGCCGCAGTTCATCAGCGCCGAGGCACCGCTTGGGCGCCAGCTCTGGATTCTGGCCCTGACCTTTGTGGTGATGGCCACCCTCAACGCCACGCTCTATGCCGCCTTTGCATCGTCTGCCAGAAAGCTGCTGTCCTCACCCAGGTCGCTGCGCTGGTTCAACATGGCGGGAGGTGGCCTGCTGTCGGCCGCCGGGGTCTGGGCGCTCTTGGCACGGCGGCCAGGCTAAGGCTCAGAGCCCAGGCTTGCGGCCGGTAGGCCGCCCGCTTGCGCTGCCCCGTTGCACCGCCCGTCCCGTCGCGGCGCCACATCAAGCCGCAGAAAACGCCGCCAGCATATGGCGCAGCAATTGCGACGCCACCGGCGACAGCGGCCGGCCGCTGCGGGTGACCACATGCAGCTGGCTGTGGTTGAGCACCGGGCTGGCCAGCGGCAGCGA
>Ga0308165_1003280_pt1 | contig 17592 bp, 13 predicted proteins | sample PhyWR2_FD_201032 | JGI IMG/M metagenome (GOLD analysis project Ga0308165, IMG submission 201032) | Phyllosphere microbial communities from UC Gill Tract Community Farm, Albany, California, United States - DLSLW.R2 | ecosystem: Host-associated > Plants > Phyllosphere > Unclassified | place: USA...
ATGTTCAAAGCCAGATTGCGGCCCATCACCGCCATGCCGACAACGCCGATTTGCTGTTTGGACATTAGGAACTCCTGTCTGAGGATGACACCTGTATCATGGCTCTTGGCCAACAGGTTTTTGATGTGGCCAACATGTTAACTCAGGATTGTGTTCGCTGGGTAGTGATTGGTGCGATAGGTCACATAATGGGGCAACATTACAGCAAGCCGATGCATTACATGTTTTGAGAACACCGGTGTCAGCGATATGAAAAAGCCAGCGTATCATTCGCTGGCTTTGTAAGCGTTACATCAGAAATCTACCTGATTAACTGATAATTTCATGGATCGCTCTGCGCGATAGCATGCGTTTCACGTAGCGTTGTAAACGGTATGGTACCAGTTTAACTCCCCATGCCAGTGCAGGATGCCTGCTCAGTCTCCATAGGATAGACAGCAGTTTCTCCTTACGCCCTTGCGGCATCGCCTGAGTGACCGGAATAACCTCAACATATGCCGAAGAATAGATTGATGCGATCAATACCTTATGATCGATACGCCCCAACTGACTCTCGCGCAACCAGTTTTCCTGCAAATAATGATGCTGGTAGAAATCCTCAGCGCGTTGAGTGTGGGAAATATCGAGGTTCCCAGGCTTATTGTCTGCGGCAAAGAAAGCCTCTGGCTCCTCACGTAAAGAGCGCCATAACTCGCCCATTTTCTTAACGGAGGTATCCCAAGCAATCACCCGGCTATAATTACGCCCTGCTACTCGTTCACAAAACGCTCCGATATTAGGAACCACCACAGGCATGCCTTGTTCCAGGGCAATACTTAGCGTGTAGCTATACGTTTCAGGCCATTGCGCAGGATACCAGATGACATCAGGGTTTATCTCATCCAGCTTCAGTTGCAGATCGCGACTAGAATAGGCGCCATGACAAGTGATCGCATCACCCAGAGGGCGGAAAGCGTAGCCTAGCAGGTGGAATTCGATATCTTCATGTTTTAAGTCATTGGCGACTTCATCCAACATCAAAGCGCCCTTTTCACGACTAATCGCGCCAAGAACCAATACTTTAAGCTTTTTGCCTGTCGGATCAATGCGCTTAGCTTCCGGATAAGGTGCGGCTGCTTCAAAGTCAGGATGCCAGGCAATGATGCTTTTCTGCGCGCAATTTGGGTAGTCACGGACGAAACGGACTTGAGTATCAGCAGATGGGAAAATGACTCGTTCTGCGCCATCTAACAATGGGGCTAGTTTTGTTCGCCACTGCTGCGTAGACAAACCATCAGGAATAGGGTAATGCTCACCGCATAGCCTATCACGAATCACAATATCATCACCCGCAAACAACCCGTTCTTATCAGTCAGTGTCGGGTTGGCGTTAATAAAATAGTAATCATGGATAGTAATATCATAAGTGCACTGCAAACTCTCTTTCAAAGCAAATACTTGGTCAGCAACACCAATAAGATGATGGAAATGGATATGCCCTACACCAATAAAACGCAACAGGTCAACTAAAGAGTCATATCCATGAGCAATATCAATAATGAATTTCTCACGATATACGGCATCGTCAGTATTTAGTGATAAGGCGACGCTACGACCATCAACTTCAGGGGTCAACAACAGGAAGTGGATCTTTTCTTTATAGAAGGAGGCTAGTTCATGCAGATGCTGAGTAACTCCACCACCCATTTTATGCGAAACCAGTAAAACCTTACTGATATCTTTCTTCGCCAAGATCCTTAACAACAGTTGTTGACGCGCTTCTTTAGCGGGATCATTAGCAATAAAATCCATCACATCTTTGGTATAATTAGGGTGTAACTCATTCAACAGTTCCAGCGCACGTGTTTTACGTGGATTTTGCTCTCCAGCAAAGCTTACCCCACCTTTGTGATAGACAAAAACGTTAAGCTGATGGAAATTTGGCCAACCGGCTTTCGCAGCACGCTGGCACCAGTCGTTCTCTTCACCATAACCACGGCCGAAAGTTTCCACATCAAAATAGCCGACTTCATTCAGACAGTCTCGGCGAATATACATGCAGAAACCCACTCCAGTAGGGACTTCCACCAGGTTATTTTCAGTGCCGTAAGTTGCAAATTGATCGTCCAGTTGCTGAACGTTCATCCCCATAAAGAGTTCATTATCTTCACAGAAATTGGGGAAACTGCAAATCGTCGCATTGTTTGAGAAAGGTGTGATACTACCGACTCTGCCACGTGAATACGCAGCCTCACGAATACGTTCGAGCCAATCATTGGCAACTTCAACATCGCTGTTGAGCAGCAAGACATCCCGTTTAGGATTGAGTTTCATGCCACGATTCACCGTTGCAACAAAACCCAGGTTTTGTTCATTTTCCAACAAAGTAAAACGCGAAGTCGCCGCCCGGTCCCTTAACCACTGGGTTAGTTCAGGTTCTGGCGACGCATCATTGATCACCACTAATTGAGCCCAGTGAGGCAAGGTCGCTAATGCAGACTCGATACACTCCTGGGTCTCCTCCAACCCGGCGTAAACGGGAACGATAACGTCAACAATGATGTCAGATTGCGTTCCTACCAATGTTTCTAGCATACCTATCTTCTCTTCCAACACATTAATTTTGTCGTTTTTTTCTATCAATTCTGAGTTCAAATTTAGAACTGTATTCATTAAGGTCTGGATTTTACTTTCAACAATGCCATCTTCAATAAGAGAAGATGCCTTTGCTTTAATATCAGCATCATGCATACCATCACCACCGGCAATATAATAATTGATATGTTTCGCTATTATATCTGTCTCCGTTGGAGAAGACAGACGAAAGCGTATATAATCAACATCGAACAAAAATTCAAATGGAACCAGATATGAAAAAAGATAAAAGGTGAGTCGATTCACCCTTTCAGTTCGGTCATCAACATTACAAAAACCATATGAACAGTCGCCCAAAATGGTGACAGGTACATTCATCAACATGGCTTCCAGACCGACACTGGAATTAATCGTCAAAATATGTTTACAACGGCCAATGAAATCAATACTGCTCGCCGAGTGATCAATCGAATCTTTACCTTCCTGCAAGGAAAAACGACTACCTGGATGGCTGCGGATTAATTTCCTACCAGAAAATCTAGATTCAGCATAGTCCAGTAATGACTGGTTACTGAAAGAATTGCTGAAAGCAAGGATGTTTGAGTCATTTTCAACCTGAAGTACGATACCTACGTCAAATTTATCTGCTTCTTGTTGTAAGGCATCCGCAACAACATCACTATTTTCTATCAACTGAATTGCATTTTGTTGAAGTAGAGTATTCGTTGCTATTGTTTTACTTGCAAAAAAATCACGCAATTCATTGAGTGGAATACTCGCATTGAACTTATGATCGGTTTCCTGATAACGTCTTTCAGCCTCAGTATTACCATTTACGCCACTAAAATCAAAATAGGCGGTCGAAAAATACTCAGGTGAGCGCAGTGGACCCAACTCTAGATTGACTACTTTTATATTCTTCTTTTCAGCAGCCGTATTTAACGAAGGGCAATTACACCAAGTTAATACACATTCTGAACCGTTGGCTTCATTCAACGCAGAAAGGATCCCCTCCTCTAACTCTGGGATAGTTTCAGTAATGAACTGTTTAAACAGTTCATCCGGATTGTTGAAACATTTCTTAATATAGTCATTAAAAAAGGATTCATCAATAAAACTAATCTTATGCTTGTCTTTTATATTTTGAACACTGGGCAATTTATAACCCAAGCGTGTCTGCGAGTCATCTTCAAGCTCCCAGCGGCCATCTTCTTCCCACTGTTCAAGAGAAGACAAATAATCAGCCCCCATAATAAAATGCATGGGCTCTTTAATTGACGTTAATAGCCGATAAAAAAACCATAGATAAGGTGCTTTAACACCTCTGAACGGATAGGCAGGTAAGTAAACGCTAATCATAACTCAACCTCATCGGCAACGATTTGAATTGGTGCATGGATCACACCTCCAAGTTCCCGCGAAGACCAGAACTTGAGTTTTCCAATAGGACGCCGTTGATCTAATTCTTCACGCTCTCCATTATTGAAACATGCCAAACCACAGTGTATGAGGTAGTCACCTGCATTAATCGGTAATTTTACTTTATATTTCAACTTTTGAAGACCTGGCTGTAACGTCAGCGGATGGCCAGCACCGATATTATTATCGCCCCATATATCCCCCCCTTGAGCGCGAGAAATAGAAATACCAAGCACGACGTCAGCGATCTCCTCAGAGGAAGCCAGTGAAAAGTTGAAATATAATTCTTCGCCAGACTTAACCAACGGCTTTTCGGACAAGGGGGTTCCGTCAGCTTTAATGACAGTGAATGATTCAATAATAGCACGCGCAGTACCAAATCGTTTTTCATCAATTTCAGTATTGATTGACATCTGCTGTATTGAACGTAACTCTTCCACATCGTAGGTGGCAGAGGAGTTCATCGACACCTTCTTCTCTACGCCTTGTTTTGTCTCAGAAAGTAACATGCCTTTTTCATAAGCTAGCACTGCGGCCAACACATCAGTTGTATCTCCCATCAGTTGGCCATCGCTCATTACCAAGCAGCGGTCAGCATATTCCAAAATACTGCCAGTTGAATGAGTAACCATAATGATGGTGGTACCTTGTTGTTTCAGTGCCTCCATTCTTTTAAAACACTTGTACTGAAAACCGATATCGCCAACGGCCAATGCTTCATCCACGATAAGAATTTCCGGGTCAATACACGCCTGCACGGCAAATGCTAGTCTTACGTACATACCGCTGGAATAGGTTTTTACCGGCTGATCGATAAATTCACCAATATCGGCAAAGTCAATAATACTCTGAAACTTACGATCAATTTCAGTTTTGCTTAAGCCTAACACGCTACCATTGAGATACACATTATCACGCCCTGTAAATTCAGGGTTAAATCCTGCGCCTAATTCAAGTAATGCGGCAATACGGCCATTGACTTGTACTTCACCTTGTGTCGGTGTCAATGTGCCACAGATCATCTGCAACAACGTCGATTTGCCTGCACCATTGCGACCGATAATCCCAACGGTCTCCCCTCTTTTAATGGAGAACGAGACATCCCGTAATGCCCAAAATTCGCGGAAATAGCGACGAGACTCGCGGCGCACCACACGTTGCAGTTTTGGAGCAAAGAATTGCTTCAAACGATCGCGTGGTCGTTCATAAATCTGATAGCATTTGCTCAATCCTGTTACTTCAATCGCAATATCATTAGAGGACATCAGCAAACCCCTTTCTGGTTTTTTGGAAGAAAACAAAACCGAACCATGCTACCAGAGCAGCGGCACTAGTATAGATAATCAAGCCTAACCAATCGGGTAAGTTCCCCCAAATCAGTACGGCTCTTGCCTGCTCAATAATGAATGTCAAAGGATTGAGCATTATCCACACACGGTATTTTTCCGGCAATGCTGTAATAGGGAAAAAGACCGGCGACAGAAACATCATTACGGTGGTTATGATGACGGTGGTTTGACCTACATCACGAATGAATACACCTAACGAAGCCAGGATCCAGGCTAAACCAAGGCAAAATATCACTAAAGGTAAGAAAACTAACGGTAGGAAAATGATCGTCCAGTGCAAAAAACCGTTGAACAGGAAAAATGCGCTTAGCAACACAATCAAGCTGATCAGCGTATGGAAGAGTGCAGCACAAAGCCCGATAACAGGCAGGGTTTCCAATGGGAAGACCACTTTCTTAACATAGTTGGTATTACCCAAAATAATTTGCGGTGCTCGGTTGATAACCTCCGCAAAAAATCCATGCACAATCATGCCAACGAACAAAATAACAGCAAACTGAGTACGACTTTCATCACCGCCAACAGACCAACGAGCCTTAAAAACCACTGAAAAAACAAAGGTATAAACTATCAACATAAATAACGGGTTCAAGAATGACCATGCTAATCCCATGGTAGAGCCCTTGTATCGGCCGACAACCTCACGCTTGGTCATTTGTAGAATAAGAGATTTGAATCCCCAAATATTGCGAATCAAGGCCAATGGTGATAAAGGCAACGTTTTATGCGGATTGTTCATCTGTCACCTCCATCAAACGTACTTTACGTCGCACCCCAAAATCACATTCAGTCAAAAATAACATTAGCAATACCTTAGATTTAATTAGGCCCACAACATCACTACTGCTGCCAATCGATCATTTTACCGCTTCTCGGCAGGAGAAGTCATCGGGATCGTTTTTAAACATTTCTGGTTGGCAATGTCTCGTTCGCGATCGCAAAACCACCCCCATTTGTTAAAATACGAAATAGTCGATTTCATGTGATAACTAAACAAATTCAGGCTCTTATAAGACCCTTTACCGAAGACATGCGTTATGGTGGCCCCTGGGTAAAAGAGAATGTCTGTCAAAGCCAAGGCACGACGACAGAGGTCTACATCCTCCAAGTACATAAAGTAACGTTCGTCAAACCCACCCAGCTTCTTCAAAAGGCTCGCACTCATCAACATGAAGCAACCAGAAACGGTTGGGACCGCAAAGGATTGATTATAATCGGCATGTTGGATCTCATAGGTGATATCCAGCTTAGCGCCCCAGCGTGGGAAAAAACGACGTAGAAATAGGTTAGCTGGCGTCGGCAGTAAGCGGCAACTGTACTGTAGACGCCCATCGCTATAATAAATGCGCGGTGAAACGAACTGATGTTTACCATCACGAGCAAAATGGTAAAGGCGCTCAAGTGCACCTTGGACAAAGCTGATGTCGGGATTGCAGATTAAAAAATAATCACAATTGTCTAAATATTGCGCCATGGCAAGGTTGTGACCATAGCCAAAACCGTTATTCTGCTCAGAACGTATGTAGCTGATACGCGCGTTGTTCAACGAAGCAGCCCAACTAGCCCCCCCATTATCGACCAATACGATTTTTTCAACACAATCCTCGCTAAGCAAGGATTGCAACGTATCCTCCATCTGAGAGCGACTATGGTTGTACAGTACGATTGAGGCCACTACTTGGTATCTATCTGATTCTAAATGCATGCCGTATGAAATTTCCTAGACCCGTGTTTCTGACCATGGCACACCGCCATCCAGAGTGGGTAGTTACTGCGCTCACCGCAGCCAATACAAAATAAAACGAGAACCTAAAAGGTAAAGCACCAAAGGAGATAATTTTATCCCTAAATTTCATAAAGTTGGGGGTGCATTACGGCATAGTTTCCCCTAGTTGAAACCAGGATCACAACCTGTCCAGCACTAAGGTTGCTGCCATAAAAGGAAAAGTGAACGGGAGCATAGTTTCTCCTAAAAAATAATAGCTTTAATTTTCAAACGATTAACAATGAAAAGTGCCAGTATCATCGCCAAAGGGGGGGCATTTGGCAATCTTTCATCAGAGGCAGCACCAATACCCAGTATTCCCTGGTAACCGGTTCGGCGTCACTCGTCATTAGAAAACCCTCTGTCACGCATACCTACCAAGCATCTGCTGCATAGACACACCTTTCACGATCCTACTTTTCATTACGTTCTCAACCAAACACGGACAGACCAAAATGAGTGTCAATGTGCGATACAAAGGCACGGTAAGTTAGCATAATTCACCAAAAAAATCCGACATTTCCCCATAAACAAAATAGGTGAATAGGAATAAGCTAACATGATACTAAGATTCGTATCTTATTGTAATTAATCAATATTAAAGAGTCAAAATTCTGAAAAAGTGCGTTTTTACTTAACCCACCTAGTTGAGAAAAGTCCCAAACTAGTCTTTGCTTCGCAAGTACTCAGGCCAACTTGATTCTATGAAATACGGTTTCATTATTTCCTTCCACGCCAGTAGACGGTTACTGAAAGTAGCAGTGGGGCGAACGATACCCTATGTCAATGGTTAACCTGCCACCTTTTTCAGTGCCTTAGCGGCCCTATGTTGCGATAGCCAAAGTGCCTGCACAGCTACTTTACTTCAACTGCAATACGCAGAACTTCATACTTTCAGTTCGGACAACATGAATATGCTGGCCCACTGGCACGAAGTAGTGAACTGGTCAGAAACGGGGATAAAAAAGAAGGCAACTATTCTTGAATCAATAGAACGGGATTATAATCACAGCGTCTCCATGATGCCTGTGGTGATCTCGACCAGGGACGGTTTGATAACTAAAACCTCACATTGAACATGTACTCACAGTGCGTAAGTAAGCTCAATCCTAGAAAAGTGGATGAAAATTACACGATGAAAATCAAGGCAATAACTTTACTGGTCAGCTCTTTTGTTTCCACAGCTTGTTATGCGGGGGACACACTGATCTCTCCCATGGTTGGTGGACTAGACGTGTGCCCATCAGCGGTAAGCAAGGGGATCAAAAATGCATATGAGGCGGCAAAGTATTGCGAATCAATAAACGAAACATCATCAATTACACTTGAAAAAAAACTCGCCGAATTCGGTAGTAGATATAGCCCGGATGGAAGGTTTCAAGTTGGGTATACCATCGGGTTTCCTCTTCTGTCATACGTAAACATGAATGATGACGGGAGTTATACCATCGACAAAGATAAGATAAAATTTAGACTTAAATTACTTAAGGACACGCCTCGCCAGGCAATAGTTTACCTATTTTCTAACCATTTTTCAGTTAGCAATAATGCAGAAAATGAAGGTAAAATAGCTAAAGCGGACAAGTCGAGCCTGATGGAGTTAAGTAACGGTTCCAGCCCGATCGATGGGTACTTTTCAAGTAAAACATATCCGTGGGCAATAGATGCAAAATCATCCCTTATCGATAAAGTTAGAAAGGATGTTATAAAAGAAATTTTATATCAAGTTTGTAACCTGGATGATGCGAATAAAGAAAAAATAAGAGCAGTAACTATACTTGGGGAAGTTCATTATACCTATCCCGACTTCTTTAACGGCATGGGGTATAATAATAAATTTGAAATAACCGATTACTCCATAGCAGGAGTTCAACGTTTTCAAACATATCTAAAAGAAAAGTATAAAGACATTGGAAGTTTAAACAAAGCAATCGGCTCTACATACTCTTCATTTACAGAGGTTTATCCGCCATCGAAAGATATAAATGAAGACAAGTTGGATAACTTTTTCCAGCACATAGACTATGCATCATCCGGAAAGCTTGCTATTTATGGCTGGGCAGCAGAAAAGGATGGTGGACCGGTAAAAGTTAAAATATTCCTAGATGGTGCAGATAATGGTTATGCAGAGTATGGTTTGAACAGAATGGATGTTTACCAACAAAAACCTAAACTGGGTAGATCGTCGGTAGGATATAGATACCTCCTTGACATTAGTAAATTAAAGCCAGGGATCCATAGGGTTGATGTGGTAAGAGACAACAATGGCATGCTAACGCTGATGAAGAGCATTGATGTTCCGGTGATGGACAGAATGCAAACAGCACCCAAGGTACTTTCTGCTGGCCTGAAGCTTCCTGAAGAGAAAGAAATATTATTTTGGAATGACTACCCTGAAACACTGAAACCCGTGTACTACAACCCTCTGTCAGATGAATTCTACCAGTTCCGCAAAAAGAGTGTAGCTGAAGAAATAAGAAACTATGCAGATCTGGTTGGCTCTTCATGCATACCGAAAGACAAAATATTCTCGCACCAGATCGCACCTATGTTCAACGGGGATTGGAACCTGGAAAAAACAGCCGTTACTGACTCGCTTAAAAAGAATAACTCCTACAACATAGGTTTTAATACATATGGCTCAGCATTTTATGGAGATGTTACTTTTGATTGGCTGAAGAAGAATGACATAAACAGGTATGGGATACCGGAAGCCCATGCAATGGTGAGTAACAAGAAACTCATAGTCGACGCATTTGATAAGCACCATGCTCAAGGGGCATTTTTCATTAGCCCATATTATATTGAAATACAGCCGGAAACTTTTGGCGTTGATAAGGAACATGCAAAATTCAATATAGAAAATGCTAATGCGGCATACTACTCATCTAGTATGTTCAATGCGATCAAAGACATTATGAAGAAATAGTAATAAAGCTAAGTGCCTTATCAAGTTATGTAGGGTTTTATAACGATGACGGATCATTAGGCTTGAACTTGAAACTTACCCATTTCAAATTCAAGCCTACACTCAATATTTACTCAGGCTTCGAGCAGTTAGCAACAACATAACTGACACGATCTTTCCACGAAGATAGCTTAACCCCCTCGCATTGAATTTTTTCACAATTCAATACAGAGTATTTAGGCCTTGCTGCCGGAGTTGGATACTGTGCGGTAGTTATACTGTTAATCACAGGAACCTCCTGTAGCACGCCTTGACGCAGGGCCGAAGAAAAAATTATTTCAGCAAACTCACTCCAGGTAATCTCACTGTCACCGCAAAAATGGTAAACCCCACCAGGGGCTTCTTTTTGCAATAATGAAATTATTGCCATGGCTATGTCACCGGCATAAGTAGGGCAACCACGTTGATCGGCAACAATGCCTAACGTGTCCCTTCCCAGGGCCAGACGTAGCATTGTTTTAACAAAGTTATTACCATATTCACTGAAAACCCATGCAGTGCGAATGACCAGTGCCTCTGGTTGAATTTGGCTAACAGCCAATTCGCCATTGAGCTTAGTCTTCCCATAGACACTCAACGGATTGGTATCTGCGATTTCCATGTATGGTGTGGTTGCATTGCCATCAAACACGTAATCGGTTGAGATATGGACCAAACGCGCACCTACCTCATTAGCTATTGTTGCCAGATTCTTTGGCCCGACCTCATTAATTAGCGCGGCCATATCATACTCAGCCTCCGCTTTGTCGACGGCAGTATATGCAGCAGCATTAACAATGAAGTTTGGTCGGTATGCGGCAATAACGCTCTTTACCTGTTCAAGATCGGTAATGTCTAGCGTTTCAGAGTCTGTTGCCAATATGTCCCAACTGGCCGGCAAGCGGTCACAAAAACAGCGCCCTAACTGCCCTTTCGCACCGGTAAGTAAAACTTTCATTGTGCCAATTCCTTCAGTAGCTTGCCAAGCTTGTCTTTATCAGACAGTAGTGGGTTGGCAATCGGCCATTCAATCCCCACGGCAGGATCGTTCCACAGCAAGCAACCTTCCTCGGCAGGATTGTAATAATCCGTACACTTATATTCAAAATCCGCAGTGTCAGAAAGCACCACAAAACCGTGTGCCAAACCAGGCGGTATCCAAAATTGGGTCTTATTCTCTTCTGAAAGAATGACCCCTTCCCAAGTACCAAAGGTTGGTGAATCAGGGCGAATATCAACAACGACGTCAAAAACCTCCCCACGGACAACACGAACCAGCTTTCCTTGTGGGTTAACTTTCTGAAAATGCAAGCCACGCAGCACGCCATATGAAGAGCGCGAATGGTTGTCCTGTACAAAATCCAAATCGATGTCCAACATTTCCTGATAGCGTTTCTTTTCAAACGTCTCCAGGAAAAAGCCCCGCGCATCGCCAAATACCTTGGGTTGAATAATTTTCACGCCATGGACTTTGGTATCTGTGACTTGCATTCTATTTCTCCACAATCAGTTGCGATAAATATTGCCCATAAAGGGTCTTACTAAGCAATTTGGCTTCTGCTGCTACCTGCTCACGAGTCAACCACCCTTTACGGTAGGCAATCTCTTCCAGGCAAGCAACTTTGAACCCTTGGCGATTTTCGATCGTGTGTACAAACTGGGAAGCCTCAATCAGGCTATCGTGAGTACCGGTATCCAACCACGCAAAACCGCGCCCAAGCAACTCAACATTGAGAGCCTCTTTATCCAGATACATTTGGTTGAGCGTGGTGATCTCTAGTTCGCCACGTGAGGATGGCTTGACCTGCTTCGCCATCTCAACAACATGATGATCATAGAAGTAAAGCCCGGTAACGGCCCAATTGGATTTGGGTTTCGCTGGCTTTTCTTCCAGAGATAATGCCCGGAAGTCATCATCAAACTCCACCACGCCAAAGCGTTCAGGGTCCATGACCTGGTAGCCAAATACGGTTGCACCCTGGTTACGCTCTACTACAGACGTCAACTTCTTGCCAAAACTCTGGCCAAAGAAAATATTGTCCCCTAATACCAGAGCACAGCTGTCCCCATTGATGAACTCTTCACCAATCAGGAATGCCTGCGCCAAACCATCCGGGCTAGGTTGAATGGCATAACTCAATGAAATGCCAAAACGAGTCCCATCACCGAGTAACCGTTTGAATGACGGAAGATCCTCTGGCGTTGAAATAATCAGAATGTCGCGGATCCCCGCCAGCATCAATACCGAGAGCGGATAGTAAATCATCGGCTTATCGTAGATCGGCAAGAGCTGCTTTGAAACACCACGAGTAATAGGATAAAGACGTGTGCCTGACCCACCCGCTAAAACAATACCTTTCATTTTCACACCTTAAATTAGCGGGTTAGACCCAAACGTTCCCCGGCATATGAACCATCTTTAACACGTCTCCACCAAGCTTGGTTAGCCAGATACCACTCAACCGTTTTTCTAATACCACTCTCGAAGGTTTCTTGCGGCTTCCAGCCCAATTCACGATCAATTTTCGAGGCATCAATGGCATAGCGCATGTCGTGACCAGGACGATCGGTAACAAAGGTGATCAGGTCTTCATACTTAGCCAGATTACCTGGCTTATTCGGCACCAATTCGTCTAGCAAACGGCAGATCGTTTGCACAACTTCGATATTTTTACGCTCGTTATGGCCGCCAATGTTGTAGGTTTCACCGACTTCACCTTCACAGACCACCTTGTACAGTGCTCGTGCGTGATCTTCCACATACAGCCAATCACGCACTTGAGTACCGTTGCCATAGATCGGCAACACTTTACCTTCAAGAGCGTTAAGAATGGTTAGCGGGATTAGCTTTTCCGGGAAGTGGTAAGGACCGTAGTTGTTAGAACAATTCGTTACGATAGTTGGCAGACCATAAGTGCGCAACCAAGCCCTGACAAGGTGATCGCTTGAGGCTTTCGAAGCTGAATAAGGGCTGCTTGGCGCATAAGGTGTGGTTTCCGTGAACAGATCATCGATACCGTGCAGATCGCCGTAAACTTCATCAGTGGAGATATGATGGAAGCGGAATGCCTTCTTGGCCTGCTCACCTAAAGTTTGCCAGTACTGACGGGCCGCTTCCAACAGGGTATAGGTACCCACAATATTGGTTTCAATAAATGCGGCGGGACCATCAATGGAACGATCGACGTGGCTCTCGGCTGCCAAGTGCATAACAGCATCAGGCTGGAACTCGGCAAAGACACAGTCCAGTTCCTGACGATTACAGATATCCACCTGTGCAAACTGGTAACGTTCGCTGCTTGCTATTGGCGCTAAAGATTCGAGATTACCTGCGTATGTCAGGCTATCCAGTACCAGAATTTGGCTGTTAGTGTCTTTGATAAGATGCCGTGCCACGGCAGAACCAATGAAGCCAGCACCACCGGTAATGATAATTTTCATATAACCCTCTAAACGGCATAGCGTGAACCTTTGCGGCCACACTAGCGTCTATGATTTAACATTAACCAAAGGTTACTCTGTAGTAACTTTGAGGATAATGATGGCGAAATAATCACTTAAAAATCAATAGACTACGTCATCAACATACTAAAGAAGCGCAGTATAATACAAGAACCCACCATCATCCGCCATCAGAAACCACTCATATTGCGAGTAGTAACATTTTTATCCTTTATTACGCTAGGTTCGAAATCTTCAAATAAAAAAATATGCAAATTGCAGGCTTTACTAGCATTCTCAACGTCATAAGTCAGCTTTAACCCTCTTGGTAGCCAGTATGTCATTATTCTGATTTTCTCTATAACCGTCATACTTTGTTACACTATGAAGTATAATGGTCTTCTGCATGAAAGAGGTCAAAAAACAGCCAAAAGATGCTATATGTACTGCAGATCAAAAAACACGCTACCGCCCTTGGCTCGACAGCTACCAACAAACTGAAATAACGTATAATTTTACGTTTTGTCCAACACCTACATTGAGTACTCAGCGTTGCCTGAACGAGGACTAACGCCTGATGGACAAGATTTTTGTAGCGTATGCTACCACCGAAGCTATCAAAACACCTGTACATAATCCACGCATTCAGGTTTATCTTATAACGTTCGCTGCATTATTAAGCTATAACCGTAATCAAATAGCAAATGCATTTAATATCATAAGATTAAGATAACTTGAATGCTTAAATCTTATAATTAAGGTGGCATATTTATAGCTGGCTTATCATTTTAAGGCGAAAAAAAAGCCCAAAAAATGGGCTTTTAAAATTGGATAATCTGTTAGAACTTACCTCAGTTTTTACTACCATATCCCTGCGGGTTGTTTTTCTGCCAGTTCCAAGTGTCACGCATCATTTCATCGATACCACGGCTAACCTCCCACCCCAGCTCTTGGCGCGCCAGGTTGGCATCAGCCCAGAATGCCGGCAAATCACCATCGCGACGCGGCAAGATCTGATAAGGGATAGCAACACCGGAGGCTTTCTCGAAAGCATGTACCATTTCCAGCACGGAGAACCCAACGCCAGCCCCCAGGTTATAAGCCTTGAACCCTTCGACCTTCTTCAGATGATCCATTGCCATCAAGTGGCCTTCCGCCAGATCCATCACATGAATGTAGTCACGCACACCAGTACCATCTTCGGTTGGATAATCACCGCCGAAAACACCCAGCTTCTCCAGCTTGCCGATAGCAACCTGCGAGATGTAAGGCAGTAGGTTATTAGGGATGCCATTGGGATCTTCGCCGATCAAGCCAGACTCATGGGCACCAACTGGGTTGAAGTAACGTAAAGCGATAATCGAGAACTGCGGCTCAGCCTTAGCGAAGTCTTGCAGGATCTGCTCAACCATCAGTTTGGATGTGCCGTATGGACTAGTCGTACCACCAATAGGGGTGGTTTCAACGTAAGGGACTGGAGAGTTAGCTCCGTAGACAGTTGCCGAAGAGCTGAAGATAAACTGATGAACTCCGGCACGACGCATCTCATCCAAGAGCACCAGGGTGCCAGAGACATTGTTCTGATAATACTCTAACGGTTTGCGGGTGGACTCCCCTACCGCTTTGAGGCCAGCAAAGTGGATCACAGCTGAGATACGGTGACCATCGAAGATGCGGTTCAGACACTCCGGATCTTGAATGTCCCCTTGGTAGAAGACGGCTGCTTTGCCTGTTAGCTGCTCCACACGGTGCAGTGACTCTTCTGATGAATTGGACAGGTTGTCTAGGACGACGACCTCCTCTCCGCGTTCCAGTAGAGCCAGAACGGTGTGGGAACCGATGTAGCCGGCTCCGCCGGTGACTAGAATTGCCATTTTTACCCCTTTTGTGCGTGTCTAGCGCTAAGAATGAACACTTGGAGTCACTATTCTAGCGTAACAGAACGGCGAACCGGCATCTCGTGATCAAATTAATGTAATAAGCTGAATGGATATTAGATAAAGATGATTATCAGCATAGGGGATCATAGGTCACTATGCCGATAGTTGAGCTAGATAGGAACGCCCCCGAGATACAGAGCATCAACACTCGTTGCAACAACAAAACACTACTGATGTAAGATATCTTCGCTTAGCAATTATTAAATTGCACCATAAATAATATAAACCAAGCATCAGAATTAATAAAAATTCTGAAATCCAAAATTAGTATGTACTCTTACCAACAAAACCTTTGAATATAGTTAAAAAAACAATTTTAATATCAAGCCATAAACTCCAATTCCTAATGTAAGCAAGATCAAATTCAACTCTTTTTTCCATTTTATCCAATGTATCAGTTTCTCCCCGCCAACCATTTATTTGCGCCCACCCAGTGATTCCTGGCTTCATTTTATGCCTAAGCATATACCCTTTAATCAACGTACGATACTGCTCATTATGGGCTACTGCATGTGGTCTGGGACCAACTACTGACATATCACCGACTAGAACATTAAAGAATTGTGGTAATTCATCCAATGATGTTCTTCTTAAAAATCGTCCAACAGTCGTGACTCTATTATCATCTCTCGTAGCTTGCCGTACATTATCACCATTTTCCATCACTTTCATAGTTCTAAACTTCAATACTTTAATTGGCTTCCCATCCATACCATACCTAACCTGCCTAAAAATAACTGGCCCGTCGGACGTTAGCTTTACGATACATGCAATAGAAAGCAAAACTGGCGATATAAAAAGCAAAATAAAGAAAGAAAGGAGTATATCTTCAACTCTCTTAAGAACTCTATTAACCCCACTCATAGGGGTATCAAAGAGCGAGACAACTGACACACCATTTATTTCTTCATGTCGTGACTGCAACAAATTAAATGTAAATATATCAGGAATGAGCATTACTGAACAAGTAGTGTCAGTAAGTTCTTTAACAAGGTTTTTTATCTTGTTTTCGTTACTCATGGGCATTGCTATATAAATACGATCGATACTTCCTTGTTTTGCTTTTAAAATAACATCTCCAATATCTCCAGATATCTCAATATTCGCATGATAATCTAAAGGTTCATCGCTATATATCCCTATAACTTCGAACCCCATCCATGGTGCATCGGAGAAACTTTTAGCTAAATCAATCCCACTAGGCAACGAACCTGCAATTACTATCCTCCGAACATTATATCCTAATTTCCTAATACCACCTATGATATAACGAATGAGCAATCGGAAAATAGTAAAGCCAACACATACAAGGAGGTACCAACTTAAATATACTCGCACATTTAAATCAACCACCTCCCAAAATGAAGCTATTCCTGCTGCAATAAGCATACTTAACGTCCAATTACGGACTAATAATTTAAGTTCAGTACTGAATTTAACACCTCGCCACGAACGATAAAAATCAGTCATACCTCCAACCATTTGAAATATTATTAACACCCCCATCACAAGCAACCAGTGGACGTAGATAAAACTCACACCTTCTATAGAGCAAATTATAAACAACCCAATAAATATAATGCATATATCGGAAAATCTTTGAACTATGGAAATCAATGAAGCATTGGTTTTTAAGAATCCTTGATGCAGGCTATTCATTATGTAACCTTTATATAGTAAATTCACTAAACTTAGTAATAAATCAGGAAAGCCGAGAAAAAAACACCCCGTAAGAACAATGCCAACTGTCTCCAATAGAGCTTTTCTTCATCTTTATTTTCAATCTAGCGTTAAAACCTTAATCCTGTATTAAAATATTTACCGCCATACTTGTTACACCTAATAAAAATTTAGTCGCGACCTTTTTGTCGACAACCTTCCTCTTTAATTGCCATACATCAACTTCCTAGTGCAACCGATTATCATTCATCTAATCTACTTAAATGTAGATTAAAAATCTCTTTCCTGCCAAATTAACCCACATATATTGCATCACGATTATTTTTCACATTCTGCTTTTGCCCATTTACTTTTGCTTAGACAAAAGTAAAATTTAAATATTAGCCATGAGAAAACGATGATATAGCCATATCGCCAACAAGCTTTATTATAATCATAATACACTATCTTTTCATCTGTAGAATAAAGGCACTATGG
>Ga0308165_1003281_pt1 | contig 17587 bp, 15 predicted proteins | sample PhyWR2_FD_201032 | JGI IMG/M metagenome (GOLD analysis project Ga0308165, IMG submission 201032) | Phyllosphere microbial communities from UC Gill Tract Community Farm, Albany, California, United States - DLSLW.R2 | ecosystem: Host-associated > Plants > Phyllosphere > Unclassified | place: USA...
TCCACTGGGCATCGCCCGAGATGATCGGGCCGTCGTCCTCGGTGTTGGGCACTTCGTCGGGGATGACGAACATGTTCTCACGGTACTTGCCCCAGTGGCCGGACTGTTCCCACTGCCGCGCGTCCATGACCTGCGGGGTTTTCACTTCCTTGCAGTCGGCCTGGCTGATGGCGCGGCGCATGTAGTCTTCCAGCGCGCGATAGATCACGTAGCCCTTGGGGTGCCAGAAGACCGAACCATGCGCTTCGTGCTGGAGGTGGAACAGGTCCATCTCTCCGCCCAGCTTGCGGTGGTCGCGCTTGGCGGCTTCTTCCAGGCGCGTCAGGTGCGCGGAAAGCTGCTTCTTGTTCAGCCAGCCGGTGCCGTAGATGCGCGAAAGCATCGCGTTCTTCTGGTCGCCGCGCCAGTAGGCGCCGGACACGCGGGTCAGCTTGAAAGCGGCCGGGTCCAGCTTGCCGGTGGAGGGCAGGTGCGGGCCGCGGCACATGTCGAGCCAGTCTTCGCCCGACCAGTAGACGGTCAGCGGCTCGTCGCCCGGGAGTTCGGCGGCCCATTCTGCCTTGAAGCTTTCGCCTTGCTGTTTCCAGCGGCTGATGAGCTGCTCACGGTCCCATACTTCGCGGCGCAGCGGCTTGTCGGCGGCGATGATCTTGCGCATCTCCGCCTCGATCGCGGGCAGGTCGTCGTCCGTGAAGGGGCGCTCTGCCGGTGCGAAATCGTAGTAGAAGCCATCGTCGGTCGAAGGGCCGAAGGTGATCTGCGTGCCGGGGAACAGCGCCTGCACGGCTTCGGCCAGGATGTGGGCGAAATCGTGCCGGGCCAGCTCGAGCGCTTCGGCCTCGTCGCGGCTGGTGACGAGGGCGAGGCTGGCGTCGCCGGTGAAGGGACGGGTCAGGTCGACCAGCTCGCCGTCGATCTTCGCAGCAAGCGCCGCCTTGGCGAGGCCCGGGCCGATGGCGGCGGCGACGTCGGCGGGGGTGGACCCCTCGGGCATCTCGCGCACCGAACCGTCGGGCAGGCTGATCTTGAACATCTGGGACATGAAAGCTCGTCTCTCGTTTGCCCAATGCCGAACTGGAGCATCTGGGCGGTCTTTGCGCGCCATGGCACAGGCGCACGCAGGGGTGAAGCGGCGGCGCCTGTTAAATAGCTTCGTTTCGGGCAGAGAGACGCCGTCTCGCCCGAAATGCCCGGGCGACGGTGATCGCTTGCCTTAAGCCGCGACCGACCGTGCCCGGACGAGCCGGGTGGTGGTAGTGGTCGCAGGTGTGCGCAGGCGCGTCATGGTGCGGGCGATGTAGCGATTCGGCAGCGATAAGTCGAGGTTTGTCCGCCGCGGTGCCGGGGAGGCGGCGCCGGGAGTGCGTGAAAGAGGGGAGCGCGGCCTCGCCTCGGCACTGTTTGGGACGTGACTCTCTTTCAACCACTGCTTCGCGGTCCTCCTCCTCCCGCGTTAGAAGAGACAAGGATACTTTGCATGATGTCAATGATACTTGACCATCAGCCTTCATAATGACAAGTTTCATTTACATCAGGACAAGCGAACTTGATGCGATGTCACTGCAGGAGGTCAGGATCATGGTGAGCGAAACCGCTGCGCGCCGGCCGGTGTGGCTTTGGGGATTTACGTTTTTCGTTGGCATGTTCGGCACCGGGTTCGCCGCGCGCTGGTTCGACCTTGGGGCCATCCCCTCGATGTTGGTGATGATCCCGCCGATGCTGCTGCTGACACCATTCGTGCGCGCCACCGAACGCGCGCAGGCCGGATGCGGCGCGTTGTCGCCGGCTGGACGGCGCTACAATCGCCGGGGGATGGCGTGGTCTTTCTCCTATGTGCTGCTGTTGGCCGTAGCGGTGATCGGCAGCAAGACCTTGCACGCGCAAGGACCGCTGCTGTGGCTGCTGGCTTTGCTGCCGGCGCTTCCGGTGTTTTACCTGCTATGGGCAATGGCGCGTTACCTGGTCGAGGAGCAGGACGAATATCTGCGTATGCAGGTGGTCAATGCGGCGCTGTTCGCGACCGGGCTGCTGTTGGGCACGGCGACGGTCTGGGGGTTCCTGGAAACCTTCCGTCTAGTGCCGCACGTGCCGGGCTGGGCGGCGGTGCCGGTCTGGGCCATAGGGCTGGGCCTTGGCTCCTTCGTGAACCGCTGGAGGGACAAGTGAACAACCGCCTCAAGGTTCTGCGGGCAGAGCGCGGCTGGAGCCAGCAGGATCTGGCGGTGCAGCTGGAAGTTTCGCGCCAGAGCGTCAACGCGATCGAGACGGGGCGCTACGATCCTTCGCTTCCGCTCGCCTTTCGCATTGCCGACCTGTTCGGCATGGCGATCGAGGATATCTTTCAGAGGGGCTAGCTGGGCGGCGCGCGCTTCAGTGCAGCGTCGGTCTGGGCGCTGTCCGTTCGCCCAGACGGCCCAGCGCGGTCATCACCAGCCAGCCGGCGGTGATGCAGACCCAGGGCATCACTGGATAGTGAAAGCGCGACTGGCCCGAAAACACCACGCAGATCAGCGTCGGATAGAGCGCGATCCCGTAAGGCAGCAGCCACCAGCCGATCCAGCGCTGGCCGTCGCGGCGGCGGCGCGCGATCATCACGAAGAACGCGGCGGCGAAGGCCAGCATCAGCGCTGCGTAATAGCCTTGGTTTAGCACACGCACCGCGCGGTAGACGATCTCGAAGCGCGCATAACCCTGCGCGCCGCCCTGATAGGCCCATTCGGCCTCGCCGTCGGGCAGCCAGAGGCGCGCGAGCTTTTTCGGGGCGAGCGCCAGGAAGCGGTCCGGGTTCTGGGTGATCCACGCCATGCCCAGCCGCCCGGCTTCGGCGTCGCGGGTGACTTCGTTCAGGCCGGGGCGGGCCATCAGTTCCTTCACCACCGGGGCGTCCGGGGTGTAGTCGCCGGTGGCGGTGTCGTGGTTGCCGGTGAGCAGGGTGTAGCCGCCGTTGGTCGAAACCGCGACCCAGTGGCCCAGTTGCACTTCATTGCGGATCGTCCAGGGCAGCACCGTCAGCACGGCGATGCCAAGCACCATCAGACCCTCGCCCAGCAGGCGCGGCAGGCGCTGCCAGACCTGACCCATCCGCAGCCAGTCGATCGCGAACAGTAGCGGCACCACCACCAGCGTCTGCGCCTTCACCAGAGTGGCGAAGCCGAACAGCAGGCCCGCGCTGATCAGCTGCCAGCGATTGGTGCGCGTCACCACCACCCAGCACCCGGCCATCAGCAGCGCGGTGTAGAACACCTCCGTAAGCGCCAGCGGGACGTAGCCGATGGCATTGGGATAGACCGCCAGCATCAGCAGCCCGGCCCGCGCCGCGCCTTCCGAGCCGAACAGCCGCCGCCCCAGCGCCAGCGTGGTCACCCCGATCAGCATCGCGCTGACCAGGTTGAACAGGCCCAGCGTCACCAGTGAGGTGCCGAACCGCGAGAAGGTGAGGCCCAGCGCGATCGGCCAGCCGGCCGGCCAGAACGCGGTGGGCGCGCCGGAATTGTCGAGATAGCCCAAGCCCGCCGCAAGACTCGCGGCGCGGGCATAGTACCACTCGGCATCGGAAGTGGGGGCCACGTCGATCAGCAGCACCGCCGCGCGCAGGGCGAAATAGAGCGCGCAGATGCCCAGCAGCACCGACTTGTCGGTAGCGAACCATTCGAGCCGCAAGGCAAGCCGCGAGGGGCGGGACGGAAAATGGATGACCTTGGCGCTCATTACGGGTCCGTCTCTAGCAGCCCAGGCTTAAGATCGCATTATGTCTGTGCAAGCAAGTCTTTGCCGTTCGCGGCTTGCCCTTGGGGCTTCGGGTTCCCACTAACGGGAGCATGACTTCCACCAGTTTCCTCGACCTGTCCGACGGTCGCACCATCGCCTATCGCTTCACGCCGGGGACCGGGCCGGTGATCGTCTTTCTGCCCGGCTACATGTCGGACATGAACGGTTCCAAGGCTGCTGCCGTGTTCGAGATGGCGCGCGCCAGCGGCCTGCCGTGCCTGCTGTTCGATTATTCCGGCTGCGGTGAAAGCCCCGGCTATTTCGGCGAGGGCACTCTGACGCGCTGGACTCAGGAAGTGCTGGCCCTGGTCGCCGCGCTGGAGATGCCGGACGAGAAGGTCGTCCTTGTCGGTTCCTCGATGGGCGGGTGGGTCATGCTGCTGGCCGGCCTTGCGCTGGGTGAGCGGCTTGCCGGCCTTGTTGGCATCGCGGCTGCGCCCGATTTCACCGACTGGGGCATCGCCCAGATGGACAAGGCCATGCTGGCCGACGGCGAAACGATCTTCGAAGACAACCCCTATGGTCCCGAGCCGACCCCCACGCACCCCGGATTCTGGGCAGATGGACAGGCCAACCTTCTGCTGGAAGGCCCGATCGCCATTGATGCGCCGGTACGCCTGCTCCACGGCCAGCGCGACGAGGACGTGCCCTTCGACATTTCCCTGCAACTGGCCGAGCGACTGCGTTCAGCCGATGTGCAGGTGACGCTGATCAAGGACGGCGATCACCGCCTCTCGCGCGATGGTGACATCCAGCTGCTGCTGCGCACGGTCGCGCAGCTCGTTCTCCCCCGCGCGGCGCAGGTTCCCTCGGAGTCCTGATCCCATGTCCCTGCTGCCTCTTCTTCTCCCCCTCATGGCCCAGGTCGGCCCGGCGTCCGCACTGCCCAGCAACGCCAACCCTTATGCCTCCTCGCTGCCGATCGAGATCATCGAGAAGAAGGATGCCGAGGCCGCCAAGCGGGCCCGCGCGGCGCAGAACGTCACTCTGCCCGCCTCGCGCAATACAGCCGGCTGCATGAGCGCGGTCGAAGCAAACCCCGAGCGTTCGGCCGAACTGGCGCAGAGCGCGCTGGGCGATGCGATCGGGCGCGAACGGGTGCGCGCCGGGCTGTGTCTGGGCGCGGCGCTGAGCGATCTGGGCCGCTGGGACGAGGCGCGCGGCGCCTTCGTCACTGCCCGCGATGCTGCCGACGCGGCGGACCATGCCAGCCGCGCCCGGCTTGGCGCCATGGCGGGCAACGCCGCGCTGGCCGCCGGACAGGCGGGACAGGCGCTGGCCCTGCTGGGCCCGGCCGCGACCGACGCCAAGATCATCGGCGACGCCGAACTCACCGGCTCGATCGCGCTGGACCGCGCCCGCGCGCTGGTGGCCGTCAAGCAGCCGGACGAAGCCGCCGCCGCGCTGGCGGAAGCCCGCACCGCGCAGCCGGACAACGCGCAGGCATGGCTGCTTTCGGCCACGCTGTCGCGCCGCCAGGAAAAGCTCAGCCAGGCCCAGACCCAGATCGAAAAAGCCGCCAGCCTTGCCCCGCAGGATCCCGAGATCGGGCTTGAGGCAGGCGTCATCGCCATGCTTTCCGGCAATGAAACGGCGGCGCGGCGCAGCTGGACCTCGGTCCTTGCCGCCGGCGCAGGCAGCGATGCGGCGGTTACCGCCAAGCAGTACCTCTCCCAGCTCGGCCCGGACACCGACAAGTCCGGGGCGACTACAGCGAAGGCCCCTAAGCCATGATCCCCCTTTCCGTCCTCGATCTCGTTTCCGTGCGCGAAGGCGGCACGGTCGCCCAGGCGCTCGACATCTCGGTGAAGACCGCTCAGGCCGCCGAACGCGCCGGCTACAAGCGGTACTGGGTGGCCGAGCATCATGGCATGGACGGGATCGCGGGCGGAGCGACGTCGGTGGTGCTTGCCCACCTCGGCAATGCGACCAGCACGATTCGCATCGGTTCCGGCGGGATCATGCTGCCCAACCATACGCCCTACGTGATCGCCGAGCAGTTCGGCACGCTGTCGGCGCTGTTTCCGGGCCGCGTCGATCTGGGCCTTGGCCGCGCGCCGGGCGCGGACGGGCGGCTGGCCCATGCCCTGCGCAAGGACATCCACGCCGCGTCGGAACGTTTTCCCAACGATGTCGTCGAACTGCAGGCCCGTTTCGCCGGGCAGGCGGCGGGCGGCGTGCCTTCGCCGCAGGCGGCAGGCGCGGATGTAGAAATGTGGATTCTCGGCTCCAGCCTGTTCGGCGCGCAGCTCGCGGCGATGCTGGGCCTGCCCTACGCCTTCGCCTCGCACTTCGCGCCCGCCGCGCTGGACGAGGCCGCCAAGGTCTACCGTGAGCGGTTCCAACCGTCCGAAACGCTGGACAAGCCCCACTTCATGGCCGCGATCAATGTGATCGCCGCCGATACGGACGAGGAAGCGGCCTACCTCGCCACCTCCACCGACCAGAGCTTCGTGGCGCTGCGCACCGGCAATCCGGGCCGGCTGCTGCCGCCGGTTCGCGGTTACCGCGATGGCCTGCCGGGTTCGGCGAAGGCGATGCTGGAGCAGGTCCGCTCGGTCAGCGCCGTGGGCAATCCGCAGACGGTACGTGCCGGGATCGAGGAATTCGTCGCCCGCACGCAGGCCGATGAACTGATCGTCAGCATCGCGACGTATGACCCGGCGGCGCAGATCCGCTCGCTCGAACTGACGATGGAAGCGCTGGGTCAGGTGCCGGCTTCACGTTGCGCGGACGCCCCTGAACCACTCCCGCCGTCACCCTGAACTCGTTTCAGGGTCCATGCTTCCGCTGCCACCGCGGTGCGAATCGCGGGGCGGCCTTTGGGCGCCATTGCGCAGCAAGGACTGTCATGGCGAGATGGACCCTGAAACAAGTTCAGGGTGACGTGGCTTTCGGTGAGAGGTCGTCTAGCCATGCCTTGAGTGGAAGTGGGGTGTTCGCCCACTTTGATACCTGAATTATCGCAACATGATATCTTCAGAGGCATTGACCGCGCGGTTAAATTGCGGAACTCAACCGCGCATGGAAACAACAGACGTCGTCATCGTGGGAGCGGGACATGGCGGGGCGCAGTGCGCCATCGCCTTGCGCCAGAACGGGTTCGCCGGAACCATCACCGTAGTCGGCCGCGAGCCGGAGTATCCTTATGAGCGTCCGCCGCTCTCCAAGGAATACTTCGCGCGCGAGAAGACCTTCGACAGGCTGTATATCCGCCCTCCGACGTTCTGGGCCGAGAAGGAAATCACCTTCAAGCTGAGCACCGAGGTCACCAAGGTCGATGCCAAGGCGAGGGAGCTGACGCTCTCTAACGGCACTACGATGGGCTACGGCAAGCTGGTCTGGGCGACCGGCGGCGATCCGCGCCGTCTCTCCTGCTCGGGCTCGGAGCTTGCCGGTGTCCACGCCGTGCGCACCCGCGAAGACTGCGACACGCTGATGGCGGAAGTCGATGCGGGCACGAAGAACATCGTCGTCATCGGCGGCGGCTACATCGGCCTCGAAGCGGCGGCGGTGCTGTCCAAGCTGAAGCTCAATGTCACCCTGCTCGAAGCGCTGCCGCGCGTGCTGGCCCGCGTTGCCGGTGAGGAACTGTCCGAGTTCTACCAGAAGGAACACCGCGATCACGGCGTCGATCTGCGCACCGGCGTGGCGGTCGATTGCCTGGTGGGCGACGGGCACCGCGTCACCGGCGTGAAGCTGGCCGACGGCGAGGAAATCGCGGCCGAAGCGGTGATCGTCGGCATCGGCATCGTGCCCGCCATCGGCCCGTTGATCTCTGCCGGCGCCAGCGGCGCGAACGGCGTCGACGTGGACGAATTCTGCCGCACCTCGCTGCCCGACATCTACGCCATCGGCGACTGCGCGGCCTTCGCCTGCGATTATGCCGGCGGCACCGTGATGCGGGTAGAATCGGTGCAGAACGCCAACGACATGGCGACCTGCGTTGCCAAGGCCATCTGCGGCGACGAGAAGGCCTACAAGGCGTTCCCGTGGTTCTGGTCGAACCAGTATGACCTGCGCCTCCAGACCGCGGGCATCAACATGGGCTTCGACAAGACCGTGATTCGCGGCGAGCCGGATGCCCGCAGCTTTTCAGTCGTCTATCTCAAGGAAGGGCGCGTGGTCGCGCTGGACTGCGTGAACGCGGTCAAGGACTACGTGCAGGGCCGCAAGCTGGTGGAAGCCGGCGCCTCGCCCGATGTGGCCGCGCTGGCCGATGCCGGGACGCCGCTGAAGGAACTGCTGTAAAGGCAGGCGGGGCCTTACGTTCTTGCGAAGGCCCCGCTTACTCCCGACGGCAATCAGGCCGAAGCGGCAAGCCGCTGCCGTGCCCACTGCGCAGCTTCCGCCACTACCGGGTCCGCATCCCCCAGCAGCAGCTCCACTTGCGCCAGCAGTGCCGCCTGCCCGCTGTTTCCCGCCGCGTAGAGGCAGTTGCGCACGAAGCGGTTGCGGCCAATTCGCTTGATCGGGCTGCCTGAGAACAGCGCCCGAAAACCCGCATCGTCCAGCGTCAGCAGGTCCGCCAGCTCCGGCGCGGTCAGTTCCGCGCGCGGCAGGTATGCCTTGATGGTGTGCGATACCTGCGCGAACTTGTTCCACGGGCACACCGCCAGGCAATCGTCGCAGCCGTAGATGCGGTTGCCCAGCCCTTCGCGCAGGTCTTCCGGGACGGGGCCCTTGTGTTCGATGGTCAGGTAGCTGACGCAGCGGCGGGCATCGAGCCGGTAGGGCGCGGGGAATGCGTTCGTCGGGCAGGCATCCTGACAGGCGCTGCACGACCCGCAGGAATCGCGGCCCGGTTTCGCGGGTTCGAACTCCAGCGTCGTGTAGATTTCGCCAAGGAACAGCCACGATCCATGCTCGCGGCTGACGACGTTGGTATGCTTGCCCTGCCAGCCCAGCCCGGCAGCGGCAGCCAGCGGTTTTTCCATGACCGGTGCGGTATCGGTGAACACCTTCACGCCCACTTCTGGCGCGATCTTGCGCGCCTGCCCCTCGGCCACGATCCAGCGGGCGAGGTGCTTCAGCGCCTTTTTGACGACGTCGTGATAGTCGGCGCCTTGCGCATAAGTTGATATGCGCCCGATCTGCGGTTCGCCCTCCAGCCGCAGCGGGTCGGCGGCGGGGGCATAGCTCATGCCCAGCGCGATCACGCTGCGCGCCTCGGGCCACATGCCCTGCGGGCTGCGGCGATGGTGCGCGCGTTCCTCCATCCAGCCCATGGTGCCGTGCATCCCCGCTGCCAGCCAGGCATCAAGCCGGGCAGCGCGCGCGTCGTCAGTCGCGGCCGAGGCGATGCCGAAGGCGCAAAAACCCAAAGCGCGCGCCTCAGCTTCTGCATCCCTGGCGAAAGCATTTAGCTTGGCCTTAACCAGATCTGCGCCATCATGGGCGGATATGTTAGAGCCGGGGGATGTCATGGATGCGCAAGTAGGAGATCCGAGGTTGACCGGCAATCCGCACCAGTCAGATCGGGCACGGCAGTCAGGTGCGGAACTGCCCTTTGACCGGCCGCTGGCGATCGAAGCACGCGGGCTGGTCAAGCGTTTCGAGGGTTTCACCGCCGTCGACGGTGTCGACCTTTCGGTCCCGGCGGGCTCCGTCTACGGCATCCTCGGCCCCAACGGCGCCGGCAAGACCACCACTTTGCGGATGCTTCTGGGCATCATCGACCCCGATTCGGGCTATCGCCGCATCCTTGGCTCCGATCGCCCGCACGACGTTGCCCATGCGATCGGCTACCTGCCCGAGGAGCGCGGCCTCTACCCCTCGATGAAGGCGACCGAGGCGATCGCGTTTCTGGGCGCCCTGCGCGGACTGCCGCTAAAGGAAGGCCGCCGCCGCGCGCACGAACTGCTTGAACGGCACGGCCTTGGCTATGCCGCCGACCGCCAGATCCGCCAGCTTTCCAAGGGCATGGCGCAGCAGGTCCAGATCCTGGGCACGCTGGTCCACCGGCCCCGGCTGGTGATCTTCGACGAGCCGTTCTCCGGCCTAGATGCGCTCAACCAGGGCAAGCTGGAAGCGATGATGCGCGGTCTGGCGCAGGACGGCGCCACCGTGATCTTCTCCACCCACGTCATAGCCCATGCCGAGCGGCTGTGCGACGAAGTGGCGATCATCGCCGGCGGCAAGGTGCCTTTCGCCGGTCCGGTCGACCTGGCGCGCGACCGCATTCCGGCGCAGGTCCGTCTCGAGACCCGCGCGCTGCAAGGCGCTTGGCGCGCGGCGCTGCCTGCCGATGTACGCCAGGACGGCCAGTTCTGGCATTTCGCGCTGCCCGATTCGGGGATCGAACCCCTGCTGCGCGCCCTGATCGCGGGAGAGGCGGGCATCCTTTCGCTTTCCATCGAGCGAGCGGGCCTCCACGATGCCTTCGTCGCCATCGCCGGAGAAGCCGCCGCGCGCGCCCTGGAAGAGGAAAAGCCCGAGGAGCCGCGCCGATGATTCCCGATTCGCATGACGATTCGCATCAGGGCCGGCTCTCGGCTCTAAGCGCCGCCTGGGTCGTGGCCCGCCGCGATTTCACCGCGATCCTGTTCTCGCGCACGTTCTTCTTTTTCCTGCTCGGCCCGCTGTTTCCGCTGATCGTCGGCGCGCTGGCGGGCAGCGTGGGCAATCAGGTGGAGCATTCGACCGAGCGGCCGGAAGTGGGCGTCATCATGATCGGGGCCGAGGCCGACGCCATGGTTCGCGCCCGTGATGGGCTTGCCGACCGGCTGGGGCAGGACCTGCCCGGCCTCATTGTGCTGAAGCGCCTTGCCCCGGGGGAGCACGCCGATCCGGCGGCCGCCATGGCCGGCAAGGAAGGCAACATCGCCGCGATCCTCTCAGGTTCGCTCGAAGCACCCGTGTTGACCGGCCCGCGCGACCAGATAGCGGCGTGGAGCGGCGACGTGGCGATGATCGCGGCGCAGGCAAAACAGGCCTCCGTTGCGCCCTGGCCGCAGGTCAGGCTGGAAACCACCGTCAGCAGCCGGGTCAACGACCGCAAGAGCCGCCTCAGGACGGCGCAGGGCGCCCAGACCCTGCTGTTTCTGCTCACCATGATGCTGGCGGGCATGGTCCTGTCCAACCTCGTCGAGGAGAAGGCGAACAAGATCATCGAGGTACTGGCCGCCGCGATCCCGATGGAGGCAGTGTTCTTCGGCAAGCTTTTTGCGATGCTGGGCGTGTCGCTGGTGGGCATCGCGACATGGGCCGCTGTCGGGGGCGGGCTGTACATGCTGGCCGAATCGGCGGTGCCTTCGCTCCCGGACCCTGCCGTGGGCTGGCCGATGCTGGTCCTGCTGGGCATCCTTTACTTTTCCATGGCCTACCTCCTGCTGGGTTCGGTGTTCCTCTCGATCGGTTCGCTGGCGAACACCGTGCGCGAAGTGCAGACGCTCTCGATGCCGGTGACGATGATGCAGCTCATGCTGTTCTTCTTCGCCACGTACGCGATGACCCAGCCGGGCAGCACGATCGAGATGGTCGCGGCGCTGTTCCCGTTCTCCTCGCCCTTCGCGATGCTGGCCCGCGCGGCGCAGGACCCGGCGCTGCTGCCTCATCTGGGCGCGGTGCTGTGGCAGGGCCTGTGGGTGTTGCTGCTGGTGCGGCTGGGTTCGGGCCTGTTCCGCATGCGCGTGATGAAGTCCGGCGCGCAGGGCAGCAAGGGCAAGCGCCGCTGGTGGCCCGCCCGCCGCCGCGCCGCCAAACTATAGGGACCGAGATTGAATAGCGCTGCGTGATCGCCACATGAAGGGGGCGGGGGAACAAGCGAGAGGTCAGGCGTCATCATGCCCATAGCGACAACCCGCCGAAACGTCCTGGCCTGGCTCAGCGCGGGGGCCGCGCTGCCGGTGCTTGCCGCCTGCGGTGGAACCGAAGCCGAGGCGAAGGTCTATCCGGTGCATTTCCCCGACGCGGAATGGCGCCGCCGCCTGACGGCCGAGCAATACCGCATCCTGCGCCAGCAAGGCACCGAGCGTTCCTTCACCTCGCCCCTCAACGACGAACACCGCGCCGGCACCTTCCTTTGCGCGGCGGACGGCAATCCGCTTTATTCCTCGAAGACCAAGTTCGACAGCGGCACCGGCTGGCCCAGCTTCTGGAAGCCGCTGCCCGGCGCCGTCGGTGTCTCCGGCGATTCGACGCTGGGGATCTCACGCACCGAGGTGCATTGCATGCGCTGCGGGGGACACCTGGGCCACGTCTTCGACGATGGGCCGCCGCCAACCGGCAAGCGCTATTGCATGAACGGGGCGGCGATGAAGTTTCGGCCGGGTTAGCGCCGATAAGCTTTTATCGGGAAGGAAGGCCGCGCAGCGCCTGCATGCGGAAAGTGCGCTGGGCCAGTTCCTCCAGGCTCATGAGCTGGCGAAACACCAGGCCGTAGGCCGGTTCGCGGCGCCAGCAGACGGTCGCCTCGAACTGCGGCATTTCGGCAGCATCGATGCGCAGTTGCTGCCCGATCGCAAGGCGCTGGTCGGTTTCGATCCGGGCGCCCTGACGTGAAAGGTCGAGAAGCCGGGCGCCTGATACGGTGCCGGCCACGGTGATCCGGGCAGAATGGTCCACGCCGATGCGGATGGGACGCTTGGGGTAGGGTCCGGCCTCGGCGATGAAGCGCTCGACGTCGATTGGCTGCACGAAACGGAAACCTGCCTCGCCGGCGTGCTCCCACACCAGATTGACGCCGGTACGCTCGCCGGTCACGCTTTCCAGCGCCAGTTGCTCGACCCCGGCCAGCGAGTGGAACAGCCGCAGCTTGACGCCGGTCGCCGACACGTCGCGCACGATGCAAAGGTATTCGCCTCCGGGCGACACCAGCTTTGCCGCACGCAGCAACAGCGCAAAGCGCGGAGTCGCGCGTTGGTCGGCCGACGATTCGGCGCTGCGGGTGGACAAGCTGCCCGGGAAATTCATGCGAACGATACCCCCTTGGTACGCGCCCGTTAAGTCGGCAAGGCGATGCGGCGCGGGATGCACAGCAGCTTAACGAGTGGATACCTAGTAATAGATACCTTTCGGCACATTACCTATTTGTAAACGCAAACGTTTGCATGCGGTCACTACTGCAAATAAATGCGAAGTAATCGATGATCGGGAAAAGTGGTGCGGGCGGCGGGACTCGAACCCGCACTGGATACCCAAGCGGATTTTAAGTCCGCAGCGTCTACCATTCCGCCACGCCCGCACGGCCTGGGTCAGGCGCTGCATCTTGCAGATCGGCGCGGTCCCGGCAACCGGGACCTTGCCGCATTTTGTGCGAAAATCATCCGTAAGGCGCGGTTATTCCACGTTGAGGCGGGCGCGCATTTCCTTGCCGGGCTTGAAATAGGGGACGCGCTTCTCGGGCACTTCCACGCTTTCGCCGGTGCGCGGGTTGCGGCCCTTGCGGCCATCGCGGTGACGGGTGGAAAAGGCACCAAAGCCGCGCAGTTCCACGCGGCCGCCGTCCGCCAGGCGCTGGCCGATCTCGTCGAAGAAGGTGTCCACCGCGCGCTCCACGTCCTCTGCGCGCAGCTCGGGATTGTCCTTGGAGAGCACCTGCAGCAGTTCGGACCTGATCATCGCGAAATTTCCCCCCAAAAAAACGACAAACCGTGTCGGAACATAAAATTACGTAACGCCCGTCCGTCGCCTGCCGGGAAAATGCCATCGCCGGCCGCTTCGCGCAATGGGAAGTGTTACGTGTGTGAAATCGCGCAGTTTTGCGTCCCGCGCCAGCCTGCATGACGCGCCGCTGCCCATTTACACCGGCAAATTGCCCGCTAACCTCCCCTCTTTCGCACTGTGCCGGTTTCGAACAGGCATGGGAGCGGGCAGGATTACAGGGCGTGAGGGCATAGAAGCGACATGAAGGACATCGCACTTTGGAATGAAGGGGACTGGATTGGCGCGATCGGCGCGATCTGCCTCTTCGCCGTGCTGGCGATCGGCGGTCTTATCGCCACGCGCAAGAGCGACGAATTCGTCGGCCATCCGCGCGGTCTCTTCGTGCTGTTCTATGCCGAGATGTGGGAGCGTTTCTCCTACTACGGCATGCGCGCGCTGCTGATCCTCTATCTCACCAAGTTCTGGCTGTACTCCGATGGCCGCTCCAACCTTATCTATGGGGCCTACACCAGCCTCGTATACATCACCCCGGTGCTGGGCGGCTATCTGGCCGACCGCTGGCTGGGACAGCGCAAGGCCGTGCTGTTCGGCGGCATAGTTCTGGCGCTCGGCCACTTGTTCATGGCCTACGAGGGGCTGCAGGGCGTCACCGATCCGGGCATCAAGCAGGCTGATCCGGCGATCAACGTGTTCTGGCTGGCGCTGGCGCTGATCATCGTCGGCTCGGGCTTCCTGAAGGCCAACATCTCGGTCATCGTCGGCCAGCTCTACAAGATGACCGACACGCGCCGCGATGCGGCCTACACGATCTTCTACATGGGCGTGAACACCGGCGCGGCGCTGGGCACGATCCTGGTCGGCTACCTGGGTGAGACGATCGGCTGGTCCTATGGCTTCGGCGTTGCCGGTATCGGCATGGTGCTGGGCCTCATCATCTTCGTCGTCGGCAAACCGGCGCTGCGCGGACGGGGCGAACCGCCCAAGGCGCTGGCGAAGAAGGCGGAACTGATCCTCTACGGCACCGGCGGCGCCGCGGTCCTGGTGATCTGGTTCCTGATCCAATACGTCAGCGTGATCCAAAACCTGCTGATCCTCACCGGTGTGGCAATGCTGGGCTATACCCTGTGGGAAGCCTTCAAGCTGCCCAAGGAGCCGCGTGAGCGGATGTTCGCGATCCTGTTCCTGATTGCCCTCAACCCGATCTTCTGGGGCCTGTTCGAGCAGGCGGGCGGTAGCCTCAGCCTCTATACCGACAAGTTCGTCGATCGCGGCGGGGTGCCCACCAGCCTCTTCCAGTCGATCAACCCGATCTACATCGTGCTGTTCGGCCCGATCTTCGCCGGCCTGTGGCAGTACCTCGGCAAGAAGGGCATCGAGCCTTCCGCCCCCGCCAAGTTCGGCCTGGCACTGATTCAGGTGGGCCTGGGCTTCCTGGTGTTCGTATGGGGCGCGGGCACCGGCGATCCGGCGGTGATGACTTCGGTGCTGTTCGTGTTCCTGATCTATGCCCTGCACACCACGGGCGAGCTGTGCCTTTCGCCCGTTGGCCTTTCGGCCATGACCCGGCTTTCGCCGGTGCACCTGGGCAGCTTCATCATGGGGGCATGGTTCTACATGACCGCCGTGGGCAACTTCGTGGCAGGCAAGATCGGCGAGGCCACCGGCGGCGAGGGCGGCGTTATGAACAAGGCGCTGACGCTGGACATCTACAGCAAGATCGGCTGGACCACGGTGGGCGTTGCCGTTGTCGTGCTGGCGCTTTCGCCGCTGGTGAAGCGCTGGATGCATGTCGACACGCTGGGCGACCGGGCAAGCGACCACGACCTTGCCGGAGAGGCCGGCCTCGGTCTCGACGCGCAGGAAGCCGGCTTCCATCCGGGCACCAAGCCGCACTGATTTTTCACATGGCCTCCCCCGGGGCGACGGCCCCGGACAAGAGGGGCCGACAACAGGGGAACGGTCATGAGGGTATCGACCGCGATGCGGCGCTGGACGTCGCTGCTGGCGCTTGGCGCGGCGCTGACGCTGGCCGGGCAGGCTGCCGACGCGAAGAAGAAGGACAAGGACGCCAAGGCGGCAGGCACCCCTTACGCGTCCACCTACAAGGTCTATCCCGGGCGCCCCACCGCGCTGGTGGGCGCCACGGTGTATGATGGGCGCGGCGGCCGGATAGAGAACGGCACGGTGCTGTTCGAGAACGGCAAGGTAGTCGCCGTGGGCGGGGCGGACCTTGTGGTTCCTTCGGGCTATGACCGTGTCGACGGCGCGGGCAAGTTCGTCACGCCCGGCGTGATCGACATCCACTCGCACCTCGGCGTCTATCCCAGCCCCGGTGTCGATGCCAATTCCGACGGCAACGAGATGACCTCGCCCACAACGCCCGATGTCTGGGCCGAGCATTCGGTCTGGCCGCAGGACCCCGGATTCAGCCGTGCGCTGGTCAACGGCGGGGTTACTTCGCTGCAGATCCTGCCCGGTTCGGGCAACCTGATGGGCGGGCGCGCGGTCACGCTCAAGAATGTGCCCAGCCGCACCGTGCAGGGCATGAAGTTCCCCGGCGCGCCCTATTCGCTCAAGATGGCCTGCGGCGAGAATCCCAAGCGGGTCTATGGCGCGCGCAACCAGAAGCCTTCCACCCGCATGGGCAACTTCTCGGTCAACCGCCAGGCGTGGATCGACGCCAGGCAGTACATGGATGGCGACCATGCAGAGCGCGACCTTGGCAAGGATACCCTCGAAGGTGTGCTCAAGGGCGAGATCCTTGTCCAGAACCACTGCTACCGGGCCGACGAGATGGCGCAGGTCCTCGATATGGCCAAGGAGATGGGCTACAAGATCACCGCCTTCCACCACGCGGTCGAAGCCTACAAGATCGGCGATCTGCTGAAAGCGAACGACGTCTGCGCCGCGATCTGGGCCGACTGGTACGGCTTCAAGATGGAAGCCTACGACGGCATCCCGGAAAACGCCGCGCTGCTCGCCAAGCAGGGCGCCTGCGTGGTCATCCACTCCGACGACGAAAACGGCATCCAGCGCCTCAATCAGGCCGCTGCCCGCGCGCAGGCATCGGGCAGGCGCATCGGCGTGGATATTCCCGATGCGCAGGTCGTCGGCTGGTTCACTTACAACGCTGCCAAGGCGATGGGCATCGGCGCGAAGACCGGCAGCCTCGAAGTCGGCAAGATGGCCGACGTGGTGCTGTGGAACGGCAACCCGCTGTCCGTCTACTCGCGCCCCGAGAAGGTCTGGGTGGACGGCGCGATGCTGTACGACGCAGGCGACTCCAAGCGAAAGCCGGTTAGCGATTTCGAACTCGGCCAGCCCGGTGAAGGAGACGTGAAGTGAAGCCCCGCCTTCTGATCGCCGCTTTGCTCGCGGCCGCTCCGCTCCCTGTGTTCGCGCAGGACTTCGCCGTCACCAATGCCACGGTGGCCACTGGCGACGGCGGCGCACCTGTCGAGCATGGTACGGTCGTCGTGCGCGGCGGCAAGGTGGTCGCCGCCGGAGCCGGGGTGGCCGTGCCTGCGGGTATCCTGACCGTTGACGGCACCGGCAAATGGGTGACGCCGGGTCTGTTCTCTGCCGTCACCGACCTTGGCCTGGTGGACGTCGATGGGGTGGACGACAGCAACGACATGTCGGCCGCCAAGTCCCCCTTCAATGCTGCGCTCGACGTGGCGCCTGCGCTCAACCCGTCGAGCGAGCACATTGCCGTCAGCCGCGAAGGCGGGGTGACGCGGGCCAGCGTGGCCGCGTTCAACGGCGGCTCGATCTTTGCCGGGCAGGGCGCCGTAATCGACCTTGGCGCAGATGCCGCGATGGTGATGCGCCCGCGCGCGTTCCAGTACGTCGAACTGGGCGAGGCCGGGGCCCGCCTTGCCGGCGGCAGCCGGGTCGCCGCGCACACCGCCCTGCGCAACGCCCTGCGCGAGGCGCGTGAGGCTGCAGCCCTGGCACCCGGCGCCCAGCGGCAGGGCGACGTCCTGCTCACCCGCGCCGATGCTGCGGCGCTGGCGAAAGTGATCGATGGCAGCCAGCCCCTTTACGTCGGTGTGGATCGGGCCGCCGATATCCGCAGCGTCCTTGCCCTCAAGGCTGAGTTTCCGAAGCTCGACCTCGTACTGGTCGGCGCGACCGAGGGCTGGCTCGTCGGCGCCGAGATCGCTGCCGCCAGGGTGCCGGTCATCACCATGCCCATGCGCGATCTGCCCGC
>Ga0308165_1003283_pt1 | contig 17584 bp, 15 predicted proteins | sample PhyWR2_FD_201032 | JGI IMG/M metagenome (GOLD analysis project Ga0308165, IMG submission 201032) | Phyllosphere microbial communities from UC Gill Tract Community Farm, Albany, California, United States - DLSLW.R2 | ecosystem: Host-associated > Plants > Phyllosphere > Unclassified | place: USA...
ACCAACGAACAGCCCAAAGAATGATTTCACCTTGAAAGTGCCGACCGTGGAAGGGATTCATCTGCTGTATCTCGAAATAAATAAGATATTTAGCTTATCATGTCAGCCTATTTGCAACAGTGCCCTAAAAATTCCATCTAATGTGAATGTTGATCATTGGAAGAGTTTTATTCAAATGAGAGAAGAGATTAATAATCCTTTAACGCCTAGTGGTGCTAAAGCTCTTTTAAAGAAACTTGAAGAGTATGGAATTGATGCTAATCAGAGTTTAATCAATGCAATTATTGGAAATTATTCCAATGTATTAGAACCAAACTACGAAAGAGTCAGCTGCGGCCCCTCTCGAACTCACCATAATTTATTAGAACGATAAAGCATCTATAAATTGAACAGAGCCAATATGTCAGCCCATACAAATCCTTGAGGTATTTATCTTAGGGACTTGTATGGGGCAAAAATTAGAAAATGTAAATTCAATTAATCAATGCAATAACTATATGAAAATATGGAATGAATGAGATTTTATGAAATAAAGGATGGCTAGGGTGCCATCCTTTTATTTTTATTCATTAGTACTGTGCCTGACCAGGAATCCAGTTAGTGCCTGCCAGCGGAACACGTGCCATTGCAGCAGCTTCTACATTCAATGCCACCAAATCTTCTGGATCAAGGTTGTGCAAATGTGATTTACCACATGCTCGCGCCATTGTTTGTGCTTCTAACACAAGCACACGCAGGTAGTTTGCAAGATGGCGTCCCCCTTCTACAGGATCTAAACGTTTAGATAACTCAGGATCTTGTGTGGTGATACCAGCTGGATCACGGCCATTTTGCCAGTCATCATAGTAACCTGCTGCAGAACCAATTTCTTTTAGTTCTTTATCCAGACGCGGATGGTTATCCCCTAGAGCAATTAGTGCTGCTGTACCAATGGCAACTGCATCAGCTCCTAGTGCCATCGCTTTAGCCACATCTGCACCGGTACGAATACCACCTGATACAATCAGTTGGACTTTTCGATGCATACCCATTTCCTGAAGTGCTTGAACCGCTTGAGGAATGGCTGGAAGAATTGGGATACCTACATGTTCAATAAATACCTCTTGGGTTGCTGCTGTCCCGCCTTGCATGCCATCCAGTACGATTACATCTGCACCGGCTTTCACAGCAAGCTTCACGTCATAATAAGGACGGCTTGCACCAATTTTTACATAAATTGGTTTTTCCCAATCTGTGATTTCACGGATTTCCGCAATCTTGATTGCAAGATCATCTGGACCTGTCCAGTCAGGATGACGACAAGCACTGCGTTGATCTACACCTACTGGTAAAGTACGCATACCAGCAACACGCTCAGTTACTTTCATGCCAAGTAACATGCCACCACCACCTGGTTTTGCACCTTGACCTAATACGATTTCAATTGCATCAGCTTTACGCAAATCATCTGGGTTCATGCCATAACGAGATGGTAGGTATTGATAGACCAAGGTCTCTGAGTGACCACGTTCCTCAGGTGTCATACCACCATCACCTGTAGTAGTTGATGTGCCCACCATTGATGCACCACGGCCTAAAGATTCTTTGGCATTGGCAGAGAGAGCACCAAAACTCATGCCGGCAATGGTCACAGGAATTTTTAGATGAATTGGTTTTTTCGCAAAACGTGTGCCCAGTACCACATCAGTACCGCATTTTTCACGATAACCCTCCAATGGGTAACGTGACATGCTGGCACCTAATAACAATAAGTCATCAAAATGCGGGACTTTACGTTTTGTGCCACCTCCGCGAATATCATAAATACCTGTCGCTGCTGCACGTTGAATTTCCTGAATCGTTAAACGGTCAAATGTCGCTGATTCACGTAACACTGGTTCAAATTCTTGGATAGTTTGAGTCATGATTTTATTCTCCGTATTACGTTATTCTTAGTACGCTGATGCGTTGTCGACTTTGAAGTTATATAGCTGACGTGCTGAGCCATAGCGTTTAAATGCTTTTGGATCTTCATCAAACCCTGCTTTAGCCAAAAGTTCAGCAAGCTCGTTCAAATGTTCTTCTCGCATTTCTTTTTCGATACAGTCTGAACCCAATGATTTCACTGCACCTTTAACATAAATTCGTGTTTCATACAGTGAGTCACCAAGTGCATCACCAGCATCCCCACAAACCACTAATCGACCTGCTTGTCCCATAAAACAGCTCATATGACCGATACTGCCACCGACAACAATATCGACACCTTTCATGGAGATACCACAACGAGCCCCTGCATCGCCTTCAATCACCAGTAAGCCACCATGCGCTGTTGCACCTGCTGCTTGAGATGCATTGCCCTTAACATGCACTGAGCCGGACATCATATTTTCTGCACAACCCACACCAACATTGCCATTCACAACAATATCCGCTTCTTGGTTCATACCGGCACAGTAGTAACCTGCATGACCATCAATGGTCACTTTTACTGGGGCTTTAATACCGACTGCAATATTGTGCTGCCCTGCTGGATTTTTGACTGTCCATTCGCTAATCGAAGCCACCGCTTCAGCATCATGCAATGCTTGGTTAAGTTCACGAATACTATCTACGCTTAAGTCGTATTGGTCTTTCAGTTCTACTGCGTTTAATTGTTCTGCTACTGCACTGTTCATAATCTTAATTCTCCTGATGATCTTTTACTTAAGCCGCGTCTTTCGAACGTTCCCATACATATAAGGTGGCAGGTTCTGGTTCCCAAACTCGAGCCTTATCGATATTTGGTAGAGAAGCCAAGGCCTGATATTCAGACGCCATTGCAACGTAGTCATCAGTTTCAGCAAGGACAGCTGGTTTGCATGCAATCGGATCACGAATCACGGCAAAACCATCTTTGGTTCCAATCGCAAAGGTAAAGAAACCGTCTAAATCATCTAAAGCATTGTCGAGTGCTTGAGCCAAGCTATCACCTTGTTGAAGACGCCAAGTCAAATACCCTGCTGCAACTTCTGTATCGTTGTCTGTTTCAAAATGAATGCCTTCACGTTTCAATTCTTGGCGTAAGCGTGCGTGATTCGATAATGAGCCGTTATGTACTAGGCACAAATCAGCGCCGGTAGAAAATGGATGGCTGCCTTCCATCGTTACAGCACTCTCTGTTGCCATACGGGTATGTCCGATGATATGGCTACCTTTCATTTTTGAGAGGCCAAAACGTTCAGAAATTTCAGCTGGAAGCCCCATACCTTTGAGGATTTCAATGCTTAGTCCGGCACTCATAATTTTGAGTTGTGGTGCCAATTTAGTAATCGCTGTACGGACTGTATCCTCATCCGCCTTTACTTTAATGACTGCTGCGGTCGCATTGGTAAACCAGTCTAATTCTGCATTTAATTCAGTCGCAAGTTCGGCAATAAAGGTATCCCAAATAAAAGCTTCATCAGTACTTTGTAAAGTGAGTTTAACCCAGCCTTCTTGTACTTCATCACCATAAATGGCAAAGCCTGCACTGTCTGGCCCACGGCCTGTCATTGACTCAAGCATCGGTTCAAATAATTTGCCAAGTTGCGATTCCAATGCCGGATTTTTAAGATATAAACCAACGATTCCACACATAGTTGTTCTCCACTACATTATTTTTTCAATGTTTAAAAGTTATGAATTAAAAGAATTCGGTATAACGTTGAATTTCCCAGTCAGACACATGGCGGCAATACTCCACCCACTCCATGCTCTTTTGATCAATGAATTCATCGACAATTTCTGCGCCTAATTTTTCGTGGAAAAGCGGATCGGCTTTGAGGGCTACGACTGCCTCTTTGAGTGACTGGGGTAAAGTTTCAATGCCACGCGCAGCAATTTCTTCCAGGCTTAAGGTATACAAATTTTCATTACACACCGGTGGTGGTGTCAGTTCACGTTCAATGCCATCTAGACCTGCAGCGATAATTGCGGCTGTTACCAGATAAGGATTACAACCTGCATCCGGTAGACGAAGCTCAATACGTCCATATGGAATACGAACCATGGCTGATCGGTTATTTGAACCGTAAGCGATAAATGCCGGTGCCCATGTCGCACCTGAAAGTGAGCGCCCTACTACTAAACGTTTATATGAATTGACTGTCGGTGCACAGAAAGCACAGAGTGCTGGTGCATGTGCCAAAAGACCTGCAATAAAGTGATAGGCCATTTTGGATAGCCCCATACCACTTGGGTCACTTGGATCATGGAATAAATTTTTGGATTCATCACTTCCTATCGATAAGTGGAAGTGCATCCCATTACCTGCACGCTTCGGATCCGGCTTCGGCATAAATGAACAGACCATACCCAAATCATTGGCAATTTCACCTGCTGCCATGCGGAAGAAGGTAAACATGTCTGCCGAATTCATGGCATCAGAATAGGTATAGTTAATTTCAAACTGACCATTGGCATCTTCATGGTCAATTTGGTAGATATCAAAACCAACTGGGATCAAGGCTTCTGTGAGCTTTTCCAGAAACTGGCGTGAACGGGACAAGCCTTTATAGTCATAACACGGCTTATCGAGATTATCCGAATCATCGACCATTTTGAGTTTGCCGTCTTCAGTACGACGGAACAAACTAAATTCTGGTTCTAGACCAGTGTTCAGTGTCCAGCCTTTAGCAGACAAGCGTTGAACTTGGCGACGTAACACATAACGAGAGTCATAAGGGTGAGGCTGCCCATTGACATAACCTTCACAGACTACACGACCATAGCCTGGCTGCCATGGCACGGGTGTCAAAGTAGATAGATCACCCTTGACCATGAAATCTGGTCCATGCGGTTGCATACCCATACCTGAAATTGCAAAGCCTGCAAATCCAACACCATCACCTTCAATTGCTTTTAAACCTGAGATCGGTACAGATTTGGTTTTTGCAGCCCCATGGATATCTACGAATTGAGCCAATACATATTTTAATTCATGCTCATCAATCACCTTTTGTACTTCTGGTCGGTACTTTGGCTTGCTTATTATCTGATGATCAAATATCTCTTTTACAGCCTGTTGCAACATGATTGACATACTCCAATATGACAAGACAACTTTTGGCGTGAAAAATGTCCATTAAGAAATGAATTACATTATTCAACACAAGAAATTTTATTTCCTAATAGGAATAGCAATTCTCTTGCCAACTTTTCATTTCCATAGTCAAAATTTGATTTTTTCTATAAAATATCAATATTCATATTAGGAATATATTTTTCCTGAAAATAAATTTTGGAGTTGTTAGTATTTTCCATCCAAAATTTAACTTGACTACAAATGATTTAGACTCAAAAGAGTGCAGGTTGATCCAGAATGAAACAAACAAAGAATGGTATGAAGTTAGAACAATACATTGGTATTCAGATTAAACGTTATCGTCAGGAACAAGGTCTCAAACTGTCAGATGTTGCCCAGATCTCTGAAATTAGCCAGGGCATGCTGAGTAAAATTGAAAATGCACAGGTATCTACGAGTCTGGAAACCTTAAGTCGTCTTTGTGAAGTATTAGGTATTCCTTTATCAACTTTATTTAGTCAATATGATCAGCAGGAAAGCCATGCCATGCTGGTTAAATCCGGTGAAGGCATGGAAGTCGTGCGCCGGGGTACGGATAAAGGCCATACTTATCATTTGTTGACTCATTCACGCGGACCTAAGAAAAATTTTGAGGCGTATTTAGTCAGTATTGATGATGAAAATGAAGAATTTCCTGATTTCTCTCATCCAGGTACAGAGATGTTGTATTTAATTGAAGGTGAACTCATCTATCGCCATGGTGATGAAACCTTTCACATGCATCCAGGTGACTGCCTAACCTTAGAAGGTGAAATTCCACATGGACCGGCCCAATTAATTCAAGTCCCTATTCGTTTATTGTCGATGGTCAATTACTCTCAAACAGCTGCCGAATAATTTGATTTATTCTCTAATTAAAAGATGGCTTCATGCCATCTTTTTTATTTTCATATAGTTAAATATATTTTTGATCAAAAACAGATCAATGGTATGAGAATTGCTTTAATAACAAGAAAATAATATTCCTTATAGGAATAAATATTTTGTCATTCAATTTCGTAAAAGAACATGAACTGATACGTAAAATTTTCTGTGATTCAGGAGCAATCATGAAATTAACTTCCATAAAACAGCTTACTTTTTATAGCCTCATCATATTCCCCTCCTTATGTTTTGCCGCAGAGACTGAAATGGATAAGGCTTCAACCGTATGGATGATCATTTCATCTTTACTGGTACTGTTCATGTGTATTCCTGGACTTGCATTATTCTATGGAGGCATGGTCCGAACAAAAAATGTGTTATCTATCTTTACCCAGTTTCTTGGGATTGCCGGTGTGGTCTCTGTACTGTGGGTAGCTTTCGTTTACAGCATGACCGCTGATGGAACCAACATGGCTGAAGGTGTCTACAATCTAAATAGTTTTGTTGGTGGCTTAAATAAAGCTTTTCTCATCGGTATTGATGAAAATACCCTGATTGGTGGTGTACCTGAATATGTCTTGCTCACGTTCGGTTTAGCTTTCGCAATTATTACTCCCTGTATTGTGGTGGGAGGATTTGCTGAACGCATGAAATTCAGTGCTGTGATGCTGTTCAGTATTTTATGGCTCATCATTGTTTATGCACCTGTGAACCATATTGTTTGGGGCGGAAGCGGTGCATTATTTCATAATTGGGGTGTACTTGATTTCGCGGGCGGGACTGCAATTCATATCAATGCCGGGATTGCTGCTCTAGTCGGGGCTTTCGTTTTAGGTCGTCGTAAAGGATGGCCAACTACACCTATGCCTCCGCATAATGTCATCTTTACACTGATGGGGATGGCCTTTTTATGGTTGGGTTGGTTTGGTTTTAATGTCGGCTCTGCACTTGCAATCAATGAATCCGCGATCGTGGCATTCATCACAACCATGTTTGCGACTTGTACTGGCATCTTGGGATGGTTGGTCATCGAAAAGATTAAAAGTGGTCATGTCACTGCATTAGGCTTAGCTTCAGGTGCAATTGCTGGACTGGTTGGTATTACGCCTGCTTGTGCTTTCGTTGGTCCCTTAAGTGCCCTATTCATTGGTTTTGTCAGTGCAATCGGGTGTTATTATGCGATCACAGTATTGAAGAAAAAATTAGGCGTAGATGATGCCTTAGATGTTTTTGCCCTACATGGTATCGGTGGGATCATCGGTTGTATTCTCACAGGTGTATTCTGTGTCCCAGCACTAGGCGGAAAAGTTGAAGGTATTGAAATTATTCCTCAGGTCACTGCTCAAATTGCCAGTATTATTGTCACTATCATTTATTCAGGTCTTGTGACCTGGATCATTATGAAAGTGGTAGACAAAATGATTGGTTTACGTGCAAGTCCTGAAGCAGAACAAAAAGGTTTGGATATTAGCGATCACAATGAGCGTGCTTATAACAATTAATTCAATCCCACATTCATCAAGAGCCTTGCGCTCTTGATGAATGCAAGTAGTTCCCCATTTTTATCTTTGTTTATCTATTCATTAATTTCTCATAAGCGTCTTTAATTAAATAATTTAAAGATTTCTTTTTGTTTTGCACCTTTTACTTCACAGGTCTATATAGTTCATAAGCTTCCATTATTATTGTCATACCTCTTGGAGATTCAATCATGATTTCTCTTGTCCTTAAATGTATCTAAAATTTACATAATACACACTATACGAAACCATCCTGTAAGCCTAAATTATTATTTTAATTCAATTATTTAGTTCAAAAAAATTCTAGACCTACCTAACTGGACTTTTTATACTTTTGCCATGTTCCACGCATGTTATTTGATCAGCGTTCCACAATGGTGCTTACTCTAACTTATTAACGAATAAATACTTAGTTGAGTAACATATGTAGAAAATGGCTGCCCGTTTACACGAACAGCCATTTGAGGGTTTACAGGTAGGGGGAAACTTTTTAGATCAAAGCTTCAATGCCAACAACTTGACCATTAAATTCCTGAATTGCATCGACCAGTACTTCCCAAAGATAAAGAGACATTGTACGGTCGCATAAAATATTAAATTTTGCTGCTACATCATCGCTGACATTCATCACGATTGCATTGATACGTGCGACTGATGTTTGTGCCACCTGGCCTCTTAAAAAGGCTTCTTCAGATAAATCTACTGCACAGAGTTTCGCCATGATCAAAGCAATCGATGGGCCTGTAAGCTGTAAACAAGCATGGCTGTCCTGACGTGGCAACAAATAATTGAGACGATCATCCATGACCCAGTTTTTTTCTAGATCTATAATCTTCTTACCAAAATCATCTAGACCACCCAAAAGCAGATATTCTGTTGCAGATAAACGTGCAACATAGCTGCCATCTTGCTGGGTAATCAATGTATTAGGTGTTTGTGGTAACTCAAAACCATGGTCAAGTAAAAATTCAGCAGTATCGATCCCTCGGAAGCCAACACGAGGTAAATTAGTTAAATCGACCAATGCACATTTTTGAACTGCACCACGGTCATCCAAACCACCCGCTAAAAATAATTTTCCAGCGCCAAAAGATTGGTAATGTCCCGCAACATTTTGAATTGGGCTACGTTCTGCTTGATATAAATTTTTCATAATTAAGCTACCTCCTGACGCACGCCTTCTGGATCATAAAATGGAGCTTTCACTACCGTCCCATATACAATTTCCCCTTTTTCCACGCGAATTGGAAATTGTTGGCCAACCTCACTTTGCTCTATGCTGACATAAGCCATACCAATGATTTGATCTAAAGTTGGTGAGAATTCACAAGAGGTAATGTTGCCTGTGATATTTTCATCATTGAGCACGATATGACCTTCAAGAGGTTGAGTCTGTTGCTTATCTAATACAAAAGACACCAGTTTACGTTTCAATGGTTGTTTACTGAGGATATCAATGGAACGTTTACCCACAAACCAGGGTTTAGATTTAGCAACTGCCCAACCCAAATCACATTCCAAAGGATGAGTCATGCCATCTGTTTCCTGACTAATGATGATGTGGCCTTTTTCCAAACGTAATAAACGCTGTGCTTCCACACCGAAAGGCTGAATCTGAAATTCTTGACCTGCGCCTATGAGATGATCCCAAAGGAACTCGCCATAACGTGCTGGATAATGGATTTCGTAACCAAGCTCGCCTACAAAGCCAACACGTAGCAGACGTACAGGAATGCCTTGAATTGTGCCAAGACGTAGACCTAAATATGGGAAAGCTTCATTGCTAAAATCCACATCGTGGCAGACTTTTTCCATCACTTTGCGTGAATTGGGCCCTGCGATATTTACTGCGGTAAATGCACTGGTGACATTAGTAATATCTACGTTTAAGCGCCATTGCACATTCCATTTCAACATCTGCTGATAGATTCGATCCACACCACTTGTGGTTGCTGTCACATAAAAATGATTGTCACTGAGACGTCCAGCAACACCGTCATCGATGATCACACCATCCTCTGCGGCCATGACTGCATAACGGGTTTTACCTACTGGCAATTTAGCAAAGGCAAAGGTATACATACGATTTAAAAACTCTGCGCTGTCGGTACCGCGGATTTCAAGCCCGCCTAGTGTTGAAACATCGATGATGCCAACATTTTTTCGTACATTCAGTACTTCACGTTCAATATTTTCTAAACGCTGTTCAGGGTTGCCATAAAATGCCGGACGTTGCCAATTGCCTGCAGGCATCATTTTCGCACCTAGTTCGAGGTGACGTCGGTGCATGGCTGTTTGACGGTAAGGATCAAAACCACGACCAGCAATGTGTGCCAGCTTTTCAGCAGTAAATGGTGGACGTGCTGTCGTTACCCCGGTTTCACTGACACTGCGATCGGTATGTTTTGCTACCAAGCGTGCCGTCGGTAATGCGGAATGTCGACCTTGTGATGGCCCCATGCCGACCGTTGAGAAGCGTTTAACCAATTGCACATCACGGTAACCGCTTTTTGTGGCATTAATGATGTCCTTGATTTGTAGGTCTTCATCATAATCGACAAATTCTTTACCTTTAGGATGTTCAAAGATCGGCCATGGATAGTTAACCGCAGCTTCTTTAAAGGTAATTTTATCAACCTGATGTGTATCATTTAAAATGGCATGAATAGCATTTTTTGCTGATTGTGCTGCATCTGCCAGGACATTCTCAAGTGCATGAACACCATTGACCGAGCCTGCAATATGTAGCCCTTCGACTAAGCCTGAAATACTGAACTGTGCTTGCGTATCGTTATAACTAAGTTTACCGCCTGCCTGACACAGCAACTGATAAACAGGCATATATCCGGAAGACATGGCCAATACATCACATTTTAAATAATGTGCATGTTCCGATACTTGACCTTCAGCCGTAATCTGACGTACATCAATGCTTGTAACATGCAACATGCCTTTACTATGCAGTGCCTCATATACAGTACTATTGAAATAACAAGGAATTTTATTTTGTTCCACTGCTTTTTGGATTTCAGTATTTGCTGCACCTGAACGCATCTCAATTAAAGCGACCACATTAAGTCCCGCTTCAACCAGATCCAGTGCGGCTAAGTACCCATCATCATTACCCGTTAAAATGGCAATTTTTTGTCCAGGTTTGACTGCATAAAGTTTCACAAGACGCTGTACAGCACTGGTCAACATCACCCCTGGCAAATCATTATTTCTAAACACCACAGGCTGATCAAAGCTACCACTAGCTACGATGCATTGTTTGGCACGTACCTTATACATGCGTTTGCCCTGAATAATTGGCAAATAATGATCGGTAAACCAAGCATTACAAATCGCCTGTTTCAGTACGGTAATCTTAGGATGATTTTCAACTTTTTGAATCAGCTCGGCTTTAATGGCTTGCGCTTTTTGTGCATCTACATCAAAGCGTGCATAGTTTAAGCTACCACCTAGTATTTTATCCTGCTCAATGAGTAGCACTTTTAAACCAGCTTCAGCTGCAGTCAGTGCTGCCTGAAGCCCTGCAGGTCCTGCGCCAATCACTGTAACATCAGTAAACAAATAAGCTTTATCGTAATATTCAGGCTCGAAGTTGAGATCAAGTACCCCCAGCCCAGCTTTTTTACGAATCATCGGCTCCCAGAGTTTCCACACCCCTTTTGGTTTGTAGAAAGAGCGGTAATAAAAACCAACCGGCATAAATTTGGAAAAATGTCCCAAAAATGCATCGGAGTCTTTCATTAATGAACCCGAATAATTTTGCCCAGTGGCACAGACTGCTTGTTCAATCTCTGTTGTATCCGCCAATACATTCGGCTCTTGTGGCAATTGAATTAAAGTATTGGCATCTTGACCCGCCATAGTCAGTGGCGCACGTGGACGATGATATTTAAATGAACGTGACATCACCCAACGGCCACTGGCAATTAACGCGCTGGCAATCGTGTCACCGGCAAAACCTTTAAACTTTTGACCATCAAATTCAAATTCGACTTTTTGATCACGTTGAATGAGTAATCCATATGGTGCTGGAAGGCGATCTAATCCTGTATTGCTCATGCGACTACCCCCTGTTGTGGTACTTGAGACTGACTTTGTTTTTGTTCTATTGCAAAATCAACGCGTTGATTGAAAAGTTCTTTGGCATCATAGGTCCGAATAATTTCATCGCTGGCTGTATGACGTTCTGCAATGAACCAGTAACTACTTGGCGTATGCATCCACCATTCACGAACAATGGCAATCTGATTGTCTTTATTAAAGACATAATCCGCCCATTGTTCATCGGTGCAGGTATTTTGATCCGGCATTTCACGCACTTCACCGCCATAGCTAAACTCACTGATATTGCGTGGGCCGTTTAAAGGACAAATCATAATTTTCATGTTATTACTCCTTAGTGGCTTGCTGCAGTTGCACCCATTTCATTGACTTGCTGGAAACGGCTGAAACGTGAAAGCTCAAATGGTTTAATCAAGTCAGGAGTTTTTCCTGTTGCTACCAGTTCCGCCATGGTCTTGCCGCAGATCGGTGTAGACTTGAATCCCCAAGTCCCCCAGCCTGCATCAAGGTAATAATTGTCATATGGTGATTTACCCATGATTGGACTATAGTCCGGTGTCATATCGGTAATCCCGGCCCATTGACGCATAAGTTTGACGTTGGCCATAAATGGGAACATCTCAATCGCATGAGCAAGTAGACTTTCTTTTAAATCTAATGTGGAACGGGTGTTATACAGTGGATATGGATCTGAACCACCGCCAAATACGATTTCTCCGCGACTGGTTTGTTGTACATAGCAATGCAATGCCGATGAGCTCACCAGTGGATTGATAAAAGGTTTAAAAGGCTGAGACACCATCGCTTGCAATGGAAAGGTATGAATTGGTGAACGAATACGCAGCTTGTTCATCAGTAGACTTGAAGCACCGGCGATTGCCTGAACTACACATCCACACTGCACCGTTCCACGGTTGGTCTTTACAGCAGTAACCCGATTTCCCTCAGTGACGAAGTCCTGAACTTCAGTGAGCTGATGAATTTCAACACCACGCTTAGATGCGCCTTTCGCATATCCCCATGCCACCGCATCATGCCGTGCAGTCGCCCCATCGATATGCCATAAACCTGCTAAAACGGGCAAATGTGCAGGATCAAGATTCAGACAAGGAACTAATTCTTTAATTTGCTGACGGTCAATCATTTCAGTACGACCACCAAAATGTTTATTTACCTCAGCTCGTTGACGAAAAGCACGTACTGTTGAATCAGTATGTGCTAGCGTGAGCTGTCCACGCTCTGAATACATGATGTTGAAATCAAACTCATTGGACAAATTTTTAAACATATTGACTGATTCTGAATAGAACTTCACACCTTCAGAAGTCAGATAGTTAGAACGAATGACGGCTGTATTTCGGGCTGTATTACCACCACCTAAATATGATTTTTCCAATACGGCAATATTGGTAATGCCTTCATATTTCGCTAAATAATAAGCTGTAGCGAGACCATGCCCACCACCACCAATAATCACCACATCATAGTGTGACTTCAGGTCTTTAGGTGGAGGTAAATCAACCTCTACAGGATATTCACTGCTTAATCCGTATTTGAGTAAACCCAATGGCATGATGCATCCTCCACGACATTTAACATGTCAGTTGTAATTCTTTATCTTGATGACTGTATTTGCTGATGAGCTGCAGCAATTGTATTTTTCATTAAATAAGCGATGGTCATGGGTCCTACACCGCCAGGGACAGGAGTAATTGCTTTGACTTTGCCTACAACCGCATCAAAGTCCACATCTCCTACTAGCTTATTCTTGCCATCCACCTGAATCCGGTTAATTCCGACATCAATCACGATCGAATTTTCATTAAGGTAAGCTCCATCCAGCATTTGTGGGCATCCTACTGCAGCCACCACAATGTCAGCCTGTTTGCAAATCGCTTGAATGTTTCTCGTCTTGGAATGAACGATAGTGACCGTACAATTTTCTTTAAGCAGTAAAGCCGCCATCGGTTTACCGACAATATTAGAGCGTCCGACTACAACTGCATTGAGACCACTCAGATCAGGTCCAAGCGTATCTTTGAGTAAACGGATACAGCCTGTTGGGGTACAAGGGGTCAAGACGTCACGTCCCTGGCTTAACCCACCCACATTTTCACTATGAAAACCATCAACATCCTTTTTAGGATTTATGCGTTCTAACACACTATTTTCATCTATATGTTTCGGTAAAGGCAGCTGGACCAAAATTCCATGCACAGTAGTATCAGCATTCAACGCATCTATCTGAGCAAGCAGTGTGTTTTGAGAAGTATCTGCGCTTAACCGGAATTCAAGAGAACGTATGCCTACGTAACCTGCTTTTTCTACTTTGTTACGCACATAGACATGGCTGGCAGGATCATTACCGACCAATACCACGGCTAAACAAGGTTCGATGCCCTGCTGCTTCAGATCCAGCACTTCTGCTTTAACTTCATCCAAAACAGTTTGTGCTGTCGATTTACCATCTATGATTTGCATCGTCTGGTGAGTTTGGAGTGCTATATTCATTTAAACACCACCGTACGATCGTCATTCAGGAATACACGGTGCTCAACGAAATATTTGACAGCTTTAGACAAAGCTATAGTCTCAGTATCACGGCCCACCGAAACCAAATCATCTGGCAAATAAGCATGATCAACACGCTGTATTTCCTGTTCAATAATTGGACCTTCATCCAGATCACCTGTAACAAAGTGAGCCGTTGCACCAATGAGTTTTACACCACGCTCAAAGGCTTGATGATAAGGTTTAGCACCTTTAAATCCAGGCAAGAAAGAATGATGGATATTAATGGCACGCCCTGATAAAGCTTTGCATAAGTCATCTGAAAGAATTTGCATATAGCGCGCAAGAATGACTAATTCCGTTTTAGTCTCATCTACAATTTTGAGTAATTCAGCCTCTTGTTGTGCTTTGGTTTCTTTAGTAACAGGTAAATAAATAAAACGGATGCCTTCACGTTCAGCAATTGGACGTAAATCTAAATGGTTGGAAACAATCGCGGTGATTTGAAAATCCAGTTCACCTTTGTGATGGCGATATAAAAGATTGAGAAAGCAGTGATCAAATTTACTGACCATGATTAAGACTTTCATTGGGCTATCACAGTCATAAAAGTCCGCCTGCATGGCAAATTGAGCTTTGACAGTTTCAAAACCATTTGTTAAAGCCTCGATATCGCCCTTGCCTTCATTAAAGCGAAACACAATACGAGTAAAAAACTGTCCTGTGGTTTCGTCATCATATTGTGACATTTCACTGATATAGCATTGATTCTGCGCTAGATAACCAGTCACGGCTGCCACAATGCCAGATGCTGCAGGACAAGTAATTTTTAAAATGTATTGTTTATTTGGATTGGATAACATGGCCTGATTTCCCTCAGAATTTCCAATTTGGTGCATAAGTTCAATGGAATGATTTATTTCCCTTCAGGAAAATAAATTTCTCTTTAGGAATTTATAGTGGATTTTTTTTAAGCTGTCTAGCGCTTTATGAATATTTTTTTACTATTAGTAATATTTATTTTTATTTATATTTTTCATAGACATAAATAAATATCAATGAGGATTTTTTCCTCATTGAATAGTGATCTTATCTATGCTCAGCTTAGAGTTACCTTTATACAAAATAATGGGCTTTTATCTCTTTTGGACCCCTGAAAATATTCTTCACAAAATAATCAGCAAAAATTGCGCCAATATAAATAACTTTGACATAGTAGTGACTTAGGAATGCTCGCTTTTAGCTCTAAAAACATCAGGTTCACTAAGTTCATGAATCACTTAAAATTAAATTATGAATTTAATTAAGTGTATGAAAATATTTAAAATTAATAATTATATTAATTATGAAGTGGACTTTAGGTGGCACTGTTGCAAATAACCACTAATGGTAAGCTGAATCCTCTTTTAGCTAAAGGTACAGCATATGAATCCCTTCTTCAGGGCGAAATCATTCTTTGGGCTGTGCGCTAGTATTGTAAATATGGCATTAGCTATCGTGAACTGCAGGAAATGCTGGCCGAACGTGGTGTGAATGTTGATCACACGACTATTTATCGTTGGGTTCAGGCGCTTGGATCGCGGAATCCAGAGGTCATTGGCAGTCATCCAACGACGAAGCGTTTCTACAGGGATATTCAGGTCAAACATGCTGCTGAGTTTTTCATGCGCTAAGGTTGGGCCAAAGCCCAGCAGATGTTCAGAAATAATGGAAAGACATTTTGATTTTAACAAGTCATCATGGCGACGATGGCCAGGTTGACCACGACTGGCATGTGTCAGGCCTGAAACACCGTCTTGCTTTAGCTTCTGCAATAAGCGGGTAATTTGACGGGTTGAAAGATTCAGAATTTCAGCAGCACGGACTTGTATAATACGTTGATCTCGAACATCTTTCAGCACTGCAAGACGTTGTATTTCCTTGTCAGACATAGTGATCAGCATCTCAAGTTTATATCCAGTCCATGATGTTGATGCGCATCATAGACCAGACATTTTTATTGGTGAGAATACAGACACTTTAAATGGTTTCTAACAGATGGACTTCGTATAAGAGATTTTATGTTAAATAGAGGGAAAATCTATTTTTAAAGTGATAAAATTATTGTAGTTATTTTAAGAATAGCTGCTTTTGATACTTGATCATCTATCCTAATTAAAAACTGTTTTTTAATAATTTGGAATATAAATAAGATTTAGTTAAAATTAAAATTATGTATTACATTTACTAACAATTGGCTTTGTTGCACAAAGATTTCATAACTATATGATTTTAAAGGTTTTGATTATTTTTTGATCCAAAATTAAATTTATTTAAATCAGATGCTTACATATTTATGCAACAAAGCCCTAACAATTTAAAATAATTAGTAGAAAAAAATTATGTTTTAATTATTAGACTTCTTGTGTTAGTCAAATTTTAAGCAGTAAAAAGCTATATTTTATAAGGTTTTATCCAATTCAAAAATTAGATAAAACTATACTTTCGCAAGAGGTCTATTTCTTTGATTATATAAATTGAGAGGTAAAAAATGATTAATACGGAATTTTCAGAGTGTATTTCTGCATGTACAAACTGTTCACTTATTTGTACTGAATGTGCAACTTCTTGTTTAAAAGAAAAAGATTTAGAGATGATGCGTGAATGTATTCAACGTTGTCTAGAATGTGCAGATATTTGTCAGTTATGTGTGCGTATGCAACAACATAACTCACCTTTCCTCAAAGAGATTTGTGAGCTTTGTGCTAAGATCTGTGAATATTGTGCGGAAGAGTGTGAAAAACATTCACATGATCATTGTAAAAAATGTGCTGAGGCTTGCCGTCAGTGTGCAGAAGAATGTCGAAAAATTGCCATGTAAAATACTTCAATAATGTTAATTATATGGCTCTAGACTAACATAATCATTCTGCTAGTCTAGAGCCTTTCCTAAAATTAACATAATACACCTTATGCGAAGTCAAAAATGGGAGCTTAAGCTCCCATTTTTACTGATGATTTTTTAATTCTTTGAGCATAGCATCCCGCAAAATTTCATTCATTCGTGTTTGATAGCCTTTGCCTTGAGCTTTAAACCATGCAAGTACATCAGCATCTAAACGAATGGAAGTTTGTTGCTTCACTGGGCGATAGAATTGATTATGGCGTACAGCATTGCTCCAGTCGGTAATTTCAGGCATATCTGAGAGATCTAGCTGATCGTCAGGAACCGTTCCCTTAGCAAGCAAGCGTTGAATTTCAGCATCTTGCTTGTCGCTGAATTTTTCATTCAGTTCTTTGCGTGAGTATCTAACCATGCTCATATCTATCTCGCTCCGCTTTGGTGACTTGTCTTGCACTAATGATTCGTATGATTTCACAGTCATCTTCATCAAAGATGGTGTGAGCTACTAAGAGCATTAGTACGCCTTTTACTTTTCCAATGGTTTGCCAACGTTCTTCACCATCTGTATGTCTGTCTTGGATTGAGATCCTTAATGGATCATCAAAAACAAGGCTTGCCGTTTCGAAAGAGACATCGTGTTTTTTCTGA
>Ga0308165_1003284_pt1 | contig 17579 bp, 14 predicted proteins | sample PhyWR2_FD_201032 | JGI IMG/M metagenome (GOLD analysis project Ga0308165, IMG submission 201032) | Phyllosphere microbial communities from UC Gill Tract Community Farm, Albany, California, United States - DLSLW.R2 | ecosystem: Host-associated > Plants > Phyllosphere > Unclassified | place: USA...
TCCCTGATGTGCGTATTCCTTGCGGGAAACGATATTACTTGGCGCCGGAAGCGTCGTCCGTCGTCACCGGTGTGATCTTGATCTCGACACGGCGGTTGAGCGCGCGGCCTTCGGCCGTTGTATTGTCGGACACCGGATAATTCATGCCCATGCCCTGCGTCTGGATGCGCGAGGAGGAAACCCCGCGGCTGATCAGATAGCGGCCCACCGAATCGGCGCGGCGCTTGGACAAGTCCATGTTGTGCGCAGCGGAGCCGGTCGAATCGGTGTGGCCGTACACATCGACGAGGCTGTTGGGATACTGGACCATCGACTGCGCGACCTTGTCCAGCGAAGCCTGGAACGAAGGGCTGATGACCGTCGAATCGACCGCGAAGGTCACGTCGGGCAGGTTCACCAGGATGCCGTCGCCCTGCTGGGTAACGTCGATGCCGGAACCTGCGGTCTGTTCCTTCAGTTCCTTGATCTGCTTGTCCATCTGGTAGCCGACAACACCGCCAGCCACGCCGCCGATGCCCGCACCGACGATACGCGCGGTCTTGCCGCCGATGACGCTGCCCAGCAGATAGCCAAGGCCAGCACCGCCGGCACCGCCGATTGCGGTGCGCGAAACCTTGCGCTCACCGGTGTTGGGATCGGTGACGCAGGCAGAAACCGTAACCAGCGCGAACACTGCCGCTGCCGATGTAATTAGGCGCGAATTCTTCATAGTCTGGCCCTCCTCTATTTGCCCTTGAGACATGCCTTACGGGCATCTGTGTGCGGTAGTGGTCATGAATGGCAAATGGATAATGCCCGCTCAACCCACTTCCTGCGCTTGTGTTCCCGAGGCACGGTACGTTGCAAAGCGTTGCGCCGCATCACGGGCCTTCGCGAATGCCGCAATCTCTGCTAGCGATGGCGCATTGTGACGCCCTTTCCCTGGACTGACCTCCTCATCATCGCCGGCCTGATCCTGATCAATGGCCTGTTTTCGATGTCCGAACTGGCCATCGTTTCCGCGCGCGCAGCGCGTCTCCGGGCCATGGCCGAAAAGGGGAGCCGCGCGGCGCAAACCGCGATGGACCTTGCCGCCGACCCGGGCCGCTTCCTGTCCACCGTGCAGATCGGCATCACCCTTATCGGCATCATCGCCGGTGCCTACTCGGGCTCCAGCCTGGGCGGCCCGGTAGGCGAACGGCTCACCGCGATGGGCCTGCCCGTGCGGTTCGCCGGAGAGGCCGGTTTCGCGCTGGTCATCATCGCCACGACATATGCCAGCGTCGTGGTGGGCGAACTGGTGCCCAAGCAACTGGCCCTGCGCATGGCGGAACCGGTGGCGCTGATCATGGCGCGGCCGATGAGCCTGCTGGCCACGATCATGGGCCCGTTCGTCTGGCTGCTGGACCGGTCTTCGGCGGTGATCCTGCGCCTCTTCTCGATTCGGCGCGGCGACGGTGAACAGCTCACCGCCGAAGAACTGCATATGATCTTCGCCGAGGCCACCCGCTCCGGCGTGATCGAGGAAGAAGAACGCGCGATGATGACCGGCGTCATGCGCCTCGCCGAACGACCCGTTCGCGAGCTGATGACCCCGCGCAACCAGATCGACTGGATTGATGTCGATGCCGACGAAGCGCAGCTGCGGGCCCGGATCGATGCCTCGCCGCACTCGCTGCTGCCGGTGGCCGGTGATGGGTCCGCCGACAATGTGATCGGCATCCTCAAGGTGCGCGAAGTGCTGGCCTGCTGGGTCGCCGGCCGCCCGGTCGACGTGCGCGCGATGATGCGCAAGGCCGAGGTCATCCCGGACCAGCTCGACGCCATGGACGCCCTGCGCAAGCTGCAGACCGCCGAAGTGGCGATGGCCGTGGTCCACGACGAATACGGCCACCTGGAAGGCCTCGTCACGCCTTCCGACGTACTGGCGGCGCTGGCGGGCAATTTCGTCGCGCATCAGGACGAGGGCGACGAGCCGATGATCGTCGTGCGCGAAGACGGCTCGTTGCTGGTGTCCGGGGCTATGCCCGCCGATGCTCTGGCCGACCGGCTGGCCATCACCCTGCCCGGCGACCGTGAATTCGCGACACTGGCCGGCTATGTGCTGGCCGTGCTCAAGAAGGTCCCGCGCGAGGGGGAGCACTTCACCGAGCAGGGTTGGCGCTTCGAGGTCATCGACATGGACGGCCTCAAGATCGACAAGATTCTGGTGAACGCGCTGATCGACGAGGACGCCGACGACGGAGTCTCCGGCGATGGCTGAGGTCGACGGCTAACCTCGGCGCCGGTATTGCGGGGGCCTGCATGGCCTTCTCAACCCCAACGAAAAAGGCCGGACTTTCGCCCGGCCTTTTTTCTGTTCCGCAAACCCGAAGGTTCAGGTGCCGATGGCGGTCTGCGCATCGCGGCCATCGCCTTCCGGCGCGGCGAGGATTGCGCGGGTCACCTGCCCCTTGGCAACGGCGTAAGTCCCCGGATCGCCTACGGTGGAGCGGATCGCCGGCTCCGACGTGCCGGCCAGCGCCAGCGTCGACTTCTCGATGTCGCTGCGAGCCTGAGGGCCGCCGAACAGCGCATCGAGCGTCTGCTGCTGAAGCGAGTCGTCGGCGGGGCGGGGCTGGCCTTCCTTGGGCGGGCTCAGCGAAAAGTCTGGCGGCACGACCAGCGGAGTCTGGCGCTGCACAGCAAATTCGTCAGGTCCGGCCCGGTTGAACAGGCCGGTGCTGCCGCAAGCCGACAGCAAGACGGCGCCGGTCGCGACAAGGACGAAGGCACCGGTTTTCTTCATGCGCATCAATTCAACTCGCATTCTTTTGAGCCTCGGGGGCGGAATCCGCCTCTGCATCGGGCTTTTCGCGCGAAAGCAGTGATCGGGCAAGGATAATCAGGACGCCGATGGTGATGGCCGCATCGGCGAGATTGAAAATGAGAAACGGACGAAATCCGCCTATGTGCAAGTCAGCATAGTCAATCACATAGCCAACCGCGAAACGGTCGCGGATGTTGCCGGCGGCGCCGCCCAGGACCATGCCCAGCGCAGCAATCTCGGCCAGCTTGCGCTCACGCAGCAGCCAGACGAACACGAAAGCGGCAATCGCCCCGGTCATCGCCACCAGCGCCCAGCGCGCCTCGGGCGAGCCTGCGGTGAACAGGCCCAGCGAGACACCGAAGTTCTGCGTCCAGGTGAAGTTGAAGAACGGCAGCACGTAGACTTGGCCGATTTCCTGCAGACGCAGGCCGTGAACCACCCAGTCCTTGATGCCCACATCGATGGCGAAGACCACCGCCGCGATCAGCAGGCCGATCAGGCGGTTACGCCAGGGGTTAGTTGCAGCGGTCACGCCTGCACCTCCACGGCGCCGACAACGTCGTCGCAGCGGGCGCACAAGTCGCCGTCCTCGGTCACTTCGGGGAGATGGCGCCAGCAGCGGCCGCACTTGTGGTCATGGGAAGGGGTGACGCTCACGCCTTCTGCCTGCCCGCGCGTGACTGTCCCGGTGATGAACAGTTCTGCCAAGTCGGCGTCAGGCGCCGATGCCGGCACCGTCACTTCGGCGGCAAGGCTGGAGCCGATGATCTTTTCGCGTCGCAGCGGCTCGATCGCCTCGGTCACGGCCGCGCGCAGGGTGCGAAGCGCCTGCCACTTGTCGAGATCGGCTTCGGCAGCGGGCACTTCAGGCCATTCCAGCAGGTGCACGCTTTCGCCCGGATAGCGGCTCTGCCAGGTTTCCTCGGCAGTAAAGACGATCACCGGGGCGGCGTAGCGGATCAGCGCGTGGAACAGCGTGTCCAGCACGGTGCGATAAGCGCGGCGCTTCGGGTCCGTGGGTGCATCGCAGTAGAGGCAATCCTTGCGGATATCGAAGAAGAACGCCGAGAGGTCTTCGTTGCAGAAGTCCAGCAGCGAGCGGACATAAGTGTTGAAGTCGAAGGCATCGACTGCGGTGCGCAAAGTGGTGTCCAGATTGCCCAGCAGCGTCAGCACATAGCGCTCCAGCTCGGGCATTTCGGCCACCGGCAAGCGCTCGGATTCGCCAAAACCGTCCAACGCGCCCAGCAGGTAGCGCAAGGTATTGCGCAGCTTGCGGTACTGGTCGGCCACGCCCTTGAGGATCTCGTCGCCGATGCGGTGGTCTTCGGTGAAGTCCACCGACAGCGCCCAGAGGCGGATGATGTCGGCGCCGTTGGTCTCCATGACCTTGAGCGGGCTGATCGTGTTGCCCAGCGACTTCGACATCTTGAAGCCCTTGGCGTCCATCGTGAAGCCGTGGGTCAGGACCGTCCTGTAAGGCGCATGGCCGCGCGTTGCGCACGATTCCAGAAGCGAGGACTGGAACCAGCCGCGATGCTGGTCGGAACCTTCCAGATACAGGTCTGCCTTGGGACCAGCATAGCCTTCGGGGCGCAGGAGGTCGGGCCAGCGGCCCGATTCCAGCACGAAGGCATGGGTCGAACCCGAATCGAACCAGACGTCGAGAATGTCGGCGACGCGCTCGTAATTCTCGGCATCGTAGTTCGGGCCGAGCAGGTCCTGCGCGGCCTCGTCCGACCACGCATCGACGCCCTTGGCGAGGATGGCGGCCTTGATGCGATCGTTCACGGCCTCGTCGACGAGGTATTCGCCGGTCTTGCGGTCCACGAACAGCGTGATCGGCACGCCCCATGCGCGCTGGCGGGAAAGCACCCAGTCAGGGCGCCCTTCGACCATCGCGCCGATGCGGTTACGGCCCTTTTCGGGGACGAAGCGAGTTTGAGCGATGGCGTTCAGGGCGACGTTGCGCAGGGTTGCGGGGGCTTCGACAAGCTCAGCCTGAGCGGGATTGGAAACCGCGCCCTCCAACCGCTCATCCTGAGCCTGTCGAAGGATGGGAGACAAACCGCTCAGATGCGTCATCGCCTTGTCCATCGGCACGAACCACTGCGGCGTGCAGCGGTAGATCACCTTGGCCTTGGAGCGCCACGAGTGCGGGTAGCTATGCTTGTAGTCGGCGGACGCCGCCAGCAGCGCGCCCACTTCGCGCAGGTCGGTGCAAACCGGGCCTTCAGGCGAATTGAACTTGGGATTGATGACAGAGCCTTGGCCCGCCAGCCACAGCCAGTCCTCGCGGTACTTGCCGTCGGCCTCGACCACGAATTTCGGGTTGATGCCATTGGCCTTGCACAGCTCGAAATCTTCCTCGCCGTGGTCCGGAGCCTCGTGGACGAGGCCGGTGCCGCTGTCGGTGGTGACGAAGTCTGCCGACAGGAACGGACGCGGCTCGGCGAAGAAGCCGCCCAGCGCGTGCATCGGGTGCCGCGCGAAGGTGCCCGCGAGGTCGGAGCCTTTGAAGGTGCCAAGGGCATATTCGGAGAAGTCCGCATCGCCTTCCACGTTTTCGGCAACGGGACCAAGCCCGGTCCGCGCGAAGAACGCTTCCAACAGCGGCACCGCCACGATGAAACGCCGCCCGTCGTGGGCGCGGTAATGGTGATACTCGATCTCGGGCCCATACCCCAGCGCCTGGTTCACCGGGATCGTCCACGGCGTGGTCGTCCAGATCACCGCGTAGGCGCCGACCAGTTCGGGCACGGCCGATTCGGTGATCTCGAACGCCACGTCGATCTGGGTGGAGAGGATGTCCTCGTATTCGACCTCGGCCTCTGCCAGCGCGGTCTTTTCGACCGGGGACCACATCACCGGCTTGGCGCCGCGGTAAAGCATCTGGTTTTCGGCGAACTTCAGCAGTTCGCCGACGATGGTGGCTTCGGCCTGGAAATCCATCGTCAGGTACGGGTTGTCCCAGTCACCGTTGATGCCCAGCCGCTTGAGCTGCTCGCGCTGCACGTTCACCCAGTTCTGGGCGTAGGCGCGGCATTCGGCGCGGAATTCCTCGGCGGGAACCTCGTCCTTGTTCTTCTTTTTCTTGCGGTATTCTTCCTCGACCTTCCACTCGATCGGCAGGCCGTGGCAGTCCCATCCCGGAACATAGGGCGCGTCCTTGCCCAACAGCGTCTGCGTGCGCACCACCATGTCCTTGAGGATGTGGTTGAGCGCATGGCCGATGTGCATGTCGCCATTGGCGTAGGGAGGGCCGTCATGGAGGATGAATTTTTCGCGGTCGCTGCGCGCATCGCGGGTCTTGCGGTAAATATCCTCGGCCTGCCAGCGCGACAGAATACCCGGCTCCTTCTGGGGGAGCCCGGCCTTCATGGGGAAATCGGTCTTCGGCAGGAAGACGGTCGATCTATAATCACGCTGTTCGGTCATAACGGCACGCGCACTAGAGCAAATGCGGGTTGGTTGGAAGTGCTGCTTGCCAGCACTGTGACGTGCACATCGTCATCCCCGGCCTGTTCCAGGATGAGGGGCGGCCTACTGACGAACCGGGTCGGTCAGCCGCGCCATTATCGCGGCGACATAGAGGCGCGTCTCGCGGATGTTGGGAATGCCGCCCGCTTTCACCACGCGCCCGGGGCCGGCGTTGTAGGCGGCAAGCGCCTTCTCGATATTGCCGCCGAACGCATCGAGCTGCATTCGCAGATAACGCGCGCCGCCTTCGAGATTGGCCATCGGATCGGCGGAATTGACGCCCATCTGCGCGGCAGTGCCGGGCATCAGCTGGGCAAGACCGCGCGCACCCACCGGGGATACGGCCAGTTCGTTCCAGCGGCTTTCCTGCCAGACCACCGCTTCCAGCAAGGCCGGGCTGATATCATACTTGGCCGCGAGCAGGGCCACACGGTCCCGCCAGCGACTGGGCCCGGCTGCAGAAAGGGCCTGGGTGAAGGAGAGCGGATGCAGGTTCGCGTCGACGGAAAGCGGCGCTTCCTCCACCTGTTCGGGCGCGCTGGCCACGGTGGTGCCGATGAAGCCGACGCCGGACCCCGGGTCGATCTGAGTCAATTCCGGCGCGGCGAAAGTAGTCGGACCGCCCGCGACCCATTCAGCGCCGGACGCGCCGATCTGCAGCACGTCGGCGCGGGCACGGCCCGGCTGAACCACACCGGCAAGCGCCAGGGCAGCGCATAGCGCAGCGATCCGCCTCACCGATTCGTTTCCCTCACCATGCGCGCCGCCTTACCGCATACCGGATGCAAATCACAGCCGGATGAAGGCAGGGCGGCGCACATCCTGGTGGCTTTACCGGATGCCCATGGCGGTGCGGATCGACCGCCAGGACAGCAGCTTGAAGTTCTGCGCCTTGGGTGCGTTGTTGCCGTCCTGCGCCATGAACACGCCTTCGGGGAAGGCCGGGCCAAAATCACCAAGCACGACTTCGATCCCGTCGGTATCACTGGTGCCGCCGATCGCGCCGCCTTCGATGCGGAAGCGGCCCGCGGGCTTGCCGGTGGCGAGGTCGAACAGCGCATAGGCGTTGTCGCCCTGGCTGGAGGCGACGAGCCAGGTGCGGCCTCCCGCTTCGTGGGCGATGGCAAGGCCCTCGACGTCATCGACAAGGCCGTCCGCCGCGCCGACTTTCGCAAAAGCCTTCGCGGTGAGGGCGCGGCCGGAAAGCGGCACCTTCCAGATACCGACGTCTTCCTCGGCGACGTAGAGCGTCCTGGTCGCGTCATCGACGACGCAGCCTTCCGACTGGGTCGCGAATTTCACGTCGCGCAGATGCTGCGGCACGATCTTGCCGCCGCTTTCGACGAGGCGGCTTTCGGCCACGGTGCCGTCCTTGAGGACGACATAGGCGCGCGCCAGTTCACCGGCAGCGAGGGGAGCGCCCATGCAGAAGCCGTAAGCCTCGGCCGGGGCGTGGCCGGCCTCAAGAAACGAATCGGAGCCCAGCACGGTCAGCTTACCGGTGGCGCCGTCCAGACCGAAGAGGGCGATCCTGGGCTCAGCGCGGTCGGTGCGGTCGCTGGCGCCCACGAGAATGCGGGTGGAACCACCGGCCATGCGCACTTCGCGCAGGTCCGTGTTGTTCAGCGCGCCGGCGGGCGAGAAATCGCGCACCTTGCCGTCGAGGCCATAGACGTAAAGCCCGGCCTTCTTGTCCGTGCCAAGCAGCAGGCTGGCAGCGGGGTTGGCGGCATTGCGCCAGATCGCCGGGTCGTCCGCAGCATCGGCATTGCCGGTGCCGACCGGTGTGGTTTCCGCCTCGGCAGGAATGTCGGTGGCGGGGTAGCGGGGGCGCGCGGCTTCGATTTCAGCGCCGGTGCCGGTCGGCGTGGTTGCACAGCCCGCAAGCAGGAAGGCCGGGAGCAATGCTCCCGGCCCAACCTTCGCGGCAACCTTCAGGATGTCGCGAACGAGCATCAGAAGGACACCCGCGCGCCGAACTTCACGGTTGAACCGTATTCCTCGTACTGCAGAACGCGCTTGGCGCCTGCGAGGTTCTGGTAGGCGAAGTACTTGGCATTGTTGACGTTCACCCAGTCCGCGAAGATGCGGATGTTCTCGGTGACCTTGTACTTGGCCGAGAGGTCGAGCTGGAAGTGCTGGTTGACCACGCGGTCCTCCTCGACCGTGCCGCCGACTTCGTCGAGGTACTTGTCGCGGAACGTGCCGGCGGCGCGCAGGGACACAGGGCCCTTCTCGTAGCCGAGCACGACGTTGAAGGTGCTGTTGGACGAGTTGGGCAGGTTGATGCGGCGCTTGATGTCGATCGCGTTGCCTGCACCGTCCTCACCTTCCTGCAGCACGGTGCCGCGGGCGTAAGTGTAAGTGTAGTTCAGCTGGGTCAGCAGGCCGTCGAACGGCGAGGGCAGCATCGAGAAGACCTGGCTGAAGCTGGCTTCCAGGCCGGTGATGTCGGCCCTGTCGCCGTTCACCGGGATGGTGACCTGGTCATATGCCACGCCGTCGATGACGGCGCCGTCACGCAGGACCTGCTCGTAAGTGTAGTCCTTCACCGACTTGTAGAACGCGCCGACCGAGATGGCACCGTTGTTGGAGAAGTAGTACTCGAAACCGGCATCGAGGTTCCAGGCCTGGTAGGGCTTGAGGTTCGGGTTGCCGAATTCGGCCTCGTTATCCTCGTTCACGGTGTAGCGCGGGGCCAGCTGCGAGAACTTGGGACGCACGACCGTCTTGTAGCCGGCAAGGCGGGCGACCACGTTCTGCTGCGGGCTGTAGCGCACCGTCAGGCTGGGCAGCCAGTTAGTGTAGTTGCGCTTGTACTGCACCGGGACGAAGGAGAACTCCTCGTCGTCGCTGAGGTCGGTAACGAGGTTGCCGTTCAGTTCGTTGTGGGTGCGTTCCACGCGCACGCCGCCGATGACGCGCAGGGTCGAGCTGTCCCAGCGGGCCAGTGCGTAGCCTGCGAGGATGTCTTCTTTGACCGAGTAATCGTCAGTGGCCGAAGCCAGGCCGCTCTCGTACTCGTTCAGCTCGAACGAGCCGGGGTTGGCCTGCAGGAAGGCCTTGGCGCCGGTCTTGCTGGCAACCGGGCCCATGTCGACCAGCCGGTAGGTCTGCTTGCCCAGCACATCGGCCAGCGTGTAATCGGCGTCATCGGCAAGGTCGTAGTAGTTCATGTTGAAGTTGTACGACTTCTTGCGCCAGCGCGCCTTGGCGCCCGCCTGCACGGTGAAGTCACCGCTCGAACCGGCGAAAGTGCGCGCGAGGTCGGCCTTGATCGCCCATTCCCGATCCTGGCTGTCGGACAGGGTGGTCAGTTCGGTCTTGTCGAACTCGTAGGCGTCGGGCGTATTGAAGCGGGCGCCGGTGGCCGAGTAGGTCGGAACGTACTTGTCCGAATAATCCATGTCGACCACGGTGCCGGCACGGAAACGCGCGCGGAACGAGGTCGGGTCGACCGAGAAGTTCTCGCGCTCGGTCGACTTGGCGTAGCTGCCCATCCAGTTGAACTTCCAGGTGCCGGTGTCGGTGTCGCTGCCGACCGAGACCGAGCGGATGCGCTGGCGCTCGAAGCGGTCCTTGATGTCGCGCTCCACCGTGATGCGCTCGTCGGCACCGTTGAAGGTGGCGCCGTTGGCCGTGAAGGCGGTCGGGCCGTCATCCTCGAAATCGCCGAAGTCGAGCGTGGTGCGGCGGCGATATTCGTGATCGTCGAACTGGGCCCAGTTACCGCGCACATAAGCCTTGGTGGTGTCGGACACGCGCCAGTCTGCCGAGAGCGCCGCGTTGATGCGGGTACGCTCCACGTCATAGTCGCGGTACTCGACCGAGTCGGCCCAGACGCCGTCGTCGTTCTGGTGCCAACCGCCGGTCTCGACGTTGTCGGTCTCGAACTTGCGCTTGTAGTAGCTGACCGAGCCGGCGACGCCGAAATCGTCGCCCAGCTTCTGGGTGAAGTCGAACGCGCCCTTGGGCATGACCTTGCCCGAGTAGTCGTTGTAGCTGCCCTCGGCGCTGACCGAGTAGCGGTTCTTCTTCGAATCGAAGGCGCTGGTGGTGTTGATCTCGACCGAGGCGCCGATGAAGTCGCCATCCATGTCGGGGGTGAAGCTTTTCTTCACTTCGATCGATTCGATCGTGTCGGAAGAGATCACGTCCAGCGCGACCGAACGCGAGTCCGATTCCGGCGCGGGGATACGCACGCCATTGACCGAGGTGCCGTTGAGGTCGGGATCGAGGCCGCGAACCGACACGTAGCGGCCTTCGCCCTGGTCGTTGAGGATGTTGACGCCCGGCAGGCGGCGCAGCGATTCGGCCACGTTCTGGTCGGGGAACTGGCCCACGGCGTCACGCGTCAGGACTGATTCGACGCCGTCGGCTGCCTTCTGGCGCGACAGGGCGCTGGTCAGGTTCGCGGTCTGGCCGGTGACGAGGATGTCGGCGCCGCCGATTGCGGTAAGGTCGAAATCGCTCGAAGTCGTGCCGGTCGCCGCGACGGTGATCGTCTGCGTGGTGACTTCGGCGCCGACGTAGCGGGCTTCCAGAGTGTAAGTGCCGGCGGGGACGTCGCCGAACACGTAGCTGCCCGCACGGTCGGTTTCGGCGGTGCGGTTGAGTTCGACGATACGCACGGCGGCCGACTGCAGGGCGCGCGTGCCGGTAGCATCGCTGACGTGGCCGGACACTTCACCCGCTTGGGCGATGGTGGCGAATGAAGCAGAGGCGAGCAGCCCCGCGAGGAGCTGGATCGAACGTGTCATGACTGGAGAGGTTCCCTGTTGCGACGTTGTAAGTCTTGCAGGGGCCCCTAGGCCGGTTTCATGACACTCCAGTGAGAGCGCAAAGACAGTTTAATGACAATTGGGAAATCCCAATGTTCGACGCATTCCGGCGAATCAAAGCGCCGAAATGCGCGCACAACCCCGAGTGGTTGCGAGCGCCTGCGAAGATGTCAGAATGTCGGGAACGGCGGAATGGTGCTGCTAGGGAGGATTGAACTCCCGACCTCGTCATTACCAATGACGCGCTCTACCACTGAGCTACAGCAGCGCCGTTCCAAAGCCCCGGTGACCCAGGGCAGGGGCGCGCTATTGTCTGGAGGCGGGCAGGTTGTCAAGCACCGCTTGCGCTTTATCTGACACAACGTCATTGCCGATGCCATGAACGATGAGCAGCCAGCCGCGCAAACACCGCCGAAACCGGCAGGAAAGCTGACGCGCGAAGCGCGCCTCGCCGCAAAGCTGCGCGAGAACCTGCGCAGAAGAAAGGTACAGGCACGCGAATTGTCGTCCGGCGCCGAGGACGAAACGGATGGCCCGCGCGATAACGAATCGGTCAGGCTTCCCAAATCGCCCTTGGAAAGCTAGGGCCTGCCACCAGACTGCATCCGTCCCGTCCCATACTAAAAAGGGAGCTACGCCTTGCCTCGCCTGATCCTTCTCCGCCACGGCCAGAGCCAGTGGAACCTGGAAAACCGCTTCACCGGATGGTGGGACGTGGACGTCACCGAGAAAGGCGAGGCCGAAGCCCGCGCTGCCGGCGCGCTGCTGAAGGACAAGGGCATGCTGCCCGACGTCGCTTTCACCTCGCTCCAGAGCCGCGCGATCAAGACGCTGCACCTTGCTCTGGAAGCCGCCGGCATCCTGTGGATCCCGGAAACCAAGGACTGGCGCCTGAACGAGCGTCACTACGGTGGCCTCACCGGCCTCGACAAGGCCGAGACCGCTGCCAAGCACGGCGAGGACCAGGTCAAGATCTGGCGCCGCAGCTTCGACATCCCGCCCCCCGTCATGGAACGCGGCACCGAGTTCGACCTGTCGACCGACCCGCGCTACGCCGGGATCGACGTGCCGATGACGGAGAGCCTCAAGGACACCATCGCGCGCGTCCTGCCTTATTACGAAGGCTCGATCGTGCCGCACCTCAAGACCGGCTCGACCGTGCTTGTGGCCGCGCACGGCAATTCCCTGCGCGCACTGGTCAAGCACCTCTCGGGCATTTCCGACGACGAGATCACCGGGCTGGAAATCCCCACCGGCCAGCCGATCGTCTACGATCTGGATGATGATCTCGCGGTGCTCGACCGCTATTACCTCTCGGAGCGTTGAAGCATGGCTGAAACGCCCGTGCCGGTAGCGATCGTCATGGGGAGCCAGTCCGACTGGCCGACCATGATCCGCGCCGCCGAAATGCTCGACAAGCTGGAAGTCGCCTACGAAGCGCGGATCGTCTCGGCGCACCGCACGCCGCAGCGTCTTGTCGACTTTGCCAAGGGCGCGGACGATGAGGGCTTCAAGGTCATTATCGCCGGGGCAGGGGGCGCCGCCCACCTTCCCGGCATGGTCGCCTCGATGACGCACTTGCCGGTGCTGGGCGTGCCGGTACAGTCCAAGGCGCTTTCGGGCCAGGACAGCCTGCTTTCCATCGTCCAGATGCCTGCCGGTATTCCCGTCGGCACTCTGGCCATCGGTGAGGCGGGTGCGGCCAATGCAGGTTTGCTGGCCGCCGCGATCCTCGCCACCTCGGACGAGGCGCTGGCAGAACGGCTCAAGGCGTTTCGCAGCGCACAGACTGCCAGCGTGGCAGAGCGGCCCGTCTGATGTGGTACGACGGCCCCTGCGCAGGCGGGGGTTGTCGCAGAATATAGTGAAGTCCGCTCGCCCTGAGCTTGTCGAAGGGCCGGCACACCAAGCAGGCGAATTGGCATAACGATGATACCCCCCGGCGAAACGATCGGCATTCTCGGCGGCGGCCAGCTCGGGCGCATGATCGCCGTCGCGGCGGCGCAGCTCGGCTACCGCTGCCACGTCTATGCGCCCGAAGCCGATTCGATCGCCGCCGACGTCTGCGCCCAGTTCACTTGCGCCGCCTGGGATGACGCCGAGGCCATGGCCCGCTTCGCCGCCGACTGCGCTGTAGTCACCTATGAATTCGAGAACGTGCCCGTCGGCCCGCTCGCAGCGCTGGGCGATACCCCGCTGCTGCCGCACCCGCGCGCGCTGGAAACCGCGCAGGACCGCCTGAGCGAAAAGCACTTCGTCACGCAGCTTGGCGGCAATCCTGCCCCCTACGCCCCCGTGGACAGCGCCGCCGACCTTGCCGAGGCCATTGCCGCCATCGGCGCGCCGGGCATCCTGAAGACCCGGCGCGACGGCTACGACGGCAAGGGCCAGTGGCGCATCATGACGCCCGCCGATGCAGACGGCCTCCATCTTCCGGCCACGCCGCTGGTCTACGAAGGCTTCATCACCTTCTTTGCCGAATTCTCGGTGATCCTGTGCCGGGGCGCGGACGGCGACATCCGCTACTTCGATTCGGCCCACAACGTCCATGAGAGCGGCATCCTCGCCCTCAGCACCCTGCCTGCGCCCGCCGCGCTGCTGGAGCAGGTGCCTGCGGCGCGCGAACTTGCCGCGAAGGTGGCGCAGGCGCTGGACTACGTCGGCGTGCTGACGCTGGAATTCTTCGCCACCGCAGACGGCCCCGTGTTCAACGAAATGGCCCCGCGCGTCCACAACTCGGGCCACTGGAGCATCGAGGGCGCGGTCACCAGCCAGTTCGAGAACCACGTGCGCGCCATCTGCGGACTGCCGCTGGGGGGTACCGGCCTTGCCGCCAAAGGTGTGGAGATGCGCAACCTCATCGGCGACGAGGCGCATGACTGGCCGGCAATCCTTGCCGACCCCGCCAATCACCTCCATCTTTACGGTAAGGCCGCAGCGCGCCCCGGCCGCAAGATGGGCCACGTCACCCGGCTGACGCTGGGCTGAAGGATAAAGGCCGCGCGATGCAGGGCATCTTCCTCATCTACGCCCGCGCGGCGAACGGCGTGATCGGCCGTGATGGCACGCTGCCGTGGCGACTGCCTGCCGACCTCAGGCGGTTCAAGGCGATGACCATCGGCAAGCCGATGATAATGGGCCGCAAGACCTTCGACAGCTTTCCCGCGCCGCTGCCCGGCCGCCGCCACATCGTCCTCACCCGCGATACCGGCTGGAGCGCACCCGGCGCGGAAACCGTGCATTCGGTGGACGAAGCGCTGACGCTCGCAGGCAGCGACGTGGCCGTGATCGGCGGCGCGGAAATCTACGCGCTGTTCGCGGATCATGCCGACCGAATCGAGCTGACCGAAATCCACGGTACTTACGAGGGCGATACGCATGTGCCCGAACCGGGGCCTCGATGGCGCGAAACCGCGCGTGAGGAGCATCCGGCCGAAGGTACATTTCCAGCGTATGCTTTCGTGACGCTCGTGCGCGACCTATAGGCTCTGTCACTCATGATTCGCCTCGACAACCGCCTGCCTGTTCCCGATTCGCTGCGCGGCGCCGTGCTGGCGCTGGGCAACTTCGACGGGTTCCATCAAGGCCATCAGGCCGTCGTCGGTGAAGCGATCCGCTGGGCCAGGGCGGAAGGCCGTCCGGCCATCGTCGCCACCTTCGATCCGCATCCCGTGCGTCATTTCAAGCCCGACGCCGAGCCCTTTCGCCTGACCACGCTGGACCAGCGGCAGGAATTGTTCGCCGCCGCCGGGGCCGACGCCATGCTGGTGCTGCACTTCGACACCGCCATGGCCGCGATGACCGCACCCGCCTGGGCCGAGGAAATGCTGGTGCGCCACATGGGCGCGGCCGGCGTCGTCACCGGCGATGACTTCACCTTCGGCAAGGCGCGCGGCGGCAACCCTCAGGTGCTGAGCGAAATCGGCGCGCGCCACGGTATGGAAGGCCGCACGGTCGGCCCGGTCAGCGACGGCGAGGGCACGATCTCGTCCAGCCGCATCCGCCATGCACTCAAGACCGGCGACTGCGAGACAGCGGCGCGCCTGCTGACCCGTCCGTTCTCCATCCGGGGCCGCGTGCAACACGGCGACAAGCTGGGCCGCACCATCGGCTTTCCCACCGCCAACATCGACATGGCGACGTATCTGCGCCCGCTCTACGGCATTTACGCGGTTACCGGGCGCATGCCCGACGGCCGCGTGGTGACGGGGGCGGCGAACATCGGCATCCGCCCCACCTTCGATCCGCCCAAGGAACTGCTGGAGCCGCATTTCTTCGATTTCGCGGGCGACCTCTACGGGCAGGAGATCGAGGTGGCGTTCCACCACTTCCTGCGCCCGGAAGCGAAGTTCGATTCGCTCGACGCACTGATCGAGCAGATGGGCCGCGACTGCGACCGCGCCAAGGAACTGCTGGCGAAGATCGTCTGATAATCTGGCGAGCGCGGTGTGCGGGCTTCGACAGGCTCAGCATAAGCGGGCGTCGGATTAAATCGAAAAGCGAGGCCGGGGGACGTAATCCCTCGCATTGCACTTCCTCCGCTCAGGCTGAGCCTGTCGAAGCCCGCACGCCAAACCCACCCCAAAAACGAAAAAAGCGCGCCGCCCCGAAGGCAGCGCGCTCTTTTCGAACGCGAGGTCGGGCTGAAATCAGCCCAGCATCTTCTGCATCATGGCACGCACATCGTCGCCCAGATCGGGACGGTCGAGCGCGATGGCCAAGGTTGCCTCTACAAAGCCCAGCTTCGAACCGCAGTCGAAACGGCGGCCCGCGAAAGTCACTGCATGGAACGGCTGCTGGCCGATCAGCTTGGCCATCGAATCGGTCAGCTGAATCTCGCCGCCCGCGCCCTTGCCCTGCGTTTCCAGCAGACCCATGACCTCGGGCTGGAGGATATAGCGGCCCGAGACGATCTTGTTCGAAGGCGCATCGGCCACCTTGGGCTTCTCGACCAGGCCCTTCACCTCGGTGAGGGCGCCGTTCACCGCGCCGGGCGCGATCACGCCGTAGCTGGAAACCTCCTCCATCGGCACTTCCAGCACCGAGACGAGGTTGCCGCCCACTTCGTTATAGGCTTCGACCATCTGCTTCATGCAGCCGGGCGAGCCGTACATCAGTTCGTCCGGCAGGAAGATCGCGAAAGGCTCGTCACCGATGACGGCGCGGGCGCACCACACTGCATGGCCCAGGCCCAGCGGCACCTGCTGGCGCACAGTCACAAGGTTGCCCGGCTGGATGCGCGTGGGCTCCAGCGGATCGAGCGACTTGCCGCGCGAGGTCATCGTCGCTTCCAGCTCGAAAGCGGTGTCGAAATGCTCGACGATTGCGGTCTTGCCGCGGCCGGTGACGAAGACGAACTCCTCGATCCCGGCCTCGCGCGCCTCATCGACGGCGTACTGGATCAGCGGACGGTCGACGACGGGCAGCAATTCCTTCGGGATCGCCTTGGTGGCGGGAAGGAAGCGCGTGCCGAGACCGGCGACGGGGAAAACGGCCTTGCGCACAGGCTTGCGGAATGTGTTCTCACTCATGGAACCGGATCTTGCCTCGCTCATGTTGCATTGCGGTTAAAGCCGCTAAACTGCCGTAGCGCAACCGAAGGCCGCCCATCTTGTTCCGACTTTAATCCGTCGTTCTTTTGATAGGCCTCCCGTTGCCCCTGCTGCGATTCGCGCTAAAGCGGGGTTATGGACAAGATCATCATCGAGGGCGGCAAACGCCTTTCCGGCACCATCCCCGTTTCCGGCGCCAAGAACGCGGCACTGACCCTTCTGCCTTGCGCACTTTTAACCGAAGAACCGCTGACGCTGCGCAATCTGCCGCGTCTGGCCGACATCGACGGTTTCCAGCACCTGATGAACCAGTTCGGCATTTCCACCGCGATCGCCGGCAGTCGCCCCGAAGATTTCGGCCGGGTGATGACCCTGCAGGCAACCCGCATCACCAGCTCGGTTGCCCCCTATGATCTGGTGCGCAAGATGCGCGCCTCGATCCTGGTGCTGGGCCCGATGCTGGCCCGCATGGGCGAGGCGACCGTGTCGCTGCCCGGCGGCTGCGCCATCGGCAACCGCCCGATCGACCTGCACCTCAAGGTGATCGAAGCGCTGGGCGCGACCATCGAGATGGCAGCCGGTTACGTACGCGCCATCGCCCCTGACGGCGGCCTTCCGGGCGGGCGCTATTCCTTCCCCGTCGTCTCCGTCGGCGCGACCGAGAACGCGCTGATGACCGCCGTGCTTTGCAACGGCAAGTCCACCCTGCACAACGCCGCGCGCGAGCCGGAAATCGTCGACCTGTGCAACCTGCTGGTCGCCATGGGCGCGCAGATCGAGGGCATCGGCACCTCCGACATCACCATCCACGGCGTCCCCCGCCTGCACGGCGCGACCTACATGGTCATGCCTGACCGTATCGAGGCCGGCTCCTACGCCTGCGCCGCTGCGATCACCGGCGGCGAAGTCCTGCTCAAGGGCGCCCGGATCGAGGAGATGGAAGCCACCGTGCAGGCCCTGCGCGATGCCGGCGTCCAC
>Ga0308165_1003285_pt1 | contig 17576 bp, 16 predicted proteins | sample PhyWR2_FD_201032 | JGI IMG/M metagenome (GOLD analysis project Ga0308165, IMG submission 201032) | Phyllosphere microbial communities from UC Gill Tract Community Farm, Albany, California, United States - DLSLW.R2 | ecosystem: Host-associated > Plants > Phyllosphere > Unclassified | place: USA...
GGGCAAAATTCAAAAAAGGAGAAATCACAGAAGCTGAGTATATAGCGTTTAATCGGAAAAAAATCGATGAATGTATCGCTTTTCAAGAAACGATCGGCTTAGATGTTTTAGTTCATGGAGAATTTGAGCGGAATGATATGGTTGAGTATTTTGGTGAAAGTTTAGAGGGGTACTTATTTACTGAAAAAGCTTGGGTTCAATCGTATGGTACTCGTTGTGTCAAACCACCGATCATTTGGGGAGATGTTTCGCGCTCGAAACCAATTACTGTTGCGTATTCAAAATATGCGCAAACCTTGACCCATAAGCCAATGAAAGGGATGCTAACAGGTCCAGTAACAATCTTGAACTGGTCATTTCCGCGAGAAGATATTAGTTTAAAAGAAGCGACATTACAATTGGCTTTAGCAATTCAAGAAGAAGTTTTAGACTTAGAAGCGAATGGAATTGAAATCATTCAAATCGATGAAGCTGCTTTACGTGAAAAGCTACCATTACGTCAATCAGATTGGCATACTGAATATCTAGATTGGGCGATTCCAGCATTCCGACTTGTTCATAGTAAAGTACAGCCGACAACACAAATTCATACACATATGTGTTATAGCGAATTTGCCGATATTATTCAAGATATCGATCATATGGATGCGGATGTCATTTCCTTTGAAGCTTCCCGTTCAAATTTAGATATTTTAGATGCTTTAAAAGCAATCGATTTTCAAACGCAAGTGGGACCAGGAGTTTATGATATTCACTCGCCACGTGTTCCTTCAGTAGAAGAAATCGAAACAACGATCCAGAATATCTTAAATAAATTACCAATCGAAAAAATTTGGATCAATCCAGACTGTGGCTTAAAAACCCGCGGTGTATCAGAAACACAAGCAAGTTTGAAAAACTTAGTATTGGCAGCTAAAAAGGTACGTGGAGGGGTGTAAATGAGGACTGATACCTTGTTCAAAGAAAAGACCGTTTTCTCCTATGAAATTTTTCCACCTAGACGAACAGCACCAGTTGACACGATTTATCATACCTTAGATCGTTTGAAAGGCCAACAGCCTGATTTTATCAGTGTAACTTTAGGTGCTGGGGGAACCGATGCTAACTTAAGTACAGCAGATATTGCACAGAAAATCCAAGATGAACAATTTTTACCTAGCGTAGCACATTTACCTGCTGTAAATTTTTCAAAAGATGAGATCAAAGTTATTTTAGAGGAGCTTAAACAAAAAAAGGTAGAAAATATTCTAGCTTTAAGAGGAGATATTTTACCAGATAAAGAACCAAAGAAAGACTTTTCTTATGCGAATGATTTAGTCGCATTTATCCAAGAACAAGGTGATTTTAATATTATCGGTGCTTGCTATCCTGAAACCCATAGCGATGCCGTAAATTCAGTTGAAGATATCAGAAACTTAAAACGAAAAGTTGATTCTGGAGTCAATCAATTGATCAGTCAATTGTTTTTTGATAATAACTATTTTTATACATTCAAAGAAAAGTGTGATATTGCGGCTATTGAAGTACCGATTCAAGCGGGCATTATGCCTGTTGTCAATAAAAGACAAATTGAGCGTATGATAAAGATGTCTAATGTGACGTTGCCAACTAAATTTTTAAAGATGATGGAGCGTTATGAGCATAATCCGGAAGCTATTCGTGATGCAGGGATCGCTTATGCGATCAATCAAATTGTTGATTTAGTTTCACAAGGAACAGAAGGGATTCATCTTTATACGATGAATAATCCGTATGTAGCACAAAAAATCAGAGAAGCAACACGTAGTTTATTTGAAACGTAGCACAAAGTAGAATGTTCAGTTATGGAAAGGAAGAAGCCTCTTTTTTTAAACACTCTTTGCTTGCTAATTATTTAAATCTAAAGTGCGAATTCAAAACAAGTAGTTTGTTTTGGGTTCGCACTTTTTTTGATAAAATGTTAAAAAATGAATAAATAACTTGTTTATTGTTATTTTTAAAGGATGGAAGTCCCCTTTTTTTTAGCTAATTAAATAACATTTAAATAAATTTTGTTTCATCTTTTCTTTTAGGTCTATTTATTTATTTTTTTGGAATTAAAAACTTAGAATTAATGTAATTTTTTTTAGAAAATTCCTTTTTTTTGAATAAACGCTATTTTAAAGAGGTTTATCGCTGTTTTTTATAAATTTTTGTGCTGTTTCCAATTTTAGAGAAATCAGTTTCCTCTTTTAGTAAAAAATAATGACTGAAAAAAATAGAAATAGATTGACATGAAAAATAACAAGAGATATAGTTTACATGTGGATTAAAATAATAATGTATTGTCATGTTTTTTGTTTTTTATGGTTGTATCTTATTATTTGTTTTTATGAAAGTCATGATGAATGAAATTTTATATGACTGATTATCTATTGAAATGAAAGGAGATTGTATATGCCAAGAAGGACTCCTGTCCGAAAAAATCGCCGTTCTATAGATGAAGAGGTTAGGCAGAGTATTCCTAAAAAACGTTCACGCACTTATTTAGAGCCCGAAAGTATCTATATAGAAGACGAAAGCCATAGGCAACGTATTGGAAAGAAAAGAGGGCGGCCAACAGCGCAAAGCTCTCGTAATGATTTTTCCAAAAAGCCTAGACGATCTGAATATCAAGAGTCTCCTCGAAGGCATCGACCTCGTAGGCCTGACCAAGAACGCGGAGTAACAGCTGAGTATCTTAAAGGGCGTGAGCAACCATCTAAAAAAAGTTCAGGTATCCTAATATTTTCTTTTTTGAGCAATTTGGTATTTTATGGTCTTACGATTGGAATCATTTCGATGGCAGTGATGTTTTCATTTAGTTCGAAATCGACAGCCTCGATTTTCGGGTATCGGTTTTATACAGTTTTGACTAATTCGATGGTTCCGCAAGAAAATGGTCCCAAAGGTGGTTTTTATGCTGGAGATATCGTTATTGTTAAATTGACAGATGGGAAAAAAGTCAAAAAAAATGATATTGTAACTTTTGCTGTGGGAGATGGCTCACGCTATCTAACTCACCGAATGGTGGAATACAAAAATGAATTGAACGGAGAAAAAGGAGATTATCTTGTTACTAAAGGAGATGCCAATAAGAGCAACGACCCGCCAATATCGGCAGACAGAGTATTAGGAAAAGTAGTATTTGCAGTGCCGAAGGTGGGAAGTATCATAGAATTTGCTCGAGAAGAATTTTGGGCTTGTTTAGTTTGTATTCTTTCTTTATATGGATTCTTTTTAGTATTGAAATCTTATCTGTTTACAGCAAATGAAGAGTCGGTTGGCAGGAAAAGAAGACGACCAATGTATGAAAAGGGATATTAACACTTTGCTTTACTTAAAAAAGCAAGTGAAAATATACATTATAATTTATAGGAGGATTATTTAAAATGAAAAAGAACAAAAAGAAAAAGTTGGCAGCAGCCACGGGATTAGCTTTAGTAGCATTCCTTGCAGGTACCTTTGCTTGGATCAATTCTCAAGACCAAAAAATTAACCGTGTTGATGCGGCTGCAATCAAAGATGACAGTGTTACTGTGGAGGAGAACTGGAAACCTAAGGATATTATCCCAGGAACAGAGGCTACCAAAGAAGTAGCTATCAAGAATACAGGGAACGTACCAGTATTTGTTCGTGTATCTTATGAAGAAGTTTTGAAACATTTAGCGGAAAAAGGTGCTGTAACAAACCGAGATACAGGTTGGAAGGCTAGTGCTACACCAAAACCGTTAGAAGATGATATTCCTGTTGAATATGACGGAGATAAGTATGTCAAACAAGCAAATGATTATACAGATGTAACAAGTAAGGTCAAAGATGCTGGAGGAGCAGCTATACCAGAAGGTGTAAAAGTTTATGCAAAAGGTTCTGTCACAACAAACCCTGTGACAAACGCAGATGTCACAACATTTACATATTCAGCATTCTATGAATATGCACCAGGTAAATATCAAGCAATGGAAACTAATGTGTCCGTGGCTGGAGGAAATACTGCTGGAACATCAGTAGAAAACTGGGATTTTGCTTTATCTAAAGCGAAATATTCAGTTTACAGTGGTGGCTACAAATATGCAGTATCAAACTGGGCAGCCTCTACTTTAGATGGAGCGTCTACAGAAGCAACAGCAGCAAAAGCTGCTCTATTAGGAAGTGCTGGCAAAAAATACGACGTAGATTATGACTATACAGTCGCAACTTTAGGACTTGCAGCGATTCCACCAGTTTCTGTCGCAACAGCAGCTGATCAAGTACCAGTAGCTGATTCAGAGAAAAAAGGTGTTCAGACAGATAAGGCTGCGTTAAACGTTAGTGGGATAAACATTGAGTATGGCACAGATATGGCGACGATTGCGGATCTGAAGAATGATAAATGGGCATATAATAAAGAAGATGGCTATTTTTACTTTACAAGCCCAGTCAATTCTGGAGCAACAACACCGCACTTATTGAAAAAATTAGTGTTTACAAATTCTATAGGAAAAGAGTTTACAAATGCAACATACGACTTAATCATAAAAATGGAAGCCATTCAAGCAACTAAGGAAGCTTTGGTCGATAGTACTGGTTGGAATTTAAATGGAGCTGACGGTTCAGAAACAAAAAAAATCACGACTTATCTAGATGGTCAAGCAGTAAGCTAATTATGAATAAAGCGTAAAAAATGGGAAGGGGGAAAAATGATGCAGCAACAATTAAAGCGAAAACATCGATTATTTCTGGTGTTATGTAGTTTGTTAAGTCTGTATATCACTTTTACCAGTGGAACACTACTAGCTGTTGCCCGTCAAACCCTTCCTCCAGGAGTGGTCATTGGCGATGAAACTGGAGTATCTGCTTCTTCAGAAGGAGAGTACTATGTTGATTTGCCAAATGTCTTACCTGGAGAAAGTTATGAAAAAACAATTACGATTCGTAGTATGGATATAGAGGAACCATTTGAACTAGGTATTTTAGCAACCCCAAAGTCTACAAAAGGTGTAATTGATTTTGATAAACAGATCACATTGACCTTATCACTTGATGGGAAACAGTTGTATCAAGGGCCATTGTTAGGAAATGGGGAATTTGATTGGACCGTTCAGCCTTTGATAATAGGGACTTGTGAATATGGTAAGGATCAAATTTTGACGGCAGTATTTGAAGTAGACAAAGATTTAACTCTTGCAGACTATAAAGAAGATAGTCAATTACTATATCACTGGACATTTGTTGCAACAAAAAACCAGCCCGAGTCATCAGATACTAGTAGTAGCAAAGACTCCCCAGCAAAGGCGAAGCCCAAAGGCATGTTTCCGATGACTGGTGAAGAAATAAAAAATTTACTTTATAAAACCTTAGCTGGATTGTTGCTGATGTTGATCGCAATTTTATTATGGAAAAAGCGTAAAGATGAACAAAACAATATTGTGTAGAGGAGGGGGAGACCAATGAGAAAAGGAAGAAGATTATTGAGAACAATTAATCAAAATAAACCTTTTTTAGCCATATTTTCTGTGTTTTTAAGCTTATTACTGGTAGTGGGAAGTACATATTCTTGGATTACCTATAGTGATGAAAAAATCAACCCAAGTATGACCAATACAAAAAAGCTTTCTGCAACAATTGATGAAGTCTTTACCCCAAATCTGCAATGGATACCTGGAACAACGACGGAAATGAAATTATCAGTAAAAAATAATGGACAAATACCAGCCATTGTTCGCATCTCTTTATATGAGTTTTTAGGTCAATTTGAACAGGATATGACAGATGGGACAGGGAATGGCAGTCTAAAAACTGTCTCTAAATCAAGTGGCTCAGATATAAAGATGGAAGATGTCGCTACATGGACAAAAGGGAGTACATACAAGCTAGCTTCGGGAAAATATTATATAGCATCCGAGATTTATAAAGCGGATAAGAACAATTCAAATACAGCATATGTGTATAACGGGAATCGATTAACTGAAGAGCTTAATTATTTAACGATTCAATTTAATAGTACGGCTATCTATGATGTAAACAATAAACCCGCAACTGGGGTACGTCACTATTGGTATTATTCAGAAGGTTATTTTTATTACTCAGAGGTATTACAGCCTAAGGAACAAACGAAGCAGCTGATTCAAAGTGTGACAGTAGATAAAATGTTACCAAACAAATATAAAAGTTCGTTATATCAATTAATTCCAGTTATGGATGCTCATGATATTACAAAATCCTTACTAGCTGATTGGGAACTCACTTCTAATTCATATGTAGGAACAATGTATCGTGAAAAAGTTCGTTAGGAGGAATTCAAGATGAAAGACAAGAAAAAGTTTATCCGTTTTCTCTGGATGATCCCTGCGTTAATCATGTGTTTAGTTATTGGAAGTGTAGTAGCATATGCTGCAATGACAGTAAGGGAAGAGAAAGTAAATTTTTTTCAGATTGGAAATTTTCAAACTAAAATAGAAGAGGTTTTTAAAGAACCAACAACGATTTCACCAAATACTTCCGTTGAAAAGAAAGTAACTATAAAAAATACAGGCTCTGTTGATCAATTTATTCGAGTGATGATACTTCCGGAAATTCGTTTAGAAAGTGGTGAAAGTAATCGCTTGTTACCTTCAAAAATTGGTGAGGAAGTGCTTTTGGACCTGAATACGACACAATGGAAGTTGGGAGAAGATGGATATTATTATTATTTAAATGTCTTGGAATCTGATCCGTCTAAAGTTACAGAGAATTTGTTTACAAAAGTTACATTAAAAAAAGAGTTAGGTCAGGAGTATCAGAATGCCTCTTTCAATTTGTTAGTAAAAGTAGAGGCAATTAATTGTGCAAAATTTGCTTATCGTGATGCTTGGTGGCAAGGAACTACACCGAACAATGGGGATTTACAAATAATAGATAATCAATTAGCTGGAAAAGCAAAATAAGCTAGGCGCATGGAATAATTGTTCCATGTATGCCTTTTTCAATTATTCAACACTCATGAAATGAGTGTTTTCAACAAAGAAACCATTGATTTGATGAGTCTTGAAAAGAAGGAGATAAAATGAAAAAGAGAAGACTAAGAAAGCGATTATTAAAAAAAAGTAGTTGGTTGTTATTTCTATTAATAACATTTGTTGCCATTGGTAGCTATCTGTTTACAAACAAGGAGAAAATGCAAGCCTCTACTATTGTTAATAATGGAGACTTTCGATTGACGGCTGAAAACAAGTGGAGTTCTCAAGATAAAAAAAGCTATGCGGATTTAGAGTGGGATAAAGTAGACGATCTAAGTCAATCGGGTTATCAATTGTTTCAATCAGAAGACGGTGAAATCTGGGAGAGTCGCTCTTTAAATTATGGGAAATCTATCAAAGTTCTAAATATCTATCCTGATGAACCTAAATCGAATACACTAAAAAGTTGGATGGATGGTTTAAAATTAACGGCAGCAGATGGGAGTAATCTGATTCAAGTTACCTCGGTATCGATGAGTGATTACAATGCGAATCCAAATAACTATTTAAAAAGTAGTGCTGGGGAGTACAAATATGATGTTTTGATGTTTGGATCATGGGATTCAAATAACAATAAGGATATTACTGAAAATGCTGCTAAAATAACAAATGAGTATCTTAATACAGGAAGAGGAGTATTATTTGGTCATGATACCATCAACAATAACCCAAAAAGAGCTGTGTTTTATAAGTATTTTAAAGATGCAGTAGGGTTAGGCAACCGTCAGGCAAATTCTGTCACAGGTTCTGCAGAAGTTAAATTAATCAATAATGGTTACTTGATGAAATATCCATTTGAAATGAAAAATGATATTGTTTTAGATATTCCGTATGCTCATAATATTGATTTACAAGATACCACTGTGGGAACAGTATGGCTGGAATTTATTAATCCTTCAGGTGCATGGCCAAATCCAATTTTAGTAGACGGGAAGTGGCGTGGAGGTTGGTATTTAAAGACTAACAACAATGTCGGGATGATTCAAACAGGACATTCTAACGGACAGTCGAGTCTGGATGAAAGAAAAATAATAGCAAACACATTATATAATTTAGCACAAGTATCATTAGAAAATGTTGCTACTGATCAAACGGTCAAAGATGATAAGGCTCCTAATACTCCCCAAGTTAGTGTCCGTTGTGATAACGGTAGCAATAATTTAAGTATAAAGGCAGACGCTGTTGATATTGGTAAGGAATATCAATGGTACGTAGAAGCAAGTACTAAAAGTAACGGTATCAAAAAATCAGATGTGGTAAAAGAAGTAATTAAAAGTAACATTGCTGGCTATTTTTACGAAGTAACCAATTTACCAACATCAAATTTAGCAAAACAGGTTGAGAGTTATAAAGATTCATATGGTCGGATAGATGCAAGTAAATTTGATCATTATGTTGCGCCGAACGATGATTCTCTTGATTATGAGACAAGAAGTACGTTTACAATTACGGAAAATAAAGATTCAGGAAAATATCTTCATGTTTTGGCTGTAGATCGTTCTAACAATATTTCTCAAGTGAGCAGTCAAAAAATCAAAGAGATACCTCAAAATATTGATTTTAAAGTTGAACGTACAAAGAATGAATCAAGGCTTATTGAACTGAGTATAGATAGTTCTTTAAATAATTCAATAGAAGAAGTAGAAGTCCGTACCCCTAAGAATACAATAATTAAAGATTTCACTTCTCTGATACTTCCTACTAATTGGAAGGCTCACGAAAATAGTGAAACAACTGAATACAAATCATTTTCATTTATGACTAAAGGAAATAATGATTTATCGACACTCACTAAATTTATAAATGATTTACGCTTTACAATTAATGCTCCACTTGATCAAAAAGGAGAAATTCAGATAATTCTGCATGAAAAAGCTCAAAGTGCTACACTGGTAAACGAGGTAACGAAAGTTTGTAGGATTGCAGAAGTCCCTCAACGAATTTCCTTAAAAGCGTATAGTGAGACAGGGGAGCCGCTTCAATCGGGAGACATATGGTTAGATCAGAAGATAACAATCAACAAAAAGGAAAGTATCACAACAAAAAATGTTGATCTATATGATTTTATTAAATTAGTAGGGAGTGGAGGAAATCAAATCTCACCTCTTGAATGGGTTGTTACCAATGAATTCCAAGAAGGACGGTTAATTTATAGAAGCCGTAAACTAACTGTTCATAGTCGACAAGTTGTAACTAATCAGAATGATCAGGTAGTGATACCTAAAACAGGATTTGGGGTATTAGAAAGTCAAACTACGTTAGGGCAAAATGGAGAGGAATTTCCATTAACAATGAGTTCTACTATAGATAATAAGGCAAATTTTGATACTTATATTATTCGTTATCAATTCAGTCAGCGGATTTATTCTTTTGTCCCAAAGGTTCCGATGAATTATAGACTCCTTGGCTACGTACTAACAACTAAAAACGAAGCGCATTTGCCTAGCAATAGTACATTAAATCCAATTAAGATTGATGCATCGGCAAACCCAGAATTTTGGTTGACGACATATATCGAGCCGGTAACAGAAAAACCTACTTTCTATCATTGGGAGTATAAGGAAAATAAATTAGGTGCAATTAAAGTAGAATAAAAGAATAGTCTATCTAAGGATATTGAGGGATTTAAGAAGTTTGGTTCATAGGGTCCTCCATTACTATAGAATGATGAAAACCCTAAATCTATATAGATAGGAATAACATATAATGTATTTACTGTTGATAGTATTAGGGATTATTACGTTTGTTCATAGTGTATTATTCATAATTGTTATTCAAAAAAATGCAGAAATAACAAATAAGCTTAATCAAATTACTAGAAAAAAAACTTATTCCAAAGCAAACGAGCAACCTTTTGCATCAAAAAAAGAAATAACTAGAAGGGATAAGCGTGCTACAGATAAGAGAATAATTGATGAAACGAGGAAGTAGATAACGATGAATATAGGCTATGCTCGTGGCAATAAATTGAATCAACAGTTTGATTTTTTAGAAAATTATGAAGTAGAAGAAATTTTCTCGGATAAAAGCCAGAGCTATGAAGTACTTCAAGATCCTGAAAGTGACTATCAACGCTTATTGGACTATACAGAGCCAGGTGATTGTGTAGTGATTGCGTTTTTAGAAGCTATCTCGAGAGATTATCAAAAACTACTAGAATTTTTTAATGAACTAGATGAGTTGGAGCTTGATTTAATTGTATTGACCTCGCCAGACTTAACTTTGGCTGAGTGGCGAGAAGTACTTTTGTGGATCAATAAAAACGATCGCTTGTTGCATCCGCGTCTGATCAAACTAAAGTTAAAACAAGAAAAAAATAGAAATAAAGAGAGCTACTCAGTTTTTAGTAGAGATAGTGAGGCAAAGCAGTTATATCGGGATGTTTTATGGCAGCTGATTGGGAAACGGAAACTACGAGAAATTGCTCAACAAAAAAGTGTTCCTATTGAAACAATCTATCGAATTCAGCAAGAATTCAAGCGGATAAAATTAGCAGGAATTTTAGCAATTTGTTTTTTTCTCGCAATTGCTACGCTTAAAATATCGGAAAATTTTTCGGATAATCTGTGGATTCAAATCACTGTGTGTATTGTCGCAACACTGGCCATTTTGTATAACGTTTTAGCGGATAATGAAGAGTTGTAGTACTTTTTATTCCTAAATAAAAATAGTTTTGCTTTTTCCGATTGGTTAGGGAAAAGCAAAACTATTTTTAGGTTAAAAATGCATCTTCTCAATTCGGTCAAATGCATCTTCTAAAATTGTGATATCTTGAGTTGCGGCTAAACGTACATAATTATCTCCAGTTGTCTCACCAAATGCCTTTCCCGGAATCATCAATACGTTCGTCTCTTTCAAAACTTTCTCCACAAAAGGAACGGAAGTCATTCCTGTTTTAGAGATATTGATAAAAGCGTATATGCTGCCTTTGACAGGATGTAAAGACAGAAATGGGATTGTTGCAATACGTTGTTCAAGATATTCTAAACGTTCTTTAAAGACAGAAACGACGTTTGGTACTAAACTATCAGAGTGATTTAAAGCATAAATCCCTGCCTGTTGAGACGGACTTGGTGCAGAATAGGTAATACTTTCATTGATTAGTTTTGCTGCATCATTGATATATTCAGGTGCGACCATATAGCCAATTCGCCATCCAGTCATAGCAAAAGTTTTTGAAAAACTGCTAAAAGTAATGGTATTCTCAGGTGCGAAGGTAGCCATTGGGACAAAATTATCGTAGAAACAAAATGCTTCATAGACTTCATCAGATAGAATATAAAACTCTTTCTCGATGGCTAAATCTGCGATAGCCTTAAATGTTTCTGGAGAAAATACGGCTCCAGTAGGATTATTAGGTGAATTGATAATAATTGCTTTTGTTTTATCTGTGATTGCGGCTTTTAAAATGTCGATATCAATCTGAAAACCATCTTCTTCATAGGTTGGGATAAATATTGGGTTGCCGCCAGCTAAAAGTACTTGATCTTTGTAGGGAGAAAAATAAGGCTCATGGATGATCACTTCATCATCAGGGTCTAAAATCACCTGTAACGTTAAATACATACCATGCAACGCACCAACTGTTGCTCGGATTTGAGCAGGTTTGAAGGCCAAACCATATTGCTTTCGATAAAAGTCAGCTACAGTATCGATAAATTCTTGACTACCGCCGGATGCAGTGTATTTTGTATGACCATTTTTGACATCAGCAAAAGCCGCATCAATAATTCGTTCATCGGTAATTAAATCCGGATCACCAATCGATAAATCAAGTAGGTTGGGGACTTGTTTAGCTAAAGTGGCAATATCCATCAATATATTTTCAGCAGGATGCTGGTGCTTTTTTGAAATAGTTGAAATGTCCATAATTCTTTCCTCCAATAGTTACTTGCTTTAATCTATTCTATCTTACTTTGTGAAAGAGGACAAAGCAAATTTAGATGAATTTGCTTTGCCCTCTTTCAATGTTATAGTACTTTTCTAAGAAAATCTTGCGTACGTGGATTTTTTGGTTGTCCAAAAATTTCTTCTGGCGTCCCTTCTTCTTGGATAATTCCAGCATCCATGAAAATAACACGATCAGCAACTTCACGAGCAAAGCCCATTTCATGTGTCACAACAACCATAGTCATTCCTTCGACGGCCAAAGCTTTCATTACTGCCAGCACTTCACCAACCATTTCTGGGTCCAGCGCAGAGGTAGGCTCATCGAACAACATAACATCAGGATTCATTGCTAGTGCTCTTGCAATGGCTACTCGTTGTTGTTGACCGCCAGATAAACTGGAGGGATAGCTGCTGCTTTTATCTTTTAGCCCTACTTGTTCTAATAGAGCCTGAGCTTTTTCTTTAGCGGCTTCAGCAGTTTCTTTTTTCACTTTAATTGGACTAATCGTTAAGTTATCTAAAACTGTTTTATGAGGAAATAGATTGAAGTTTTGAAATACCATACCCATTTTTTGACGAAGGGCGTCGATATCGGTATCTTTGTCTAATAAATTTTTTCCTTCAAATTCAATCGTTCCATCTGTTGGTTGTTCTAATAAGTTCAAACAACGTAAAAAGGTACTTTTTCCGCTACCTGAAGGTCCGATGATTACAACGACTTCGCCAGCCTTGACATCTAAGTCGATGCCTTTTAAGACTTCATTCTTTCCAAATGTTTTGTGTAGGTTTTTAATATTAATCACTAGTACTCATTCTCCTTTCAGCAACACCTAATAGGCGGGAAATCGTAAAGGTTAAAACAAAATAGATCAATGAAACAACTAGATACGGTAAGAATGGTTTAAAACTTGCGCCTTGAACATTACCGGCTTGGAAAATCAATTCAGAAACACCAATAACTGATACAACTGAAGATTCTTTGATGACTGTTACAAATTCATTTCCTAATGCAGGTAAAATATTTTTGATTGCTTGCGGTAAAATGATATAGCGCATTGCTTGAGGTTGGTTCATTCCTAAAGAACGGGCCGCTTCTAATTGCCCTTTATTAACAGCGTTGATCCCAGCTCGAACGATTTCTGCAACATAAGCGCCACTGTTTAAGGCAAGAGCGATACATCCAGCTGCAATTTTTGATAGATCAAGCCCTAAAACACCTGTACCAAAATAAACGATGAAGATTTGTACTAATAACGGAGTACCTCGAACATATTCTATATAACAAATTGCGATGCCACGTAAGATTTTTGATTTGGATAATTTCATCAAAGCGAGTAAGCCACCGAGAATTGCACCAAACAAGACACCCATAAAAGCTAAGAAAATCGTATAGCCAGCACCGCTGATATAGAATTTACCATACTTCCCAAGAAAACTTTGATCGTCAGTAAACATTAATTTCCCGGCTTCTTTTTTATAACCTTCTAACAAGTTATTGTCATTGATGGTTTGAATCGAAGCGTTGACCTTTTGTTCTAAGATAGGAGCATTTTTTGGAATAGCAACGGCGGCGTCCTTTTGCCCTTGTTCAAAGGTGACATCTGCAAATGTCAATTCTTTGTCACGATCGACATAGGCTTCAGCAACTGGACCTTCTAACACTGCTGCTTCAACTTTTTTATTTTTTAAGTTCATGATAATGTCTGGAACTTTTTGTAAAGAGGTTGGAATCGATCCAACTAGTTCTGTTTTCGCTAATTCTTCTTGGGTCGTCTGTTTTTGAACACCAACTTTGACACCATCAAAATCTTTTGTTGACTGAAAGCGATCTTTATCGTCTGCTCGAACAACAACTTTTTGTTGAACGGTCATATAAGGTGTCGAAAAATTGACTTCCTGCAGCCGTTCAGGTGTCGGGGCCATCCCTGAAATAATCAAGTCGATTTTACCAGTTTTCAATGCACCTAATAATGCATCAAAACCCAATTCTTCAATTTTTAATTTTACACCTAAATCATCAGCAATTTTTTGCGCGATAGAGATGTCAAAACCCACGACCTGGTCTTTGCCATCAACATCTGCATGGAATTCATAAGGGGCATAATCGGCTGATAAGCCAACGATTAGTTCGCCACGTTTCATGATAGCATCATAGACTGGATCTTTTTCTTCAGCTAAGGCTACACTGGTAGGCAAAAAAGTGAGTAATACCAATAGTATTGGTATGATAAGTGCTAAGGTTTTTTTACATAGTTTCATTTGTTCGTCTCCTTTATAGTAGATTGTTCATAAGCATAAACACTCGATAACTTTCTGTTTCAATAAATATTCTAAAAATAGCATATATATGTATAAAAATTTATTGTTTTTGGATGTGTTTTATCATATCATAGATTAAGGGAAAGGAAAAGTGAATTTTACCAAAGAAGTCATAATTTTTCACTTTTGCATAAAAATAAGAAAAAATGAAAGGTCGAGAACGATGAATCAATCATTAATAGTAAGAGGGGCACCTCAAGAATATGAATGCCGAGTGGGTGCGTGGGATAGTTTGGAAGAGCACTTAAATAGAAGAAACATTAAGTGTGTCATGATTTTACATGGGAAAGACTCGTGGGAAGCAGCTAAACCATACTTTCCTACTTTCATGCATATAGATACATGTTTTGTTGAGTATGGTGGAGAATGTACGGATGAAAAAACAGCAGAGCTAAAAGCGATTTTTGAGCAAAAAGAGTTAGATGGGATCATAGCTGTAGGTGGTGGGAAAATTGCAGACTTAGGTAAAGCGATTGCGAATCAGTGCCAAACGCCGATTTTAATTTTACCTACATTAGCGGCTACTTGTGCGGCTTATACCCCCCTAAGTGTCATCTATAATACAGATGGTTCGATGGACCGTTACGATGTATTTCCTATCAGTAATGCTTTAGTTTTGATTGAACCAAAGGTGATCTTGACCTCTCCAAGCGAGTTGATGATTGCAGGGATTGGCGATACGGTTGCAAAATGGTATGAAGCAGATGCAATGATCTCACAGTTAGCAACCCAACCAATTGAAATTCAAGTGTCCGCATTCGCTGCTAAAAAATGTCGTGATGTGTTGCTTCGTGATAGTCAAGAAGCGTTGAAGGCCATGGCACAAAAAGAAATCAATCAAGCCTTCTTAAATGTTGTAGAAACGAATATTTTACTTGGCGGAATGGTTGGCGGCTTTGGGGATGATTATGGACGGACGGCAGGAGCGCACTCGATTCATGATGCGTTGACGATTTTACCAGAAAGCCATCAACAACTACATGGAAATAAAGTAGCCTATGGTGTGTTTGTTCAATTGGTAATCGAAAATAAATGGGATGAGATCGAACGATTGATTCCATTTTATCAAAGCTTGAAGTTACCTGTTTCTTTAAAAGAGATGAATATGGTTTTATCTGAATTCGATTACGAGCAAGTTGCAGAACGCGCTTGCGAGTCGCATGAAACCATTCATTATATGAAAGAAAAAATCACACCAGACGTTGTAAAAAATGCGATGATGGCATTAGAAACAGCAATGAAGAACAAATAAATGAATTAAAAACTCAACGAAACTAGAGACAAACGATTGTATACTTGCCTCTAGTTTTTATTGTCTAAGGATATACTAAAGAAAGCCTGTAAAACCTTGCAAATACGAATAAAAAAAAGTATGATGATTGAAGTGTAAATTTGTAAAAGAAAGTAGGGAAATGAATGACAGAACCAGCCATTCGTTATCGTTTAATAAAGAAAGAAAAGCATACAGGTGCTCGTTTAGGAGAGATAGTCACACCACATGGGACTTTCCCCACACCGATGTTTATGCCTGTAGGAACGTTAGCGACAGTAAAAACAATGTCACCAGAAGACTTAAAGGAAATGGGAGCAGGAGTGATCTTGAGCAATACGTATCATTTATGGCTTCGTCCTGGAGATGATTTGATTGCAGAAGCAGGTGGTTTACATAAATTTATGAATTGGGATCAGCCGATTTTAACAGATTCGGGTGGTTTCCAAGTATTCTCATTAAGTGATATGCGTAAAATCACAGAGGAAGGTGTTCATTTTAGACATCATTTGAATGGATCTAAGTTATTCCTTTCACCAGAAAAAGCAATTAATATTCAAAATAACTTAGGATCTGATATTATGATGAGTTTTGATGAATGTCCACCGTTTGATGAAAGCTATGATTATGTGAAGAAATCAATTGAGCGTACATCACGTTGGGCAGAACGAGGGTTGAAAGCTCATGCTAATCCAGATCGTCAAGGCTTGTTTGGAATTATCCAAGGGGCAGGATTTGAAGATTTACGTCGTCAAAGTGCTAAAGATTTAATTAGTATGGACTTTCCAGGTTATTCCATTGGTGGTTTATCTGTTGGGGAGCCTAAAGCTGAAATGAACCGCGTATTAGACTTTACGACACCTTTGATACCTGACAACAAGCCAAGATACTTGATGGGTGTTGGAACTGCTGATTCATTAATCGATGGTGTGATTCGTGGAATCGATATGTTTGACTGTGTACTGCCAACCAGAATTGCTAGAAATGGAACTTGTATGACCTCTAAAGGTCGTTTGGTTGTTAAAAATGCTCAATACGCTAGAGATTTCCGTCCGTTAGATGAGAAATGTGATTGTTACACATGTAAAAACTACACACGTGCATATATTCGTCACTTGATTAAGGCTGATGAGACATTTGGTATTCGTTTGACTTCGTACCATAACTTGTATTTCCTATTGAATTTGATGAAACAAGTTCGTCAAGCAATTATGGATGATAATCTATTGGAATTTCGTGAAGCCTTTTTTGAAGAATATGGCTTTAATAAAGAGAATGCAAAAAGTTTCTAAAAAAATGATCAAAAGACTAGTGTTGAACAAGAAATTTTGTTACAGTAAACTAGTGATTATACGATAGAGAGGTGAATACAAAATGGGCGGAGGACTTTCGTTTATTTTACCATTAATTCTTTTAGCAGGAATGATGTTTTTTATGACTCGTTCGCAAAAGAAACAACAAAATGAACGTCAAACACTTTTAGATGCAATGAAAGTGGGCGATGACGTTGTAACGATTGGGGGATTACATGGTGTAATCTCTGAAATCGACAATGACAAAAAGACTGTACTGATTGATTGTGAAGGAATTATCCTTGAATTTGATCGTGCAGCAATTAAAACAGTTAAACCAGGTACAGTAGTAGCGAATGATAGTGATGTTACTGTAGTTGAAACGCCAGAAGAAACAATCGTTGAAGAGACAACGGTTGAGACAACTTCTGAAAACAACGAAACGAAAGAATAAATTCCAGCTTGCTGGAATTTTTTCTTTCTAAAACACATATAAAGAATAGCATAGATCATTTTTTACAAAGAGGAGGGAGAACCATCGAAACGTTGTCGTGGCATCAAAAGTTCTTATTAAAAAAAGAATTAAAAATCACTTGCCGATCGTTTCAGCAACTTGGTTATTCATCAGTCAATGAAATAGAATTGATGAATTACCTCGTTTCTTATCGTTGGAAAAAGAAAGCTCCATCGTCTATCAAGGCTTGTCGCGAAGACATTTTACATATTGAACCAAACGAGTTCTTTGATTATCAACAATTGATTGCACAAACAAGCAACTTAACGATCAAAGATTGGCATGATTTAACGGATTTATTCTAGTATAGAATAAAT
>Ga0308165_1003286_pt1 | contig 17571 bp, 16 predicted proteins | sample PhyWR2_FD_201032 | JGI IMG/M metagenome (GOLD analysis project Ga0308165, IMG submission 201032) | Phyllosphere microbial communities from UC Gill Tract Community Farm, Albany, California, United States - DLSLW.R2 | ecosystem: Host-associated > Plants > Phyllosphere > Unclassified | place: USA...
ATTAACTATATCTACTATGGTCTTTATTAGTCTTTTGAGTGGATCAGGTTATGCCGCAAGTTTTAATTGTGATAAAGCGCAAACTCAAACTGAACATGCCATTTGCGAGTATCGCGCGGTAAATGATGCTGATGTAAAAATGGCCACCACCTATAATATTATTAAACGTTTGGTGCCTATGGGAACACGCGGTGTAATTCAGGATGAGCAAGTCAAATGGTTACAGCTGCGTGACCAATGTGGTAATTCAAGCCGCTGTTTAATCGAAGTTTATAAAATGCGCCAGCAAAAGCTCGATCTGCATATGGATCGTGTTTATAAACAAGGGCCTTTTTAAGAAAAATTTATCTGCCCCTATTGAAAATTCTTTAACTCACTCCATTCATTAAGCATCCAATAAAAACCGTTTAATGAATTTAAGGAGTGACTGATGAGCGAACAAAGCGCACAAAAACATAGTTTCCAGGCTGAAGTAGCACAGCTATTGCATTTAGTGACGCATTCTCTCTACTCAAACCCCGAAATTTTTCTGCGAGAACTGATCTCAAACGCTTCAGATGCTTGCGACAAACTTCGTTTTGAAGGAATTAACCATCCTGAATACTATGAAAATGATCCTGACCTGCATGTACGTGTTAGCCTAAATAAAGACAATAACACCCTCACCATTTCAGATAACGGGATTGGTTTAACTCAACAAGAAGCGATTGATAACCTCGGCACGATTGCCAAATCAGGCACCAAAGACTTTATGTCTAAACTGTCTGGGGATCAAAAAGCCGATGCGCAATTGATTGGCCAGTTTGGTGTCGGTTTCTATTCAGGCTTTATTGTGGCGGAAAAAATTACCGTAGAATCCCGTCATGCAGCGGCCGATGTTGCCGAGGGTGTACGCTGGGTTAGCAACGGTACAGGTGATTTCGAGGTTGAACAAATCAATAAGGCTTCACGTGGAACAGATATTATTCTGCATTTGCGTGACAATGCACTTGAGTATTTAGAATCTTATAAAGTTAAGCAGATCATCAATAAATATTCCGATCACATTAGCCTGCCGATTGAAATGCAAAAAGAAATCTGGCAGCAGGAAGAAGCGGCTGAAGGGGAAGAAGCTAAGCCCGGTCAGATGGTGAAAACTGATGAATGGGAAGCGATTAACTCGGCCAGTGCACTGTGGACCCGCAATAAAAACGAGATCACTGACGAGCAATATACCGAATTCTATAAGAATCTCAGCCATGATTTTGATGCACCTTTGGCTTGGACGCATAACCGTGTAGAAGGTAGCACTGAATACACACAATTGCTTTATATTCCAAGCAAGGCTGCAAGCAACCTCTTTACCCGTGAAGCCAAAGCCGGCATTAAGCTGTATGTAAAACGCGTATTTATTATGGATGAGGCAGATAACCTGATTCCAAACTACTTGCGTTTTGTGCAGGGCGTGGTAGACAGTGCCGATTTGCCATTAAACGTGAGTCGTGAATTACTGCAAGAAAGCCGTGATGTGAAAACCATTCGCGAAGGTAACGCGCGCCGTGTACTGACCATGCTAGATAGTCTAGTAAAATCTGAAGATGAAAAAGATCAGGAAAAATTCAAAACGTTCTATGCTGAATTTGGTTCAGTAATTAAGGAAGGTTTGGGTGAAGACTTCGGTAATCGTGAGCGTATCTTAAAATTATTACGCTTCTCGACCTCTATCAATGATGAAGTTGCTACTTCATTGGCAGATTACAAAGCACGCATGAAAGAAGGGCAAAAAGCCATTTATTATGTAACTGCGGAAAGTCTCAGTGCTGCAAAAAATTCACCGCAACTGGAGCTGTTCAAGAAAAAAGGCATTGAAGTGCTGTTAATGGCGGATCGTGTAGATGAATGGGCGATGGAGTTCATTCATGAATTCGACGGAACGCCAATGCAAAATGTCTCTAAGGGTGCAGTAGACCTGGGGGATTTGCAGGATGCTGAGGAGAAGAAGGCGCTGGAAGCAGCAGCTGAACAGTTTAAACCTGTCGTGGATAAGCTTTCAGATGCACTTAAAGCCAAAACCCAACAGGTGCGGGTCACTACGCGACTGGTCGATTCACCTGCATGCTTGGTGACAGGCGAAGGTGAGCTGTCTCCACAATTGATTCGCATGCTGAAACAGGCGGGTCAAGCGGTTCCTGAAAGTAAACCAATTTTAGAAATTAACCCGGAACATCCGTTGGTGAAAAAGCTGGAAGGCTCGAACCAGTTTGATGACTTGGCCAATGTGATTTTTGACCAGGCCGTGATTGCTGAAGGTGGTTTGCCGGATGATCCTGCGGAATATGTAAAACGTATAAACAGTTTGTTGCTGAAATAAACCTTTTTCTTGTGAAGCAAAAAAACCTCCTTCGGGAGGTTTTTTTATTGCAGCGAAATAGGATGAGGTATAACTCAAATTTTTATATGGGCTAGCTTAGAACAATGCTTCCATACGCAGCGATACACCCAGAAAATGGCTGCGATCTTCACGATGGTCATTGAGGTAGTTTAAATCGCCCTGTAGAAAAAACCATTCGCGCACGAAAGGTTGTCGCCATGAAACATAGGGTCCCCAACTGTTCAGGCGTAGGTCATTATTATTATAAAAACCACCGGTATATAGACCGTAGGCAAAACGGTTATTGTGGAAAAACTGGTGTTGTCTAAACAGATAATTGTCCCAGGTTAGATCGTCATCTTGCTGGTCTGCATAGGTCAGGCTGAATTGATCGGATAAAAAGGCCTGATTTTGTCGTGCATGGGTGAGTTCCAGATTGGTTCTCAGGTAATTTTCACTATCTATCCCGTAACGGTAAATTTGCTCGGCATAAAATCTAAAATCATTTTCCAGTTGCCAATCCCGAGAAGCTTTTAGCCTTAAATAAATATCATCCCCTGAACGTACCCCTAAATCCACGTCAGTCTCAAAAGGAAGGCGCTTGGAAAAATCAGACCAGCGCAAGGCCAAAGAACTGTTGCTTTCTCGCGTTCGTTCGCGGTCGAGGGCTTTGTCCTGAGTGCTTGCCGGATTTTCATCAGTAATAGCGACATTATTTTTCAGTTCATTATCTAAAGAATCATCACCAAAGATTAGGCTGACTTTACGTTCTAGGGTTGGAAGTTTAATTTTCCCGCGCAGACGTGGCCGAATTTCATAGTTATCATGTTTATTCCAGCTGTTATCAATAATCAGACGCAAGCTTGCTGAAGCAGGATCATTGGGATCAGGTTTCCCAAACCAATTATCAATTTTATGAGAGGTACGTCCTGTCCAGTTGCGGATTTCATGTTGTTTACGGTCGACCCAGCTTTGCTTTTCAGTGGCTTGCAGCGGAGGAACAATCACTTTATCCGACTGTTGCGGTAGGAATGTCGGGATGGCATCAATCCAGCTTGGAATCTGGTAAAGCAAATTAAAATCTGTTTCTGTTTCTGTTTCTGTTTCTGTTTCTGTTTCTGTTTCTGTTTCTGTTTCTGTTGCGGTATATTTTTGTTGATCAGCCCCGGTTTCAGTTGAGTTTGACCAGCTGACAGTCGACATGAGTCCAGAGATCAACACACATAACAGGGGTCTTATTAGAGATAATTGTTTTTGCCGCATATCCGTGATCTTATATTATCTGATGATAACTAGTCTGATAAAAAAACACCCTAAAAAGCAATAGTTTGCTACAAAAAATAAAAACTTAATCTGAAATATGTTTTTGAATCTCTTTATATAATTCCCGGCAATCAATCGGAGACTTGAATTGGCTAATTATCATCTGAATCATTTGCCAGCTGATGCCATGGTGACGTTCTAACAGGAAATAAGGATAAGCCGATTCAGTCGGTGAAAGGGCTAAACGTTTTTGTCCATGAATAAGCCGTACTTTTTGCCGTTCTTTAAGTAAAAGCAGCGGTGTTTTAATATCAGCGGCACTTTCATCAAATTGAATGATTTTTTGGGTTTGAATCAGTTGTGCAGGAATAAAGGGCATATAGTTTTCATCAGCCCAGATGCAAAGGGCCTTATGGGTATAGACATCAAATAGAGACTCCATCTGGCTAAAGTGGTCCATCCAGTCTATCCAGCAAATCTTCTTTATTGCAGCCAGGGCATGCTGGTCAGCAGCGTTGAATAACTGCATGAATTGCATGGCCTGCATCTGGTTTTCTGCACCCAGTAATGCCACATATTTAATGAAATGACCTTGCTGATTAATTTGTTCTGCCAGATAAATAGGTTGATGCTGCCAGTTCTCGATGCCTGCACCATGTAGCAATAAATCGATATATTGATCAATTTCCGGAAGGTCGGGAATCGCTAAACGATAGAGCTGTTGTAGTGATGCATCTTCGTTATGTAGCGATTGAATATGAGCTACATATTGATTGAGTTGCAGCATCTCTGGAGTATTTTTGATAATAGGGGGCTGATCTGCACTGTTTTCTACATTGGCTTGGTCGAAAGCTGAAGCCGTAATAGACAGATCAGGCTCTGTAGCTATAGCAGACTGTTCTTGAGACCCCTCAGACGTCTGACTTTGCTGCATAGAGATATCTGTTGCTGGCGAATTCTGAACAGAACACACCTCAGCTATGGATGAATCAATAGAATTGAATTCTTTATTTTGAGCAATGGTTTCAAGCGTATCATCAGATGTAGCTAGACTTTTCTCGGTTAAAGTTTTCGCTATATTTTGTGCAATCAGATCTTGTATTTGTCTGATTTCCTGATCCGTTTTTAGGCAGCCATAGTTCTGCTGTTGTTGTAGCATCCAGTGATAGGCATCATCCAAATCGCCCCATCCGCTAATCAAGGCCATACGATTTGGTGCAGGAATTAACCAGATTTGCCAACCTTCTTGAGGATCATACAAAATTGCCCAACCAGAATCCGGATATTGATAAAGAGCTGATTTTAGAGCTTTATCTTGCTGAAATGCACCGCGAAAAGAGAGTTGAAACAAGCTTTGAGCAGCGAAATCTCGAACAGCTTTTTCAGGTTGGGTGTGGAATTTAAATTTAAAAATCTGTTTTTTAAAAATGGGTTCATCGCATAAAGCAAAAATTTCTTTTACCCGGGCTTTTGACCGGGCAATTTCAAAGAAGGATAAGGAACGTTGTTCCAATCCATCGAGGAGTTGATGTAATTCTTTAATCAGCTTGGCTTTTTCTAAGACATTCATGCGCTGACCTTCCTTCTAGAGATGCTTTTGGGCTTTTTCTAGATAACTTGCCAATACGATATTGATCGCAAGTTCAAGTAATTTATATTCTGCAGACGTGGGCTGAGAGTAATGTTCTGCAAGTACGATCAATTTATCAATTTTGACCGTTTGCGGAGGAATCTTGCCTTGGATTAGCGCTTGAAGTTCTTGCATAGGCACACTTTTTTATAAATTGAATTATTTATTTAATTCTTTTGATTATATGTATTTAGCAAAAAAAAGCATGAAAAAAAATGTCAGTTTTTGAGCATTTATAGACATAATTCGCAAAAAATGTAAATTTTAAATAAAAAATGAACAATTTTTTAGGAGGATGGCAGGAAATATTGTGATTAGGTTTTAGCTGTTCTGTCATTTTTATCATAAAAGGATGAAATGACAGATCGAAGTAGGTGTTGTACTTGAGCATAAGCTTGAAAAATAAACTGCTGATTGATGAACATAAAAAACCAGACCAAGCGAACCAGGTCTGGTTTTTTATTGACTGTTAGAGTCGATTAGGCAGCTGTTTTAGAAACAGTCACACTCTCAACTACAGCTTCAGCAGCAGGTGCTTTTTGTTCAGCATTCAAGCTTTCAGCCGCTTTTTTAACAGGAAAATCTGGAATATACACAATTTGAGCAGAAACATGGGCAGAGCAAGCCACCACAGCAATAGCGACAAGAGATTTAATCACGTTCATCATCATTTTCCTTTAGTGAAAGGATATCTGGATCATTAAAAAATCAACCAGACAAGGAGAGAAATAAAAAATAAATTTCATGTGAATGATATCAAGAAGTGATCAATTAAAGTAAGCTTTGGAAGGTAAAAAAGATGAACGGTGAGTTTAAAATATTATATAAATCATATGTTTAGAGTTTTTGCTCTAAGACAGACTGCCAGTTAGCAATCTGTCTTAACTGCTTTGAAAATATATAAAAATTATCCTGCATGGTATTTATTTTGGTATTTTTTTTCGTAAACTTTTCCAGCGACACCTCCAATAAGGGCACCACTAAACGTACCAAAAACGGGTAATACACTACCAGCAACTGCGCCAATCAGGACTCCTTTTAGGGTAGGTGAAAGAGGAGATTTTGTGGATGTACTTTGTTCAGGGCGAGTATCCACCATAGGATCTTGTGTTTCAGTATTCATATTTACCTCTATAATTTTCATGATTAGGAACTCAGATATTCCGCATATTAGCCTAGCGAATTGCGTATTTAATTGTGTCCTAGCCTTGTATAGATAAGTTGTATTTTGTAAGGACTTCAAAGCAAATATGGGTATTGTGACCCAGCTGTAAGTTTTTGCGCTGTAATGTTAAAACTCACTTTTTTGTTTAGAAAATATCCTATGATCTGAACTCAAAATAATAAACCCTGAGGTGAAAACAATGGCTATCGCAAAAGTGGTTGAGGTTAATTCAAGCAGTAATAAAAGTTTTGAGGATGCTATTCAAACTGGAATAGAGAAAGTCACCGAAACTGTTAAAAACGTACAGGGTGCATGGATTAACGAACAAAAAGTGGTGATTAAGGACAACAAAATTATAGAATATCGGGTGAATTTAAAAATTAGCTTCTTAGTTGATTAAATTGCATAGAGAAATAAATTTTAAGATAAAAAAATCCCCAACATCTGGGGATTTTTATTGCCTTTCTTTACTTAAGATTGCTGTGCTTAAGACTTTGGCTTATTTTCCGGAAGATCGCAGTTATCTTCTTTACAGATTGCACTGTCTTCAGCAGCAATGTTGTCTTGTTGAGGTGCTTCCAGTGCTTTTTTCATCACCTGTAAAAACACTTCACGTGGCTGTGCACCCGCAAGTGCGATACGCTGATCAAAAACAAAGAAAGGTACGCCAGTCACTTTCAACTGATCACGTGCCACTTCTTCATCGAATTTGACAAAATCTGCAAATTCTTCTGAATTGAGCACATCATCCACTTCAACCGGATTTAAGCCGATGCGTGCTGCGACATCTTCCAGCGTTTCACGTTCACCAATGGCTAAACCTTGGGTCATATAGCTATAGAAAAAAGCTTCTTTAGCTTCAGAACCCAAACCTTTGCTTTGTGCCAAATGAATAATACGGTGGGCATTAAAAGTATTGCCTGAGTTGGCATTTTCCCAGTTGAACTGAATGCCTTCTTCTGCCGCCATCGCGGCAATATTGCGCTGCATTTCTTCGACTTCAGTCACACTACGTCCGTATTTTTGCGCGAGACGTTCAGAGTTGGATACCTCTTGGCGAACAGGAGCCTCTGGGTCAAGTTCATAACTATGCCAATGGACTTCAAGTTCTATACCGGCCTGTTCAGCAGCAGCTTCCAGACGTTTTTTACCAATATAGCAAAATGGGCAAACCACATCTGACCAAATATCTACGCGCATGAGAGTTCTCTTATCTTTTCTTGCCTATATTGATGGGGATTCGGATCAAAATTTAAAGCATCAATACTGAATAAAAACCGAGAGAGCGGGAAAGGCTTTATGTAGCTTTTGTTTGAAAAACAAACGATTGAAATCAAAACGAGTTATGATATTGAAAAGACCGTCTAGCGGAGTGCTCATATGCCGAGAATTTTTCTCATTTTAGGATTGGCAACATGTACTGTATTTGGCTGGTTGTTTTACCAGTATTCCGTCCAGCAACAAGAGCTTGGTCAGGTACATGAGTACCAAGCCGTATTATATGAAAAAGCTGAACTGATTTATCAGCAGGCCCAAGACTGGTCTAAACCGATCGAGGTTAATGTCTCGGATAATCGTTTGCAGGGCGATTATAAAGTGATGGCAGATTTCGTACTGAGTGAAATGATTCAAAATGCTGAAGCCAGGAATCAGTATTTACGTGAACTGAAAGAGATTCACTGGGATCAGTTTTTAAATATTGACCGCTTGGATAAAGATCGCAAGCAAAAATATGTAGAAACCGAGCAGATGTTACAGCAAGCGCATCTACTGGCAAACCGCTATCAGCAACAAACCACACAACGGGAAGAGAATGCCTTAGCCCGGGCGAAACAGTTATCCATTAAATCGCATCTTCGACATCAATTAATCGACAGCCTTAGGGAAAGCCGCGATAGCGATCAGACTCATGCGCTATTTGCCTTGGAGCTACAGATATTAAATAAGGCGGACGCTTTATTTCAGATTCTTAGAAACAATAAATGGCAGAAAAAGAACAAGACTTTTCTTTTTTATCAGGATCAGCCGATCAAGCAGTTCAATAAGCTGTATAAGCAGATTTTACAGTTAAATGCAGAAATGGAAAAAATTAAAACACAAAATCGTCAGGCTGTTGAGCAGCGTTTATAAATATTGGGATGACCTCCAGCTGAGCAGATCGGAATTGGATATCTCAAAGAATACGCTAAACAACTTTAAGTTTTGATCTTGCTCATTTAGTAGCATCTATATGTTTTTATTCATATAAAAAGTGAATCAAACCGATTTAACCCATGATCTGGATGCATGTAGTGTTTCTAGAATTTTACTTGTCTCAAGTTAGGGTGCAAAGAAGCGGGATTTAAATTCCTTGATGGTCTATCAATCATATGGTCTCGGTTAATATCTATAGAATTACAAGTAGAGCAAATGATCTTCGCCAGTAAATTCAAGATTTTAAAAAAAAGATTATTTGTGTGATTTATTAATCAATATATAAATAATTTGTGATTATTTTAATGAAATTTAAAGATAAGTGGTTGAAATTGTAATATTTAATGGTGCTATTTTAAAAAATTACATAGTTTCATGTGCAATGTAGAAGGTAATGCTATGAAAAAAATCGGTTTTTTCATATTCATAATTTTAGTTATGAGTATGACGACATCGGTCATGGCTCGCTTCTATTCTTCAGCTAGTCTGCAAAGTTTAGATGATGAGGCCTTGGCCTGGATTTTAGGTCAAGATAACTCAATACAAACGGCGACGGATGCGCATCATTCATATGGAAATAGAACAATTGAAATCTTGAATCAATGGGTTGATCGTGAAATCAGTGAAGATTTGAATCAATTCAACAGTATGTTTTATATTAATGAAAGAGGAGCTACTGTTTTGCAGATCAAGCGTGGTGTGGTGAGGATAGGAATTCTGGAATTTTCCTTAACCATTAATGGGCTCATGGACATGGGCAATGCAATCGCTGATCAGATCAAATTTGATTAACCATAGAGTCAAAAAAAACGCCCCAAGGGGCGTTTTTTAGATTACTAATCAAGCACTTTTAGCTTCAGTCTGAGCCGCAAGCATATGACCTTGTTCTTCAAAATTGCTGTGCCAAGACAATGCTTCACGCAAGATGTGTGGAGTTTGACCGCCTTTAGCACATGCACGATCAAAGTAATCGTTTAGGGCATCACGATACATAGGGTGAGCACAGTTATCGATGATGGCGCGAGCACGTTCACGTGGAGCAAGACCACGTAAGTCAGCAAGACCCTGTTCAGTCACCAAGATGTCTACGTCGTGCTCAGCATGGTCTACGTGAGATGCGAACGGAACGATAGAAGAAATATCGCCACCTTTTGCAATCGATTTAGTCACGAAGATTGCCAAGTGGGCATTACGTGCGAAGTCACCTGAACCACCAATACCGTTCATCATTTTGGTACCACATACGTGAGTTGAGTTTACGTTACCGTAAATATCGAACTCTAATGCAGTGTTGATGCCGATAATACCTAGACGGCGAACCAATTCAGGGTGATTCGAAATTTCTTGTGGACGAAGCACAAGTTTGTCTTTGTATGCTTCAAGGTTATTAAATACTTTTTCGCCATATTTAGCAGAAAGCGTAATAGATGAACCTGAAGCAAATTTCATTTTGCCGGCATCGATCAATTCAAACGTACAGTCTTGAAGTACTTCAGAGTACATGATCAAGTCTTCGAAGTTTGAATCTTTCAGACCCGTCAATACAGCGTTGGCAATTGAACCAATACCTGCCTGAAGTGGACCTAAGTTTTTAGGAAGACGTTCTTCAGCTACTTCTTTTTCAAAGAAAGCGATCAAGTGGTTCGCAATGCCTTGAGTTTCATCATCCGGTGCAGTCACAGTAGACGGAGAATCATGGTATTCGCTGTTAATGACGATGCCTGCAATTTTTGCCGGATCGATATTGATGGCATGGGTACCAATACGTTCATCCACCTTGGTCAAAGGAATCGCTTGACGTGTTGGACGATAGGTTGGAATGTAGATGTCGTGTAAACCTTCAAAAGCCGGGCTTAAGTTGGTGTTGATTTCTACAATCACTTTTTCAGCAAAGATGGCAAAACTTGCAGAGTTACCTACAGAAGTGGTTGGAATGATGCCACCATCTTCAGTAATGGCTACAGCTTCAATGATTGCAACATCTGGTTTTTTCAATTGCTGGTTACGCATTTGTTCAACAGTTTCAGACAAATGCTGATCGATGAACATCACTTCGCCTTTGTTAATGGCTTTACGTAAAGTGTTATCTACCTGGAAAGGTAAACGGCGAGCAAGTACACCAGCTTCAGTTAATTGTTTATCTAGGTCATTACCAAGACTTGCACCGGTAATTAAAGTAATTTTTAAAGGATTACTTTGAGCTTGTTTTACCAATGCTAAAGGGACAGCTTTTGCTTCACCTGCACGAGTAAATCCACTCATACCTACAGTCATGCCATCTTGGATAAAAGTAGCAGCTTGTTCTGCGCTCATGACTTTGTCATGAAGTGACGCTAAACGAATACGATCTAAAGACATGGTTTACGCTCAATTCTTGTTCAAAACTAGACGGATTGTACCGTCCCAAAAACAAATTGTGCATGCCTGTTAGGCTAAGGTCTAATTTTTTGAAAAAATGTGGGTATAACATTTTTTTATGGTTTTTAATTGATTGATTTTAATCGCCTAAAAATCAGAGGGTCAAGAGTTAAACAAAACTGTTTGTTCAATAAATAATCAAGACTCAAAAGTGCCCACTGATCGTCTGCTTAATTTTTCCTAAAGCACTATGGGTTATATTTTCCTCAACTTCATCTTGAGGTAGAGGTAAAGAAATAAGCGCTTCTAATCCACCTTCTGGGCGATTATGGATGGTGAGATGACCTTGATGAAGGTCAACAATACGTTTCACAATAGCCAAACCCAAACCACTTCCTTGGATGGTACGGGCTTCATTGCCACGCACGAAAGGTTGCATTAAATCTTCAATCTGATCTTCAGGTATACCTTCACCATGGTCGGCAACACTAATCAGCAGATGATGATTTTCTACTTTGGCAGATAACTCGATTGGTTCCGCACCATAGCGTTTTGCGTTATTAATCAGGTTACCAATCAAGCGTTTTAAAGACTGGCTACGCGCCTGAATGACCGGAATATCCTGAGCTGTAAAACGGATGTCTAATGGTTTGAACTGAATGATCAGTTCCTGTAACAGCATATTGATGTCAGTGTCTTGCAGTTCCTCATCTGAACCATCGCGCATATAAGAAATAAACTGATTCAGAATCGCATCCATATCTTCGACATCATAAATGAAACCTTCTTTCAGGAAGTCATCATCAGGCATCATTTCTGCACTTAAGCGGATGCGGGTCAGAGGTGTACGTAAGTCATGAGAAATCCCCGCCAACATGATACGCCGGTCGCGTTCAGTCTGATCTAGGGTATAAATCATCTGATTGAAAGCCTGATTGACTTCACGAATCTCTTGCGGGCCATGATTGGTTTCCAGATAGGGCGCAGAGCCGGTCTTACTGTAACTGTTCGCGGCATCTTGTAAACGGCGAAGCGGGCGGTTTAACTGGCGCACCAGCGTTAAAATGATGGCAGCAGCAATCAGTGGCACACCAATTAACCAGCCATAGATCAGTTCCGGACTATAGTTGGCATAGGTTTTTAGAGGTTCACGCACCCAATGTCCGTTCATTTCCGGAGTCTGAATCCAAATGCGCGGACTGGGTTTAAACTGGAAATAGACGGTTACATTTTCAACTTTCAGTTCTTTGGCCAGCTTTTTTTCTATTTGATTGGTAAAAAACTCGGCAATCACCTTGTCTTTTACCCGGGGATATTCTGCAGGATTGGTAATGTATTCAATTCCGACCCGATTTTTTAACCATAAATCGGCATCCACTTCAGCATTGTTATGAAAAATGCGTAAGTCGGGATTATTCAGAATTTCCAGCTCTACTCCTAAATAGCGCGCATGCTGCTGGATTTCCGGAAGGTAAAGGGTACGCCAAAAGAACCATAACGACATAAATAAACTGAAAAATACAACAAATAACACGAGCACAGTGGTACGCATTGCAGCAGAACGCGGCTTGATCTTATCGAGAAAGCGTTCCGAGCGGGTTCGCTTCTTTTCCGAATAAGCTTCGTAATCAGTAAATTTTTGTGGGTCGATGGGTTCTAATTTCACTCTATGTACCGAAGTATTGGATGAGGAGTCTAGTCATGACGGAGTCATTATGGTTATCGTCATAATACAAGTATTAACCTTCGGTTCGACCTACCTTGCGAAATGTATTTCTCATTCGGCAAAAGTAGGCAAAACCATTTCCATTCGTAAAACTCGTCAAATCATTTCAATCATCAAAATCATCGCAGAAACTTTATTGATTTGATATCTCCAGCCTCGAACAGTTGCGAATGGTTTGTCACGGAATTTTCTTACTTTAGTAATCCAAAATCCGTTTTTTAATTACTCAGCGCCATCTGGAACAAACACATAACCCACGCCCCACACCGTTTGGATATAACGCGCACGGGCAGGGTTTTCTTCCACCAGACGACGTAAGCGAGACACCTGAACATCAATCGAACGCTCCATCGCACCCCATTCACGGCCACGTGCCAGGTTCATCAACTTGTCACGGGTTAAAGGTTCACGAGGGTGTTGGACTAGGGCTTTTAGTACCGCGAATTCACCCGTGGTCAGCGTGACCACCTGGCCTTCACGGGTGAGGGTACGGGTAGACAAATCCAGTGACCATGGACCGAAGCTCACCACTTCCATTTGCTGGCTTGGTGCACCCGGAACTTCACGGACCTGACGACGTAATACGGCACGGATACGTGCGAGCAGCTCATTCGGGTTAAATGGTTTAGGCAGGTAATCATCGGCACCCGCTTCCAGACCTGCAATGCGGTCAGAATCGCTGCCACGGGCAGTCAGCATGATAATCGGCGTATCGATATTGGATTGGCGTAAACGGCGACAAATACTTAAACCATCTTCCACAGGAAGCATAAAATCGAGCACGATCAGGGAGAAAAGTTCGCGCTGCAATAAACGATCCATTTGCGTTGCATCGTGAGCAGTTTTGACCACGAAGCCTTTATCTTCTAGAAAACGCTGTAATAACGTCCGTAAACGCACATCATCATCTACAACGAGAATGCGTTCGACGCGATCAGTTTCGGTTTGTACTGGATCTGTTTTTTCAGCAGGTACCACTAAACTCATGATGTGCTCCTTGTTCTTTATTGTCATCGTAAACAAAAGTTCGGATGGTCTTGAGTATACGATTCATTTGTATCTGTTTACTATGCTCTAAAGCAACAAATATTGCAGATAAAATCAAGACATAGATACCAAATATATACATCTAAATTATGGCTTATAATGTTGAATATGGAGGGTTAAAATCTACTTATCACTTAATTTTGTGGCAAATTATAAAAAAAACATGAATTGGCAATACTGACCACTTATAAATTTAATCAAAACAATTGTGGATTTTATGGGCTTGGTCTTTATAATCATGCCATTTAGTACTTATCCTTGTGGGATCAAACACGATGACTGACTTAGTTCAGCAGTTAGCAAAAGAAATTGCCGTACGTCCAAATCAAGTAGAAGCTGCCATCAAGCTGATTGATGAAGGTGCCAGCGTTCCATTTATCGCACGTTACCGTAAAGAAGTAACTCAAGGCTTGGACGATACCCAGTTACGCCAACTCGACACCCGTTTATCGTATCTACGTGACTTATTTGAACGTCGTGAAAAAGTAATCGAATCTCTGAAAGAACAAAATAAATTGTCAGATGATTTGTTGGCACGTGTTAATGCTGCTGAAACCAAGAATGCTTTAGAAGAACTTTATGCGCCGTACCGTCCAAAACGTACCAGCAAATCTTTTAAAGCCAAAGAAGCGGGCTTGGGTCCTATTGCTGAGAAAATCTTTAGCGAGCAGGTCGAGCCTACTGAAGCATTGGCTGGCTTTAGCCATGAAGATTATCCAGACGTGGAAAGCCAACTGGATGCGATCCAGCACATTCTGATTGATGACTGGGCGCAAAATATTGCTTTAACGACTGAACTTAAAGCAAACTTTGCCAAAACTGCTGTTCTAAAAAGTTTAGTGGCAAGTGAAGAGAAAAAAGAAGTCGGTAAAAAATTCCGTGATTACTTCGATTTTTCTGAAAACCTGAATAAAGTACCTTCACATCGCTTGCTGGCCATGCTTCGTGGCCGTCAGGAAAACGTATTGGGCTTAAAGGTGGATGGCGAAGATGACGCACTACTGAGCCGTATTGAAACTGAATACAATCTGGACACAGTGCAACCGCAAGCACGTCAAGACTACTTGAAGCAAACTGCAAAATTGTTCTGGCTGGGTAAAGTCCGTCCACAAATTGAACATTCATTATTGACCGAAAAACGCTTGGCTGCTGAAAGCGAGGCGATGGAAGTCTTTGCTGAAAACCTGCGTCACTTATTGCTTTCTGCTCCTGCGGGTGCACGTTGTACCTTAGGTGTAGACCCTGGTATCCGTACCGGCGTGAAACTGGCTATAGTGAACCAGTCAGGCGATGTGGTTGCGCATAGCACCATTTATCCGTTTGCGCCAAAAGAAGATAAAGAAGGTTCAATTGCAGAACTGGCTCGTCTTTGCCGTGAATTCAATGTCGATTTGATCGCGATTGGCAATGGTACTGCAAGCCGTGAAACTGAAGCTGTTGTTGCTGAAATGATGGCTCAAAATGCTGATTTGAATTTGACTCGCGTTTCAGTCAGTGAAGCAGGTGCATCGGTGTATTCAGCATCTGAGTTGGCTTCACAAGAACTTCCTGAATTAGACGTTTCAATTCGTGGCGCTGTGTCTATTGCACGCCGTTTACAAGATCCATTGGCTGAACTTGTGAAGATTGATCCAAAATCGATTGGTGTGGGTCAATACCAACACGACGTGAACCAGGCTGGCTTGGCGAAAACACTAGAAGCAGTGGTTGAAGACTGTGTGAACTCGGTGGGTGTAGATGTGAATACCGCATCTTCAGCGATTTTGGGTTATATCGCGGGTCTGAATAAATCGATTGCACAGCAAATTGTCGACTTCCGTAAGGAAAACGGTCGTTTTGATAACCGTCAGGCACTCAAAAATGTACCACGTTTAGGTGAGCGTACTTTTGAACAGGCAGCAGGTTTCTTGCGTATTCAAAATGGTTCAGAGCCGCTAGATGCATCTGCAGTTCACCCTGAATCTTATGCTTTGGTGAGCAAGATTGTTGCAGCGAAAGCAACGACAGTAAAAGACATCATCGGTAATTCTGAAATCATTCGCCAGGTGAATGCAGAAGAATTTGCTGATGAGCAATTTGGTTTGCCAACCATTCAAGACGTATTGGCTGAACTTGAAAAACCGGGTCGTGACCCACGTCCGGAATTCCGTACCGCCAAATTCCGTGAAGACATCACTGAAGTGTCGCAATTGACTGAAGGTATGCAGCTAGAAGGTGTGATTACCAATGTCACCAACTTCGGTGCATTCGTGGATGTAGGCGTACATCAAGACGGTTTAGTGCATATTTCTGAACTGGCGAATGAGTTTGTATCTGATCCGCACAAAGTAGTGAAACCGGGTCAGATCGTGCAAGTGCGTGTATTAACGGTAGATGCTGAACGTAATCGTGTGAACTTGTCTATGCGTCCTGAAGGTTCTGAAGCACCTGCTAAAGCACCACGTCAGCCACGTCGTGAGCAAAATGGTCAAACTGAACAACGCGGTGAACGTAAGCCACAAGGCAAACGTCCACAGCATGCACGTCCACAAGGCGACCGCCCACAAGGCAAGAAACCTCAAGCAGCTAAATCACAAGAGCAAAAAATTGGTGGTTTGGGTGCATTGTTACTTCAAGCCGGGATTAAAGGTTCCAAATAATCTTTAACTGCTAAAAGAAAACCTCCCAATTGGGAGGTTTTTTTATTCATATTTGAGGTCTACACCATTAATTCTTATTTGTTGGGTTGATAAGGTTTTTTGCCAATCTATTAATTCTTGATCAAAAATAACTACATTAAAGCCTTTACCAAAAGAACTTTGGAACACTAATCCCTTAAGGTCGCCTATGTTTTTAAAGAATTCAGTAATAAATTGAGTGGGAATATAATCTAATCGAGATCGATGTGGTAATACAGGTAAAGATAATTCGCGGGAAAAATCCTCAAGAAGGTTAACTAATTTTAAAATATTTTTGAAATCAAAATTGTCATCATTTTCTGCTAAAGATAAAAATGATATGTTTTTTCTAGGAGTTCTTAAGTCTATTACTTTGAAATCGCATATAGGATTAATACTAACGATATTTACTTGTTGACCATTAGCTGGTCGTACTTCAGTTAGGCATGTATCAAGTGTTTCGGCAGCATATAAATATGGAATTCCATCAGGGTTAGCACGACCAAAGGTAACTTTATCATTTGGAGGTTGTTTCATTTCACCATTCTGAAGAATTTGTTCTGAAATACGAGCCCTAAAAAGTTGATCAGATGTAGTTATTTCATAATTTAATTCTTCAATAACATTTGTAAAAATATTGAATAGGTTACCTTGTTCTAAGAATGCTTCTTTATAGAGAATGGTTTGAGGAAAAAATCTATTTTTATTTATTAATTCGGCTTTTAATTCTTCCCACCCGTTATCTAAATCTTGAGATAAGAGTTCAAATTTTTTATCTAAAAGTAATGGTTTATGTTCATAAAATGTATCTTTTACTAATGCGTGAATATTTGTTAAAGGGTTGAAAAGTGAAAACTCTATTTTTAATATTTCAGCAATATTTAAACCAGTTTCAGATTCTCGATAATTAGTCTCAATCACCTCAATAATTGGAGTAATTAGATTGAATAATTCACTTGTTTCAATTGTACTTTCTTCATTACTTCTACAATAAATACAACGTTGAATTTTTCCTAAATTATGAATTTTTTCACGTAAATTTTTATCAGTAAAACATTTACTACAACATCTCTGAGCCATATTAAGACTCCTGATCTGCTAAATAAATAGAAATTGTTTGTATGTGATGTTTAATTGATAGTTTTTTGACTTGCCCAAGGCCAGGGAAGTGTTCTGAAAGGT
>Ga0308165_1003287_pt1 | contig 17570 bp, 14 predicted proteins | sample PhyWR2_FD_201032 | JGI IMG/M metagenome (GOLD analysis project Ga0308165, IMG submission 201032) | Phyllosphere microbial communities from UC Gill Tract Community Farm, Albany, California, United States - DLSLW.R2 | ecosystem: Host-associated > Plants > Phyllosphere > Unclassified | place: USA...
ACCCCACCCCTCTCCCACAGGGAGAGGGAGCATATCGGTAGGCCGGGCAAGCGCAGCGTCGCCCGGCGGTTCTACAATCAGAACTGGTAATCCACCGCCATAAAGTAACGGCGGCCTTCTTCGGTGTAGCTGTAGTCGTCGCGGCTGAGATCTTTATCCAGCAGGTTCATGACGCCCGCACGCAGCTTGACGTTTTTCGTGGCCTGCCATGCGCCACCGGTGTTCCACACCACGTAGCCACCCGGTGTTGGGCCGCCGCTGGTGACGGTACGTTTCTCGCCGGTATAGTTACCCTGCACGTAGAAGGACCACGCCTGCGATGCCTGCCAGTCAAGCGTACCGTTTGCGGTATGGAACGGCAGATCGGACAGCGGCTTGTTGTCGCCGTTGCTGACATCACGCCCGTCGTTGTAGGTGTAGTTCAGGCTCATGCGCCAGTCTTCGGCCAGCGGGAACTTAAGCTCCGTCTCCAGACCACGAATACGCGCCTTATTAACGTTGTAATAGCGGAAAATTGGCTCGCCATCGGCGTTCAGCCCGACATAGTTCGGGTAGCTCTGGGCCAGGCTGGCGTTTGGTGTACGCAGGATGCTGATCCGATCGTCGACATCGTTCTGGAAGGCAGTAACGCTGGCCTGTACGCCCTCTAACCAACCCTCTTCTCCGGTATAGTAGAGACCCAGTTCGAAGCTTTCGCTGGTTTCAGGTTTCAGATCCGGGCTACCGACAATCTCACAGGCACCACGGCAGGAACCGGTGGTCCAGTCCGGGCTGAGCTGCAGCAGGGATGGCGCTTTAAAGGCCGTTGCCCAGCCACCTTTCACCGTCACGGTATCGGTCGCGTTATAGACCAGGTAGGCACGCGGGCTCCAGTGGTCGCCGTAGGTCTCGTGGTCATCCATACGCACGCCGGTGGTCAACGCCAGCGGCTCGAAAATCCGCCATTCGTCTTCGATAAACAGCGCGTACTGGTTGGCAGACGTATTACTGCTGGTGCCGCCCGTCAGGTTAACCGGATCTTTCAGCTTGTCGTGACGCCATTCCCCGCCGAGGGTCACCAGCTGGTTGATATCACTCAGCGGCAGAACATATTTGCCGTCAAGGGAGGTGTTTTCGGAGGTGATCGGGTTGCTGTTGCTCGGGTTCTTGTTCTCGACTTTCTCGCCGTAGAATTTCAGTTCGCTGTTACCCACACCCCAGCGGCCATTGTGGCTCAGAGAGTAGTTCTGGCGCTCGAGGCGGTTCTGATCCAGCGAGTCGGAGTCGCGATCCTGACGGTCAAAGCCGTAGCCGGCGGTGAAGTCATGATTTTCGTTCGGCGTCCAGGCGAACTCCACGTTGGCGTCGCGGCTGGTAAAGCCTTCGATACGCGGGGTTTCACCGGTGGCGCTGGTCGTCGATTCCTGCGGTTTATCTTTATCGCGCTGCTGCACGCTGCCGAAGGCTTTCATGCCGAGAACGCCGTCCACCAGCGGGCCGCTGGTATAGAACTGGCCGCCGTAGGTGTCACCGCGATCGCGATGTTCCTGAATGGTGGTGTCAGCGGTAAACGTGCCGGTCCATTTCTGGCCGATTTTTTTGGTGATGATATTCACCACGCCGCCTAGCGCGTCGGAGCCGTACAGGGAGGACATCGGCCCGCGTACCACTTCGATACGATCGATGGCGTCAACCGGGATCCAGTTAAGATCGAAGTCGTTATGACGAAAGACCGCATTGCGCGAGTTGACGCGCTTACCGTCAATCAGGATCAGCGTGTAGCTGCTGTCGAGGCCACGAATGCTGACGCCCTGGCGGTTGTCTCCTTCGTTGGTGAGTTGCACGCCCGGAACTTCCTGTAACACATCTCTCAGGTTCTGCACCGGTTTGCGCTGCAGATCCTGCTGGGTAATGACGCTGATACTGGCAGGGGCATCTTTCAGGTTTTGCTCATTGGCCGATGCAGTAACAACCATCGTTTCACCAGGTTCAGCGGCAACAACCGGCAGGGCTAAGGACAGAGCAGACGCGCACAGTCCTCCCCTTACGAAGGGATTCAACCTAAACATTCCAAATCTCCATGAGGTAAACACAACAAAATCAACTGTATATTGCTCACATCGCATCGCATGCCGCCCGCTTCTGTGGCGAGTCGGCTCAGTATTTCTTTGCAGGTGTGGCAGTAACGTCCTCCCCTGACCAGGGCGATGACGTCCACTCCTTCATCCTTTTCATTGCGACGCTAACGATAAAGCAAACGATAACTATTATCAATTCAATTGTTAAAAGTTATGTCAATTGTGCATAGTGTGGAGATAAAAAAACCCGCTCGGGTGAGCGGGTTAAGAGAGAGACAATTACTTTTTAACGCTGTCCGGGAATTCCATTTCGCTGTAGCGCACGAATTTCGATCCTCTCGTCAGCTTGTAGCCAAACCAGATGATCAGGAACAACGGGATACCGATATAGGTTGCTGCCACGCCGCCCCAGTCAATGGTATCGGCCAGGAAGGCTTCGTAGTTCTGACCCAGAGTAATGATCAGACACAGCACAAAGGCGAAGATCGGACCCAGCGGGAAGAACCCGGAGCGGTACGGCAGGTTGTTAAGGTCAAACCCTTGCTTCACGTAGCCGCGACGGAAACGGTAGTGGCTGATGGCGATACCGAGCCAGGCGATAAAGCCCGTCATCCCGGAGGTATTGAGCAGCCACAGGTAGACCGTCTGGTTGCCGAACATCGAGGTCAGGAAACACAGGCAGGCAATCACGGTGGTCGCATACAGCGCGTTACGCGGCACGCCGCCACGGGACAGCTTAGCGAAAATACGCGGCGCTTTGCCGTCGCAGGCCAGGGAATAGAGCATACGGGTTGAGGCATACATGCCGGAGTTGCCCGCAGACAGCACCGCCGTCAGGATCACCGCGTTCATTACCGCCGCCGCCGAGAGCAGACCCGCGTGCTGGAAGACCAGCGTGAACGGGCTGACGCTGATGTCTTTAACGTCGTTACGCAGCAGGCTCGGATCGGTGTACGGAATAATCAGGCTGATAATCAGGATCGCGAACACATAGAACAGCAGGATACGCCAGAACACCTGACGCACCGCGCGCGGAATGTTCTTCTGCGGATCTTCAGATTCTGCGGCCGCAATCCCGATGAGTTCGGTGCCCTGGAAGGAGAAGCCGACGATCATCGCCACGCCAATCATCGCCGCGAAGCCCCCGGCAAACGGCGCATCGCCCACCGCCCAGTTGCTCCAGCCCGCCGGTTTTGCGCCCTGGAAGATACCGAAGATCATCGCTACGCCCACGGCGATAAAGATAATGATGGTGGCGACTTTGATCAGCGAAAACCAGTATTCCGCCTCGCCGAAGCCACGCACGGAGATGTAGTTCAGCAGGAAAATCACCGCCATGAACACGGCGCTCCAGATCCAGCCCGGCGTGTCCGGGAACCACCAGGACATCACCAGCTGCGCGGCCACGAGGTCAACGGCGATGGTCACCGCCCAGTTGTACCAGTAGTTCCAGCCCAGCGCGAAGCCGAAGCCTTCTTCCACATATTTCTGACCGTAGGTGGCAAAAGAACCGGATACCGGCATGTACGCCGCCAGTTCGCCCAGGCTGGTCATCAGGAAATAGACCATCAAACCGATCAGAATATAGGAAAAGAGCGCGCCGCCAGGGCCCGCTGCAGAAATGGTCGCACCAGAGGCGACAAATAAACCTGTACCGATAGAACCACCAATGGCGATCATCGTCAGGTGACGCGCCTTAAGTTCGCGACGTAGCGCGGGCGCTTCTGTGGTTTTAGTTTCGGAAACCATATGAAAATGCTGTCCATTCAAAAAATGAGGCGAGATTGTAGCAGACGATCGCCATTCCTTCCGGCACAAATGCCCTGTTATAAGAGAGCTTCATGACCGGCCCAGGATTATAAGTAAAGCTGAGATCGGGGACATTGCACCCTCCCCTGATGAAGAGGGTGACAGGCTATTGCGTGCAGTAGCGCAGGAAGCGCTGCAGGGAGTTGGAGAGGTGCTTCTGGCGGTGATGAATGCGCCACAGGGTGCGCACCAGCCGGGGAACCGGAACGGGAATTTCCACCAGCGATCCGGACGCCAGCTGCTCGGCAATCACCCGCCGCGACAGGCAGCTGATGCCCAGGCCGTGACGCACCGCGTGCTTGATGGCCTCTGAGTTGCCCAGCTCCATGCCCATCTGAAACTGTGGCAGATGCGAGAGCAGCAGATAGTCGACGATCTCGCGCGTACCGGAACCCCGCTCGCGTAAAATCCACGGTGCCTGCGCCAGCTGTTCCAGCGTGATCTCCTGCTGCAGCAACGGCGAAGCGGGCGAGGCAAAAACCACCAGCTCATCTTCAAGCCACGGCTCGGCGATCACGTCGGCGTTATGGCATGGCCCTTCGATAAGCCCAATGTCGACCCGAAAATCGATCACCGCATTGATCACGTCCTGGCTGTTGCCCACGCTCATCTCCAGCGGCAGCGCAGGGAAGTCGCGGCGGTAGCGGGCAATCACTTCCGGCAGGATGTAGTTGCCGATGGTGCTGCTGGCAGAGACGCGGATCGCGCCGTTATCCTCACGAAACAGCTGTTCGATTTCGACGGTCTGCTCCAGCAGCGCCAGCGCTCTCGGGTAGAGCAAGCGCCCGTGCTCGTTGACCACCAGCCGCTTCCCTACCCTGTCGAACAGCTGGACGCCAAGCTGACCTTCCAGATCGGTCAGGGCGGCACTGACGGCGGACTGCGACAGGGACAGCATTTGTGAAGCCTGAGTCGTCGAGCCGCTTTTCAGCACCTCGGCGAACACTTCGAGCTGACGTAACGTAATGTGCATAGCGGGTCATCCGGTACGGCAAGCGCGTTGCTTACCACTTATAGAGATTAATTATAAATATATAATCAATTTTATTTTTAAGCCAGAGCGCCGTAACCTTTATGCCAGATAAAGGAGAAGGTTATGACAACACTCACCCTACAGCATCAACATTCAATGTGGCATTACGTTCCCGGCCTGGCGCTGAGCGCGCTGGTCACCGGCGTCGCGTTATGGGGCGGCAGCATTCCGGCGGTCGCGGGGGCAGGCTTCAGCGCCCTGACGCTGGCCATCCTGCTCGGTATGGTGGTCGGTAACACCCTCTACCCGCGGATCCATAAACCGTGCGACGCCGGGGTTCTGTTTGCCAAACAGCACCTGCTGCGCCTTGGGATCATCCTGTACGGTTTTCGCCTGACCTTTGCGCAGATTGCCGACGTCGGGGTCAGCGGGATCGCCATCGACGTATTAACCCTGACCAGCACCTTTATCCTGGCCTGCGTTGTCGGGCAGAAGGTGTTCGGACTGGATAAACAGACCAGCTGGCTGATTGGCGCGGGCAGCAGCATCTGCGGCGCGGCAGCGGTGCTGGCGACCGAGCCGGTAGTGAAAGCCGAAGCCAGCAAAGTTACCGTGGCGGTGGCGACAGTGGTGATCTTCGGGACGCTGGCAATCTTCCTTTACCCGGCGATGTACCCGCTGGTGGCGCACTGGTTTAGCCCGGAAACCTACGGGATTTACATCGGTTCGACGATGCATGAAGTGGCGCAGGTGGTGGCCGCCGGTCACGCCATCAGCCCGGAAGCGGAAAATGCGGCGGTGATCGCCAAAATGCTGCGGGTCATGATGCTGGCACCGTTCCTGCTGATTCTGGCCGCGCGGGTGAAACAGCTGGCACCGGCGGGCAGCGGTGAGAAAAGCAACATCACCATACCGTGGTTTGCGATCCTGTTTATCGTGGTGGCGGTGTTCAACTCGTTCCACCTGCTGCCAAAAGCCGTGGTGGATATGCTGGTGACGCTGGATACCGTGCTGCTGGCGATGGCGATGGCGGCGCTGGGCTTAACCACCCACGTCAGCGCGCTGAAAAAAGCCGGTGCCAAACCGCTGCTGATGGCCCTGCTGCTGTTCGTCTGGCTGATTGTCGGTGGCGGCGCCATCAACCTGGCGGTTCATAGCCTGATGGCATAAATCCTTTCAACCTTCTCCCGTTAACCCGCTATCATAAGCGTTTGCAGGTTAACGGGAGTTTTTATATGAAATACGTTGGAGCGCACGTCAGCGCTGCTGGTGGTCTGGCCAATGCCGCCATTCGTGCCGCCGAAATCGAGGCGACCGCTTTCGCCCTGTTCACCAAAAATCAGCGCCAGTGGCGCGCCGCGCCGTTAACCACTCAGGTGATTGATGAGTTCAAAGCGGCCTGCGAAAAATACCACTACGGCCCCGGCCAAATCCTGCCCCACGACAGCTACCTGATTAACCTGGGCCATCCGGTTCAGGAGGCGCTGGATAAATCCCGCGAGGCGTTCCTGGATGAGATGCAGCGCTGCGAGCAGCTCGGCCTGACGCTGCTGAACTTTCACCCCGGCAGCCACCTGACGCAGATCGACGAAGACGCCTGTCTGGCGCGGATCGCCGAGTCGATCAATATCGTGCTGGCGCAAACCGAAGGGGTGACGGCAGTGATTGAAAACACCGCCGGACAGGGCAGCAACCTTGGCTTTCGCTTTGAACACCTGGCGGCAATCATCGACGGCGTGGAAGACAAAACCCGCGTCGGGGTCTGCATCGATACCTGTCACGCCTTTGCCGCGGGCTACGACCTGCGCAGCATTGAAGAGTGTGAGAAAACGTTCGCCGAATTCGAACGCATCGTCGGGTTCAACTATCTGCGCGGCATGCACCTGAACGACGCCAAAAGCGCCTTTGGCAGCCGCGTCGACCGTCACCACAGCCTGGGCGAAGGCAATATCGGCCATGATGCGTTCCGCTTTATCATGCAGGACCCGCGCTTTGACGGTATCCCGATGGTGCTGGAAACCATAAATCCGGATATCTGGGCCGAAGAGATTGCGTGGCTGAAAGCGCAACAACATGCTGAGGCCACCGCATAATGATGAACGAAAGGGAAAAGCAGATCCTCAAGATCCTGCGTCGTAACCCTCTTATTCAGCAGCATGAGATCGCCCAGATCCTCGATATCAGCCGCTCGCGCGTTGCCGCGCACATTATGGATCTGATGCGTAAAGGGGCAATCAAGGGCAAAGGCTATATCCTGACCGAACAGGATTACTGCGTGGCGCTGGGCGCCATTAATATGGATATTCGCGGCGTTGCCGAGGTTCGCTTCCCTGAGTCTTCCTCCCAGCCGGGCGCGATTCAATGTTCTGCAGGCGGGGTGGCGCGCAATATTGCCCATAACCTCGCCCTGCTGGGCCGCGAGGTGCATTTACTTTCCGCCGTCGGCAGCGATTTTTATGGCGAAACACTGCTGGAGCAAACCCGGCTGGCAGGCGTGAACGTCCAGAGCACCATCCGCCTGCACGGGCAGAGCACCGCCACCTATCTGTCGATTGCCAACCCGCAGGACGCAACGGTGCTGGCCATCAACGACACTCATATCCTGCAGGGGCTGACGCCGCAGTTGCTGAACCCGTCACGCGAGCTGCTGGCGCACGCGGGCGTGGTGCTGGCCGACTGTAACCTCACCCCCGAAGCGCTGGAGTGGGTCTTTACCCTGGCGGGCGATGTGCCGGTATTTGTCGACACGGTGTCAGAATTTAAGGCCGAAAAGGTGAAGTCCTGGCTGCCGCGCATCCATACCCTGAAGCCGACCCTGAAAGAGCTGCAGATCCTGGCCGAGTGCGAGGATCGTCAGGCGGCGCTGGACGTTCTTCACGCGAAGGGGGTGCAGCGCATTCTGGTCTGCCTGGAGGATGATTCGGTATTGTGCAGTGAGAAAGGGGCCGCGCCGTTTGTGCTGGCACCGCCTGCGCACCCGGTAGTCGACCGCTTTGGCGCGGACGACGCGTTTATGGCCGGACTTATCTATAGCTTCCTCGACGGCAGCGACTTTGCCGACGGTTGCCGGTTTGCCCTCGCCTGTGCGGCGCTGTCCCGGGCCAGCGTCAGCATCAATAACCCGACGCTGTCAGCGGATAACGCCTGGTATCTGCTGGACAATCCGCAGTAGTCAAACCGGGTAGTTGCGCTACCCGGCCTCCCCTGTTAGCCCGACAGTCCAATAAAGAACCCGGCGATGGTGGCGCTCATCAGATTAGAGAGCGTCGCCGCCACCAGCGCCCGCACGCCAAGCTGGGCAATCTCGGGGGCCCGCTGGGGCGAAACCGCCGAAAATGCCCCAACCACCACGCCAATCGAGCCAAAGTTGGCGAAACCACAGAGGGCAAACGAGATAATGGCGATGGTTTTCGCATCCAGCTGACCGGCCGTTTGCAGATAGGGCGAGAAGTTGAGGTAGGCGACAAATTCGTTGATCGCCAGCTTCTGCCCAATCAGGCTACCCGCCAGCGTAGCGTCCTGCCATTCGACCCCCATTACCCACGCCAGCGGAGCCAGCGCATAGCCAAACACGCTTTCCAGCGACAGGCTGCTGAAGCCAAACCAGCCGCCGATCCCGCCAATCATGCCGTTGAGCAGGGCAATTATCGCCACGAATGCCATCACCACCGTCGCGACACCGGCGGCAATTTTCAACCCGGTCATCGCCCCGTTGGCAGCGGCTTCGATAATGCTTTTGGGCGGCGTCTCGCTGAATGAAAGATTCTCAAACGTCACCTGCGACGCCTCCGTGGCCGGACTCAGCAGGCGGGCAAACAGAATACCGCCGGGTATCGCCATCAGCGAGGCGGCCAGCAGATAGTCAATCGGCACGCCCATCCCCGCGTAGCCAATCAGCATCGACCCGGCAATCGACGCCATACCGCTACAGATCGCGGTAAACAGCTCGTTGCGGTTCAGCTTGTCGATAAAGGGTTTTACAATCGCCGGGATCTCGTTTTGCCCGAGAAAGATAGTGGTGACGGCGACAAAGGATTCAATCTTACTGATGCGCAGCGCCTTCTGGAAAATGCCGCCCAGGATACGGATCAGCAGCCCCATCACGCCGAGGTAGTACAGCAGGCTTATCAGCGCAGTGACAAAGATAATGGCGGGCAGTACGCGAAAGGCAAAAACAAACCCGGCGCCGTCAAACAGGGTGTCCATTTTCGGCCCCACCAGCGCGCCAAAAATAAAGGCGCTGCCTGCATCGCTGTAGGACATGACTTTGCTGACCCCGTGCGCCGCCTGCTCGACCAGCCATTTCCCCGGTGGAAAATAGAGCATCACGCCGCCAATGGCGACCTGCATGACAAACGCGGCCCCTACCGTTCGCAGGCTGATGCGGCGTTTATTCACTGACAGCAGAAACGCGATAGCCAGCAGTACCGCCATGCCTAAAACACTTCTCATGACATCCATAATGATCTCCTCAACCCTGAAAACCCGGCGCAGAGCCGGGGATCCATTTATTTTCCAGAGGACAGGCGACGGCAGACTGCCTGTTGACGGTGTTACGCGAGCGGCTGATACGCTTTGGCGATGTCACAGGCCAGTCGGGCGTTGTTGAACACCAGTTGAATGTTGGACTTCAGGCTGTCGCCGCCGGTCAGTTCGGCCACCCGGGCCAGCAGGAACGGGGTACTCGCTTTGCCGACCACGCCCTGCTGTTCCGCTTCTTTCACCGCCTGGTCGATAGCGGCGTTGATCTTCTCTTCCGCCATCGCAAACTGCTGCGGAATCGGGTTCGCCACCACCAGCCCGCCGTTGAGTCCGGTCTGCCATTTCACTGCCATCGCCCGGGCAATTGCCTCGGCGCTGTCGAGACGGATGCTGACCTCAAACGGGCTGGTCCGGCAGAAGAACGCCGGCAGGGATTGCGTCTGATAGCCAATTAACGGCACGCCGTTGGTTTCTAAATATTCTGTGGTTAAACCGAGATCGAGAATAGATTTTGCGCCCGCACACACCACCGCCACGTTAGTTTTAGCCAGCTCCTGTAAATCGGCAGAAATATCAAAAGTGTGTTCCGCTCCGCGATGTACGCCACCAATACCGCCGGTGGCAAAGACTTTAATACCCGCCATCGCGGCAATAATCATCGTAGACGCCACCGTGGTCGCGCCGTTTATTCCCGCCGCAACCACAAAGGGCAAATCACGACGGCTGACTTTGGCCACGGCATGCCCTTCCCGGCCTAATAATTCTATCTCTTCTTTGGTTAAACCCACTTTCATAACGCCATGAATAATGGCAATAGTGGCAGGCACTACTCCCTGCTGGCGAATGGTATCTTCCACTTCCAGCGCCGTTTGGGCATTTTGCGGGAAAGGCATTCCGTGGGAAATAATGGTCGACTCCAGTGCGACAACCGGCTGATTATTATTTAAGGCGTCCTGGACTTCAGGAGAAATTTGCAGTAACTGAGCAGATATTTTTAAATCAGACATTTTCTCTCTCCATTAATGTCTTAACGTTTGCAGACGATAAATCAGGGTTATTGGTATAAACAGAAGCCAGCGCCAGGGAAGAACACCCCTGCGCAAAGCGAACAGAATGATTAAAGGTGGCGTTTTCCAGCCAGCAGAATGCGAGGCCTGCCATCATCGCGTCACCGGCACCGGTGACGTTGACGACCTGCGTTTTAAATGGCGTTGACCAGCCGCTTTCGCCTGCTTTCTCGCTGTAATACACACCGTCCCCACCCATGCTCAGCACCAGCCGGAACAGGCCATGCTGGTGAAACCAGGCTGCCACTTTTGGCGCATCTGCCGCGCAGGTCAACGGGATACCGCTTAGGGTTTCTGCCTCAAGGCGGTTGGGTTTCAGAGTATGGATATGCCCGAGCCAGTCGCGGATTTTGCTGCATTTCCAGGCCGAGACAGGATCGACAAAAACCGGCGTCTGGCCTGCATTTTCAAATAGCCAGCCCAGTGCGGACTCGCTGATATTGCAGTCAATCACTACCGCTTTTGCCGCACGGATAAACGCCCTGTGTTGGTCAAGATACGCCGGGTTAATATGCTCAGAAATAGCCATGTCATTAATCGCCACCAGCATTTCCCCGGTATTATCAAGCAGCGATAAATAGCTGGAGGTACCCTCATTGGCAATCACCAGACATTTATCAATTTGCACACCGGAGGAGTGTGTTTGCGACAGCAACGACTGACCGTAAAAATCATCGCCAACGGCTGAAAGCAGCCAGACATTGATATCCAGCAACGCAAGGTTTTGCGCAATATTCCGGCCTACGCCACCGGGGGTAAATTTTATTTTGCCTGGGTTGGAATCTGCGTAATTGAGCGAAGCATGAGAATAACCCGCCACATCCATATTCGCAGAACCAATAACCACGATATAATCCTTTTCACGCATAGAACATCCCCTGGCCGTTATGCCATCGCAATGATAATTAAGCGTTGTAGTAATGATAAAGATTATTAGAGCACATGTTTATTTACAAACACGTGTTCATAGTAGGCGTGAAAAAAGGAAAGTAAAGCGATCGGGGAGAGGATCATCAAGCGAATATGAACAGAATCACATTTTTTTGTAGATACAGTTTTTGTCTCAACAAAACTGTGCGAGCGGCTGCACGTTTAAATGCAAAAAAAAGGGCAGAGTCGCCTCTGCCCTTTTCAGATGAAGTGTACTTATGCCGCTTTAGCGACGACCTCGGCTTCCGGGCGCTTCAGCACCGCGTAAGAGAGACCGGCCACCAGCGTACCGGCGATAATCGCGAACAGGTAACCCAGCACCGGGGTGATAGCGCCTGGGATCAGCAGCACGAACAGACCGCCGTGCGGCGCCATCAGTTTTGCGCCAATCGCCATCGACATTGCACCGGTCACCGCGCCGCCGACGATACAGCATGGCAGGACGCGCATCGGGTCACGGGCCGCAAACGGGATTGCCCCTTCGGTGATAAAGCACAGGCCCAGAACCAGCGCCGCTTTACCGCCTTCCTGCTGCGCTTTGTCGAACTTACGACGGGCAATGATGGTCGCCAGGCCGAGGGCCAGCGGAGGCACCATACCGGCCGCCATGATGGCCGCCATCGGAGCGTACGTCTGGGTACTCAGCAGGCCAACACCGAAGGCGTAAGCCGCTTTGTTCACCGGGCCACCCATGTCGGTACACATCATGCCGCCGAGGATTGCACCCAGCAGAACCGCGTTAGCCGTGCCCATGGTTTGCAGCCAGTGGGTCAGGCCTTCAAGGATGCCCGCAACCGGTTTGCCGATCAGGTAGATCATGCCGAGGCCAACCACCAGGCTTGAGAACAGCGGAATGATCAGGATCGGTTTCAGCGCTTCCATACTCTGCGGCAGCTTAAGCTTCGAGCTGATCAGCTTCGCCACATAACCGGCAAGGAAGCCCGCAATGATACCGCCGATAAAGCCCGAACCGGTACTTACCGCCAGCATCCCGCCGATCAGACCTGGCGTCAGGCCCGGACGATCCGCGATGGAAAACGCAATGTAACCTGCCAGCACCGGCACCATCAGCGCGAACGCCGAACCACCACCAATCTGCATCAACGCAGCTGCCAGCGTGCCCTGCTCTTTAAAGGCTTCGATACCAAAGGCGAACGAGAGCGCGATACACAGACCACCGGCTACCACCATCGGCAGCATGTAGGAGACGCCCGTCAGCAGGTGACGATAGGCGCCCGCAGACTCTTTCTTGCCTTCGCTGGCAGAGGATGCCGTGTTGCCCGCAGGCTGATACGGCTTCGCTTCTGCCTGCGCTTTATCCAGCTCCTGCGCGGTTTTCTTCAGCGCCAGGCCGGTAGACGTGCGGTACATCGGCTTACCGGCAAACTTCGCCAGGTCCACTTCGATATCTGCCGCGACGATCACCAGATCGGCTGCAGCCACTTCTTCCGGGGTGATAGCATTGCCGGCACCCACTGAACCGCGGGTTTCGACTTTTACCCACCAGCCGCGTTTTTTGGCTTCGGTTTCAATGGCTTCAGCCGCCATAAAGGTATGCGCTACGCCCGTTGGGCAAGCGGTGATCGCGACCATGCGCTTTGGTCCACTGGCAACTGCCGGGGCAGCGGCTGCAGCAGGTGCGCTGTACACCGTCGCATGGCCTTTCGCTTCGCTGAGGAACAGTTCCGGGTGTGCCACGGCGCGATTGATATCGCCCAGCCACACTTTTTTGCCGTTCAGCGCGCTGTCAGCCGGGATGCTGTCAGCCAGCACGATGACCAGTTCGGCATCGCCCGGGTTGTCGATGAAATCAAGGTGTGCTTTATGTCCTGCCGAAGTCAGCAACGTTTTCGCCATATAGGCGCGCGCCTGTCCGAGGGCAGAGTCAATAATCAGCAGCGTTTTCATTATGCCTCTCCTGCTGTTAGTTAAAGGGTTTCAAGTCAACGCGCGCCATCATCGCGGCCAACTGGGTACGATCGGTAATCCCGACATTGCTCTGGCTAACGGCCAGGGCAGCAACGGCGGTGGCAAGACGTAAAGTATGCTCACTGGATTCACGCATCAGCAGGCCATAAATCAGCCCACCAACCATCGAATCCCCTGCGCCAACGGTGCTAACCACTTCCACCGACGGCGGCTTGGCGATCCATTCGCCAGACGCGTTAACCCACAGCGCACCTTCAGCACCCAGCGAAATCACCACATGAGCGATACCCTGCTCGCGCAGTGCATGGGCGGCTTCAATCACATCCTTTAATTCTGGCAGCTTACGGCCAGCCCAGATCTCAAGTTCGCGACGATTGGGTTTCACCAGCCACGGCGCGGCTTTCAGACCGGCCACCAGCGCATCGCGGCTGCTGTCAAAAATGATGCAAGGACACTGGCTGCGCAGGCGCGTCATCCAGTCGGTAAAGGCTTCAGGGCTGACGCCGGACGGCAGGCTGCCGCTGACGCACACCATGTCGAACTGACCCAGCCAGGTCAGGGAGTCCGTGACAAAACGCTCCCAGTCGGACGGGGTGACTTCAAAACCGGAGAAGTTCAGGTCGGTCACTTCGCCGTCTTTTTCGGTCATTTTCACGTTGATGCGGGTACGGCCCTGTACAACCTGAAAACGGTTGGCGATCCCCAGCTCGCTGAACAGCTGCTGAAAACCATCCTGATTATCTTTACCGAGGAAGCCGCCTACCGTGACGTCGATACCGAGATCTTTGAGCACTTTCGCGACGTTAATCCCTTTACCTGCAGCATGCAGGCCAGTGGTACGCACGAGGTTGACTTCACCGCGCTCAATTTCCGGGCAAAAACCCACCAGGTCGTAAGCCGGGTTCAGCGTAATAGTTGCAACACGTCTGCTCATTATGCGCCCTCCCCCAGACCTGCCGCGATGGCATCGCCAATCGCTTTCAGCGCCTGTTCGGCATCAGCACCTTGCGCGGTGAAGCGCAGGCGATGGCCTTTCTTCACGCCCAGCGCGACGACTTTCATCAGGCTGCGGCCGTTAGCCGGTTTCCCGCTGCCGTCGAGGTTGGTGACGGTTACGTCGCTGCTAAACTGCTTGATGGTGTTCACCAGCATGGTGCCCGGACGGGCGTGCAGGCCGTGTTCGTTACGCACCACAAATTCGGCGCTCAGCAGATCGTCCAGCGAAACGTCGTCGCTGGTCAGCAGCGCCAGCAGGGTCGCGGCATCGGCGGTCAGCAGTTTTTCAGCTTTGTTGTTCAGCAGCAGGTCGCTCAGGCGCTTAAGCACCTCAACCGGCTGTTCATCGGCCATGGCGACGGTGATCAGCAGTGCGGTTTTTTCGCCTGCGGTATCAAAAGCGGTGGCCGCGCGGCTGACTGCGATGGCACTGCGCAGGTTGCCCTGGGCGCTGTCGTTCAGCCAGATGCCCTGACCGAGGTTCAGCGGCGTATCGTTAATGGCGTGGGCCACGAAGGCGGTATCGACCGCGCCCGCTTCTTTCAGGCGACCGGCGTTGAGCGCCTGCAGGGTCACCAGATCGGAGGCGGTAACGTCCAGCGTCAGCGTTTCGTTATCCAGCTTCAGCACGTCGCTCTGCTTTTCACCCATCAGCAACGCACGCAGCTCTTCAGCGGTGGTCGCGGATTTAAGCTGTTCAGCCACGGCGTCGTCGCTCAGGACGTGCGTCAGCTGACGCAGCAGGCCGAGGTGTTCATCGCTGCTGGCGGCAATGCCGATAGCGACATAGGCGACCTGGCCTTCGCCCCACAGGACACCCTGCGGGAACTGATAGACCTGAACGCCGGTTTTCAGCACCTGATCGCGGGTATCGGTGGTGCCATGAGGAATGGCGATGCCATTGCCAAGAAATGTTGAAGTTTGCAGCTCGCGCGCCAGCATGCCGTCAACGTAGCCGTCGGCGACGTTGCCTGCCTGCACCAGCGCGGCGGCCACCTGACGGATGGCCTCTTCTTTCGTACCGGCCTGTTCGCCCGGATGGATGTCCTGCACGGATAACTGGAACATGGTTCTCCACTCCTGCTGAAATTGAATCGTTTCAGCTAACATGAAAAAAAATACGCTATTCCGGTGAGACTGATTGATACCCGATAGCGCTGAAACGTTTCAAGAAGTCTTGCTCTTTCTACAAAACCTTGCAAGTAAAGTTACAATTCAGCATGCAGAAGTTAGATATGCAGCACATTTTCTTTGCAGGCCATTCACTTTAGCTTATCTATTTTGCTTTTTACCGCTGCGTTTCAGCAACTTCAGCAACGGCGAATTTTATTCTGAAACGGGCTTTTGATTTATTGTGGGGGAATTGATCCGGGCAGCTGTTTATTTTCTGACAAGCGGCGTAAACTCCGCGTCTCTTCACTATCACTGATACAGAAACATGCACACAACCCCCGCTGCCGCCTCACCAAAGTCATTTGATTTGACGTCATCGGCGTTTTTGATTGTTGCCTTCCTCACCGGTATCGCCGGTGCGTTACAAACACCTACGCTGAGTCTGTTCCTCACCAACGAGGTTCATGCCCGTCCGGCGATGGTGGGCTTCTTTTTTACCGGAAGCGCCATTATCGGCATCCTCGTCAGCCAGTTTCTGGCGGGTCGTTCGGATAAGAAAGGCGATCGCAAATCGCTGATTGTCTTTTGCTGCCTGCTGGGGGTGTTTGCCTGCCTGCTGTTCGCCTGGAACCGTAACTACTTCGTGTTGCTGTTTGTCGGCGTGTTTCTCAGCAGCTTTGGCTCCACCGCCAACCCACAGATGTTTGCTCTTGCCCGGGAACACGCCGACCATACCGGCCGCGAGGCGGTGATGTTCAGCTCGATCCTGCGTGCGCAGGTGTCACTGGCGTGGGTTATCGGCCCGCCGCTGGCCTATGCGCTGGCGATGGGGTTTGGCTTTGCGGTGATGTATATCAGCGCAGCGGTAGCGTTTGTGGTCTGCGGCGTGATGGTGTGGTTTTTCCTGCCGTCGATGCGTAAAGAGCCGAAGCTGGCGACCGGCGTGCTGGAGTCCCCGCGCCGCAACCGACGCGACGCGCTGCTGCTGTTTACGGTTTGCACCTTGATGTGGGGCACTAACAGCCTGTACATCATTAATATGCCGCTGTTCATTATTAACGAGCTGCACCTGTCGGAAAAACTGGCGGGGGTGATGATGGGCACGGCGGCCGGGCTGGAAATTCCGACCATGCTGATTGCGGGCTATTACGCTAAACGCTTCGGCAAACGCTTCCTGATGCGCATTGCCGCCGTTGCGGGCCTGCTGTTCTATCTGGGGATGTTGACCGCGCATTCGCCGGTGGTGCTGCTGGGGTTACAGCTGCTGAACGCCATCTATATTGGCATCCTCGCCGGGATTGGCATGCTTTACTTCCAGGATTTGATGCCGGGTCAGGCGGGCGCGGCCACGACGCTGTACACCAATACCACCCGCGTGGGCTGGATTATCGCCGGATCGGTGGCCGGAGTGGTGGCTGAGTTCTGGAGCTATCACGCCGTGTTCTGGATTGCGCTGGGGATGTGCATCCTCACCACCCTCTGCCTGACACGGATAAAAGATATTTAAGGCGCGGTGAGCGCTTCGAGTTCCAGCAGCCAGGTCATGGCCTGAGGACGCGATGAACCGCACATCTCCCGCGCTGGCTGTAACCCTGCGCACACTTTTGGGCGCGAGCTCAAGCCGAAGATTTTGCAGCGCTGCTGCGCATCAAGCTGAACGCAGGGCGTATTGGCAGGCTTGCCGTCAGGCATCCCGGGAATGGGGCTGGAAATGGACGGTGCGGTGCAGCAGGCTCCGCAGTCTGGACGACAATCCATATACGCTCTCCGGGTTGACTGAAACCCGCATCAGCGGGGGTGTCGCGCACAGTAACACCTTTTGTGTATTGATAGCAAAACCCGCGGATTCCGCTTGCCTGAAATGCCGCGCGCGAGTAATTTGACGCGATATTTTTGACCTTCCCGTTAACAGGATTAAAGCAATGCCAAGAGCGAACGAAATTAAGAAAGGTATGGTGCTGAATTACAACAGCAAACTGCTGATTGTTAAAGACATCGACATTCAGGCACCCAGCGCCCGTGGCGCAGCAACGCTGTATAAAATGCGTTTTGCCGATGTGCGTACCGGCCTGAAAGTGGAAGAGCGTTTTAAAGGCGACGATATCGTGGATACCGTTACCCTGACCCGCCGCTATGTTGATTTCTCCTATATTGACGGCAACGAATACGTCTTTATGGATAAAGAAGACTACACCCAGTATATCTTCACCAAAG
>Ga0308165_1003288_pt1 | contig 17568 bp, 19 predicted proteins | sample PhyWR2_FD_201032 | JGI IMG/M metagenome (GOLD analysis project Ga0308165, IMG submission 201032) | Phyllosphere microbial communities from UC Gill Tract Community Farm, Albany, California, United States - DLSLW.R2 | ecosystem: Host-associated > Plants > Phyllosphere > Unclassified | place: USA...
CCGGCTTTGCGGCGCTGCTGGGGCTCTTGGTGCTGCTGGGCGCGGGCAGCAGCGTGCTGGACGTTGCGATGAACGCCCAGGCATCCGAGCTGGAGCAGCTGGCGGGCCAGCCCATGATGAGCGGCTTTCACGGCATGTTCAGCTTAGGGGGCATGGCCGGGGCGGCGCTTGGCAGCGCAGCGCTGCACGCGGGCGCCTCGCCGCTCGCGCATGTGCTGGCAGTCGCGCTGGGCAGTGCCCTGGCTCTGGCCTGGGCCGGCAGCTGCACGCTGGCGCATGCGCGCGCCCAAGCAGGCCAGCGGCGCGAGAAATTCCTGCTGCCGCGCGGCGCCTTGCTGCTGCTGGGCGCCATGGCCGCGCTGGGCTTTGTGGTCGAAGGCTCGGTTTACGACTGGAGCGTGCTGTACCTGCACAAGGAACTGGGCACTGCGCAAAATGTCGCGGCTCTAGCCTATGCCAGCTTTTCAGCCGCGATGGCGATCACGCGCTTTGGCGGCGACTGGCTGCGCGCGCGGTTTTGCAGCGCTACGCTGCTGCGCGCCAGCGCCTGGCTGACGGCGCTGGCGATGGCGACAGTGCTCATGGCCACCCAAGCCTGGGTTGCACTCGTCGGGTTTGCGCTGGCCGGCGTGGGCCTGGCCAACGTGGTGCCGGTACTCTTTAGCGCAGCCGCTCAGATCCGGGGCGTGGCGGCCGCGCAGGGCATTGCCTCGGTGGCCTCGATGGGTTACCTGGGCATGATGGCCGGGCCGCCGGCCATTGGCTTTGCAGCCCATGCCAGCTCGCTCACGGCAGCGCTGTACGCAGTGGTGGCGCTTGCGGCGCTGCTGGCCCTGGGGGCGCCGCATGCGATGCGTACGGCCGAGCGCAGTTGAACACCGGGCCTGGGTAGATCGACCAAATTCCACGAGTCCGCTGGCAGCGTAGAGGTCCATGAAGTTGTGCACCCGCCATCAAAGCGGCCCTGCCGGCGATGCGGCAGTCAATGGCAGTCGATGCGGTAGCGTGCAACTTCCTTATAGGTCGGGAGCTCACTGAGTACCACGTCCATAACGCATACATCGTGCGGCGCCAGGCCAAGCGCCAGCCGGGCCAGCAGCACTGGCCGGGCCAGCAGCACTGGCCGGCCGGCTGGCACTTCAACCCTATCTTGCTGGCCGACATGGGCATTTCCAGCGCTGCCGCCTGCCCTGACACTCACGCTGGCATGGAGCTGCACGGCCTGCGGGGCTTTCACGTAAGGCAACATCACCGTCTGCCCGGCATCATTGGACTGCGTCTGCAGCCAGACCTGCAGCTCAGGCGCCGCACTTGCTTGCGGCTCGGCTGGCACCTTGTCCGAAGCCCAGGCCGGTGAGCCAAGCGCCAGCGCCAGCAGCCAGCACGCCCTTGCCATGCCTGCGCTTAGCGCTGGCGAATGGCCGCGCGGTTGCTGGTGCCGTTTTGGCTGATGGCCGCTTGCAGGTCACTGCCCTGCTGCGTGATCCTGGCCACGTTGCCGTAGCTCTCACGGCCCTCCTGCGTCACGACAGCGCGGTTACGATACCCATCTTGGGTAATCGAGGCTTCGCTGGCAAGATAGGCTGTCTGGACAATCTCGGCGGTGTTGTAGTTGCCAGTCTGCACCGTATGGGCCTGATCCCACGCAAAACCTCTTTGCTCCACCGTGGAGCGGTTGCCTGTGCCCGATTGGCTTATGGACGCATCGCGCGCTTCAAAGTTGCTTTGCACAAGGCTGGCGCTGTTGGCGTTGCCTCGCTGGTCAATCTGAGTTTTCGCCCCATAGCGCCCCGATGTACTGATGGAGGCAGTATTGCTGCTGCCCAGCTGATTTATAGAAGCAGCAAGGTCGCCGGTCGATGCGTACTGACTGATACTGGCGCGGTTGAAGTTGCCGGTTTGCACAATCGAGTTTTCGGCTGTGTAAAACTCAGGCGGATTTTGAAATGCAGCGGAGTTGCCCACCAACACGGCGCTGTTGCCGCTCCCGTACTGGCGTACTGATCCGAGCGTAGCAGTAGAGACCGTGTTGTCACTGCCAAACTGCTCAACGAACACGCTTCCTCGCAAAGTGCTCGGACTGTCCAGCATGGCTGTGTTGTTGGCTCCAGCTTGCACCAAGGTTGTCTTGCCAAAGCCTCTTTGCACTATTTCGGCGCGGTTACCCTGGCTGAACTGGCTCACCTCGACCACGCCTGCGTTGCCTTCTGATTCGAAACGTGGATTGCCGCTCATTACCTTGATCAGTGCACGATGGTCCTGGCCGCTTTGCAGCAGCGCCGCACCGCCGCCAATGCCGCCTTCCTGGGAGATGGTGCCTGTGTTGTTATTGCCAAATTGCACCACCCGCGCATATTTCCCGCTCACGCTTTCCTGGCTGACCATCCCCAGGTTGCTGTTGCCGCTTTGGCGCACCTCGGCCGTGGTGTTGCCCTGGTTGCCCTTTTGCCAGATGCCCCCTGCAGTGTCAGAAACCGTGCCGCTGTCGGGATTGCCCGCGCGGTTGCCGTTGCCTGACTGGACAATGACTGCAGCAGTATTTGCACCGGCGTTTTCTACCTGTTCCGCATAGGCGGTGTTCGTCTGTCCTGTCTGGGTGATGTCGGCGCTTGTCGCTGCAGACGCAGCGCCACACATGGCCATCGCAAGAGTGGTGGCAAGAACGATCGCGGAGAGTTGGTGTTTCATGAATGGATTCGCTTTCTGTTGGCGTTGGTGGAAAAGAAAAACAATCTGCGGCAAGGCGCGGGTTGATCAGTGCCTGGCGCGCGCGTGTCCAGGATTCAATGCACCACGAGCGTGGCGATGCCGCCATTGCCCTGCTGGCGCAAGGTGGCCGTGGTACCCCTGCCGCTTTGCGTCAAGTCGGCGCGGTTAAAGCTGCCCTGCTGCTCGATCTGGCCGCGGTTGCCGCTGCCCGACTGCGCGGCAGTGGCCGAGTTGGCCGAGCCCACCTGGCGCACCTCCAGCTGATTGCGGCTGCCGGACTGCACGAGCGACGCCTCGTTGGCGCTGCCTTCTTGCAGCACGGTCAACTGCTGCAGCGAGCCGGACTGCACGCTGCGCAGCACGTTGCCCTGGCCGCGCTGTACGAGCTGCGCGGCGTGCCGGCTGCCCTGCTGCTCGAGATCGGCCGCGTTGGCCGTGCCGCGCTGCTCGATCGAGGCCACGGAAGCGATGCGCCGGGCGTCAAGGCCGCTTGCCAGCTCGAGGTCCGAAGGGCCGAGCTCGGAGGTGCGGGCCAGGTCGGCGGCAAATGTCGGCGCCGCCGCCATGCTTACGCCCAAGGCGCAGCCAAGGGCGGCGGCCCGGCGCAACCAAGGCTTGACTGGGGGACAGGTCCGGTGGTTCATCATTTCTTTCCTTGTCAATTGGTTATGGCGGGTGCGACTGGCGGCTGCGCCTGGCTGGCGCCCACGGCCGCGTCGAGCTGGGCGGCTTGATCGCTGCCTTGCCTGAGGTAGGACTGCACCACGGGAGCGCTCCAGTCCTGCTCATTCTTCAACGCCCAGACCTGGTCTTTGACGCCTTGGACCACCAGATGCACCACGGCCGCTTCGATGGCCTCCTTCACGCACAGCTGCGCCGGCTCGTTGCGCGTCACGCCGCCCTCGAGCTCGAGCAGGTCCTTGAAGGCGATGAACTTGAAGACGCTCGGGTGGATCTCGTAGGAGTAGATGGTCTTGGTGGTCGAGACGCTGTTGAGGATCTGCCCGTTGCGAATATCGACGCTGCGCAGATTGACCGTGACCTGGTCGACCCGGTACTGGCTCGAGAGCCCCACGCCAAGATAGCGCGCGCCGGCCCCGCCGGTGCGCACGTTGCTCTCGTAGGCAACGATGCCGCCTTCGATCATCACCGAGGCCGGCAGCAGCTGCGGCAGCAAGGCGCCGGGGACACTTCCCCGGTCCTGCGGGGTTTCCAGGGCGCGCACGATCTTGCGCTCGGTCAGCAGGTTTTGCAGGTTCTCGCGCTCCACCGGCAAGAACCAGCCCGAGTCCTTCAGGGACTTGACCAGCATCGACGCCGCGCCTTGCGTGACCGAGGTGGAAAACGAGCTGTCGGGCGACGCTTTGTACTGCCCCGTCTGGTCACGAAAGCCGTACACCGCCACGGCGACCTTGCCCTTCGGGGGCGGCAAGGCCAGCAGGTCGCGCGTGACGCGGGTTAAGGGGGTGAGCTGGGCGCTGGAGGCCACCTCGGCCGGCGGGTGCGTGGCCGCGCAGCCGCCCAAAGCCAGCAATCCAAGGGCCAGGAGGCTGAGCTTAAGCTCAAAAGCGCGCTTCATTGGCGCACCTCAAAGGCGGTGGTCTGCCCCGTGACGATGTCGGTCGTGGTGACGCGAAGAGCCCCGCCGCCCTGGTCGATGATGTTGATGCGAAAGTTGCCCGTCTGCACCGTGCCGGGGGTGAGCCGGCCGTTGCTGCCGAGCACGCTGGAGGTCGCTGCCGAGGCGAGCTGGCTCAGAATGGAGCGCTCGAGCAGCTCGTTGAAGTCCTGCAGGCCGGTCTTTTGCAACAAGGCGCTTTCGGGCTCCTTGTACTTGCTTTGCGCCTGCGCGGCGCCCAGCAGCACCGAGCCGTTGAGCGGGCTGCCGCCAAAGGACGGGTTGACCGGCACATAGACCAGCTCCGTTGCCAGCGCCAGCGCGCCGGGCGCGCCCAGCGCCATCGCCACGAGCCAGTGGCGCAGGCGCAAAGGACCCTGCCTTGTCGAAAAACGCATATTTCCACTCCCTTTTTAAGTTGTTGACTTGTCTTCTTGTTCTTCAGTTCTTCAGTTCTTCAGCTCATCGGGCCCCAGGTCCGGGTCGCGAAAGAGCAGGTTCAAGACGTCGGCCTCGACGATGTTTTGGTAAACCACCTCGACCGCCTCCTCGCCCGCTTGCCTCAGCCGCGCGCGCGCCGGGGGCAAGAACGTCTGGAACACGCGCCGGTTGGCGTACTCGACCCAGACCTGGCTGCCCAGGCGGGCCGAGGGCCGCTCGTGGACCGAGACGCTGTAGCGCTCGCTCAGCGGCTTGTCGCGCCAGGCAGTGACGAAAGACTGGTAAAAATCCTGCCCCACCATGGTGAGGGTCTGGTTGACCACCGCGCCTGCGTCGAGATCCTGCAGGGCTTGGCCTTGGGTGAGGTTGGCAACGCCGAGGCTGGGCCCTGGGGAAACTTCAGCGTTGCTGGCAAGGAAAGGGTTGGATGAAGCAGGCTGAGCCTGCGCGGGCTCGGCCTGTGCTGTAGGCAGCATAAGCGCAACGGCAAGCGTGCAGCAGTTGATTGCTTTGCATCCCATCCCCATCGCTGAAGTCCGATCCCCGAGTTGTCGTTATTGATCTTGTGGGCCAAGTGGCTTGCGCGCAGAGCGGCCACTTCTTGAAAGCCGTCATCCCGCAAGGCAAACTGTAGGGTTAAATCGCAAAAGCTCAGTCTTTTTTACGGCGTTAGAAAATGTAAGTAAAAGCTTGAAAGAGCGACAAATTAATATGGACCGACAGTGCTTGATACTGTGTCGCTTGGGATGCTGCCTAATCTGTCTGCATCCCGGCAGGTGCGAAAGTGAGACGCGACGCGACACTTCAGTGCTCTGCAAAAAAAGAGGCTGCATTTTTTGCTCCGGCAGGCCCGCACCAAGGTATAATAAGCTCATCATTAAGAGCTGGGTTGACGCCCACACCAACCTGCCGCTTCGGGGCAAGGTGGTCTTGCCTTCAGGCAGATGTGGTTTCTCCCCGGGGAAGCAACCAAGCCGCAAGCGTCAACCCTCCCGTAGCCAACACCGGAGGGTTTTTTATTGCCTGAATCTGTCCCATCTGCCATCGCTTGCGAGCTGATCGAGGCCTACCTGGCAGCGAACTACCGCGTCGATGCCGATCCGGCGTTTGTCCTCAAAGTGGGCGTTTGCAGCCTGCCTTTGCTCGATCTCTTCGGGCGCCACCGCTGCGAGTGCGCCGCCTACCTCACCGCCTGCAATCCCTTCAGTCAGGACGTGGGGCCGGCCGAGAATGCCGCGCGCCAGGCCGAGCTCGCCCGGCAGCTCAAGGGCCGCAGCCTCACGTTCATCGAGGGCATCGGTCTGGACGGCCAAATGCCTGCAGACGGTGGCGCATCGCAGTGGCCAGGAGAGCCAAGCTTTCTGGTGCTGGGCCTTTCGCTTGAAGCGGCCCGCGCCCTGGGACGCAAGCACGCGCAAAACGCCTTGCTCTGGTGCGCCAGCGATGGCGTGCCGCAGCTGGTGCTGCTGCGCTGAACCCAAGGAATTCATGACACAGGCGTGGCCCGCCTTTTGCCAACAAGGCAAGAAAACAGCCGGGGGGATTTGTTCCAGATTGCTGCCCCCGACAGGATTTGTCAAACGCAGCTAAACAGGAGAAGCCAGCATGGTTGCTATCGATATTGTCCGTTCCAGTTCCAACTCGACTGCACGCGCCCGCGCAAACGCGCGCATCGCGCAGATCTTGCGCATCACCGCGCAGCACTTTTCGGTTCCTGCCCTGCCGGACCCGGCGCTTGCGCTGCCCCAGGGGGAGTTCAAGAACCCGCTGCCCTACCGCTGGGTGGACGCCCCCCGGCCAGTGCGCGCCTTGCTGCCCCGCACCAGCGCCACGACTGGCAGTGCCAGTGCCTGGCGCTAACGCCGCACACCCCAGCCACCCCACGACCAACCCCGAAGGAGAAAAAAGACATGAGCATCCTGATCGAAGAGCAAGACGTCACCGCGGTCAACCTGGCCGTGGAGCTCGAGCGCGCCGTGGTCCAGCACGTGCTGGAGGAAGACAAAAGCATCTACGTCACCGAAGACGGCTGGTTCCCTTTTTGGATCCGCGTGCAGGAGGGCGCGGGTTACGTGACTTTCAAGACCTACACGCACTTCAAGCGCTCGACCAGCGTCTTGCAGCGCCTGGAGCTGTGCAACGAGCTCAACGCGACGTGCCGCCTGGCCACGGCCTGCACAAAAGACGAGCGGCTGCTGCTGGACTACAGCCTGAACTACCGCGACGGCCTGCTGCGCGAGACGTTCGTGCGCGCGTGCCGCCAGTTCGCGGAAAGCGTGAGCAGCGGGATCGAGCAGGTCGACCCGGACAATGACTTCATCCTGTTGCCCGGACAAACCGAATCCGAAGAGGCGTGAGAAGCGTGAGAAATGCGCGGCATGCATCATCCATGCCGCCGGATGAGTTTTTTGTTTTGGACTCATCCACCGACGGATCGGGGTGATTTTTTCTGATTGTCGACCCCGGCATGCGCCAAACCGACTAAACCGGAGAGTAGCCATGTGTACCTGCCAAGCCGCGCGCAATGCCTCGCCTGTCGCCCAACGCAGTTCGGTTCCAATCGACGGGGTGCATTGCAAGCTCAACCAGTCTCCAAGCTTTGTCGAGACGCTCACCCTCAAGCCCGTTGTGGTCCTGCAGGACTGCCACGAGATCCTGGTGCAAAGCCAGCGCTTGCACGCCCAAGAGCCCAATGCCCTGCAGGTGAGGTACCGCACCATCGTTCCCAATGCTTCGCTGCATGCGCTGAGAAACCTGCTCAACCGGATGCACATCGACTAGTCGATCGGTTAATCCGTCCAACCGCAACTGGTCGCTATTGATTTTTGCCCGCCACCGATTTTTATCAAACGGTGCCTGGCAGCAACGACCGGTATTTCTCTGGGCGATGCCCATTAACGCCTATTAATTCTGATTGATTCAAGAGGTGCTGCATGAATGATGATCTGCTGGTTGTTTTCTCCCATGGCAAGGAGTCCGGCCCGCTGGGCTCGAAGATCCGCGCGCTCATGCGCGTGGCCGAGGGCCAGGGTGCGCAGACGATGTCGTTGAACTACCGCGAGCACCCCGATGGCACGGCCATCGACCACGATGCCCCAGGCGAGGCCGACCGCCGGGTCGCGCAGCTGCTCGCCACCAACCTGCCCGCGCACCACCGCCTGGTGCTCGTGGGCTCGAGCATGGGCGGGTACGTCTCGACCGTGGCGAGCGAGAAGCTCAAGCCGGACGCTTTGTTCCTGCTGGCGCCGGCCTTTTACTTGCCCGGCTATGCCTGCCAGGACCCTGGGCCGCACGCCACCTCGACCCTGATCGTGCATGGCTGGGGCGACGACGTGGTGCCGGTGGACAGCAGCATCCGGTTTGCGCGCCGGCACGGCTGCGCGCTGCACCTGCTTGCCGGGGACCACCGCCTGAATGCGGCGCTGCCCGCCATCGAGCCGCTCTTTGCGCTGTTCCTGCAAGGTGCGCTGCGGGCAAATGCCGCATAGCGCCCAAGCGGCAGCAGGCTCCAGCAGGCTTGCACGACACAACATGAAACGACCCAAGAAAAGGAAACTGCCACCATGCCCCAAGACAGCACCAGCCGCACCGACCCTGCCAACTCTGGCCACATTTCAGACACTGCCGACAACGCCGACATCAACACCCCAGGGGAGACCGACGCCAGTCAAGACCCCGAGCCGCCCTATGTCTTCACCCCGCAGGAAGAGGCCGCGCTCGTAGGCGAGGACGAGGAGTACCGGGAGCGCCACCGGACGCGCATGGCGCGCGCCCGCCGCGTGCTCAAGGACGAGCTGACCCGCAAAATCGACCACATCCTCTACACCGAGTGGGACCCGATCGGCGTGCACGGGCTCGGCGATTTTGACTGCTTCGACGAGTACCACCGCTACCTGCCCTGGATCGTCGAAATGGTGCGCCAGGACGCTTCGCTCGAAGCGCTCTCGGACCAGTTGCTCGAGATCGAGAGCTTCATGCTCGGCCCGGACACCATCCGCCGCCGCTGCGACGTGATCGCCGTCATGCTCACCCAGCATGGCCCGCACGCTGGCGCGCACCCGTTCGCCCCCGTCATCGACACCCAAACGCCCGAAGCGGCGTACCGCTCGGTGCTGGACCTGGTGACGCAAACGCGCCTGGACGCCTATGAAAAGCGCTGGGACGCGGTCTGCTGCGGCTACGAAGAAGCAGTGCGGATCTGCCGCGCGCACCTGTCCCGGCGCCGGGTGCTGATCGGCACGTGCCTGAACAACCTGGCCCAGGCCTACACGCTGACGGGCCAGTTTGAAGAGGCCCGCGCAGCGCTGGAAGAAGCCGCCGCCAAACTCAAGCCCCGGCACTACAAGACCACGAGGACGTACGCAGGGGTGTGGAACCGGCGGCTCTACGCATGGTGCCTGGGCAACCTGATCAACCACCTGGAGTGCCGCGGCGAGCGGCGCTCGGCGATGCGCTACGCCCGCGCGCTGGTGTCGCACAGCATCAGAAACGATGGCAAGCGCTTTGCGCACGAGGCGCGCGATCGATTGCGCCGCCTCGTCCTGCGCGAGCAGGTGCCCCGGCAGCTCGGATGCAGCCGCATTGCCGTCGAGCAGGACAGCTGCGACGTCATCGGCGAGGCAATACTGATCGAGTGAATTGATCTGCTGCATGCGTTGGCGCTGCATACCGCCAAGGCAATTGCACCAAGGACGCGGTGCAGCTGTTCGAAATGGCGGGAAACCACTGACCTCACGCCAGGCAGTCGACCATCGAGACACTGTTCGAAGATGACCTCAGATCACAACGCCAACGGCCAGGACAGTCAGCCGCAGCGTGCCCAGGCGTAGCGCTTTGGCGCGCCGGCACGCGCTGGCCTCATGCTTTTGCAGGCGCCCGTCTGGATCGATTCCGACAGCGCCGCCAGCAGGGCGTCGCATGCGCTCGAAACCGAAAGGGCGGTCAATGCCGGGCAAATTTCAGGGCTTGGTGCAAACGCCGCCGCGCCGGGCTGGTGTTTTGACAAAAAATCGTAGTAACTGGCTTGGATGAGAAAGAATTCCCGCTTGCGCTCAAGGGCCCAGTCGCTCCAGAAGTGGTAACTCATGCTCGAAAAATAGGCACTCCTGAAAGGAACGCCTTTGCCCAGCATGTCAACGATGTCGGCGGCTTCCATGTCATATTCATCTTCCATGCCCTCGTAGACCCGGCATTGCGTATGCATGGGGTCGTGAAGATAAAGCAGTCTTGAAAGTGCATCTCTTGTGATCATTTGGTCCACCTTTCAATCATTGGCATGGATCAGGGATGGAGGGCTTTTGATCGCCAGGGCACGCTTGACATGCGCCGCCTTGATTTCCTGCAGCTCGCGCTGGACGTCGCTTTGCAGCATGAAATACTTTTCGTGGACCAGGTCGGCCTGTTTCTTCAGGCTTTCCAGCGCCTCCTGGTAGGCTTTCGGCTCGATCTCCTTGTCGCTCAGCTTGCGGCGCAACGCCAGCCGTCCCGCTTTGAAGCGCTCTTGCGCCAGCGCGTCTTCATTTGACAGTGCATCGAGTTCCTCGCGAAACACGCTGACAAACGCTTGCTGCTCGCGCTCGATCTCGGGCAGCAGGCGCAGGTACGCGGCGTGCTCCCGGTAGGCGGCTTTGGCCATGCGGATGCAGTCGTCGCGCACCGTCAGGCCCCGGGCTGCTAAAGACCGCTGGCGCCCCAGCATGGCAGCGCCCAGGGCGATCAGCGGCGGGCGGCAGCTGTAGCCGTATTGGTCGCCCTCGACCTCGAAAGGTTGGGCGAGCTTGATGCTGTCGCCGCGCCAGGCGTGCGTGGCAATGGCCTTGACGGCAACGCCATCGACCTCAAACTGAAGGACTTCTTCCCAGGCTTGAAAATTCGGATACTCGACATCGAGGTGCAGCAGTTTTTGCACCCCTTGCATCGTCACGTTTCCCATATCGCCCCCTTTGCTTGAGTGAACCAAGGCATCAGGCGGCTGGCGTCTCGAGCGTCATGCCAGGCGGCGCGGCGCGTCAAGTGGACTCGTTTGGTTGCCCTTTCAAAGGGGCCCCATCCGCCGCTGGCGAAACCACCTTGCCCGAGTCGGCAGGTTGGCGTGGGCAGTTCTGCCCAACTCCTGATGTTGGGCTTATCTTAAACGGGAAAGAAGAAAACCAGTTATTCCTGAACTGCCTGACCAAGAAAAAAATACAGGCTGCCGGCTCAAAGCTGCACGGGCCGTCATGCAGCGGCCAGCGCCGCCACGAGGCCTGCCTCGGCCGCCTCGGACATCACCAGGGTCAGGTGCAGCTGGGCCCGGGTCATGCCAACGAAGAGCTTGCGGCGCTGGTACTCATCGAGCGCGGCAAAGTCCACCTCGCACAGCACCACATAGGGCGCGGCCTGCCCCTTGAAGCGGTAGAGCGTCTCGGCCAGGAGCAGTCCTTCGCTCCAGAGCGGGTTGCCCGCCTCGTCGAAGCGGCCCGTGAACTTGCGAAGCGGCAGGCCGCCGATCGCATCGCGCGCGAGCACCCGCGAGCGCTCCTTGCCGGCAAAGGTCACGATGGCGATGCTCGCCGGGTCCACGTCCCGCGCCAGCAAAGAAGCGACCACGCCGCCAAGCGCCTTCAGGCCTCCCTCGTCCTGGGCCGGGTACACACAAATCTCGGGCGCCTGGCCCTCCTCGGGGCAGCGCGCCACGACCTTGTCGCCGGTGAGCCTGAGGCAGTTGATCGACTCGACGATGCGGCGCGGGCTGCGCACGTTCTCGCTGCAGGTGATGCGCACGGCGCCGGCGAGCTCGAAGGCTTGGCGCCTGTAGAGCGACTGCTCGGCGTCGCCCAGGGTGTAGAGGCGCCCGCTGCCTTTGACCCGGGTAGCCAGGGCCTGGACCCACTCGGGCGCCATGTCCTGCATCTCGTCGATCACCAGGAGATCGAACTGCGCGAGCCCAGTGTCTGGTTGCTTGGCTTGTTCGATCTGTGCCTCTTGCTTGCCCTGCTCTTCTTGCTCCTCCTGCACTTGCCTGGCCAGGCTGTCCTCGACCCACTGGCTTGCCGCTTTCTCATAGATGCCCGGGTGCGAGAAGTCCACCGCCCCGTGCCGCGCGCGCCAGTGCCCGATCGCCAGCTCATGCAGGGTCAGCACCTGCGCTCTGGGCGAGGCGACCCGCACAATGTGGTCGGCCAGCGGCCGGTTGTAGCAGACGTACAGGCAGCGCAGGCCCCGGGCGCAGCCGTCCTGCAGCAGGCTCAGCGCCAGCTGCGTCTTGCCCGAGCCGGCGGTCGCCTCGATGGCGTACACGCCAGCGTCGCTGTGGATGCGCGGCACCCAGGTGGCCAGTCCGTCGGCTAGGCGCACGACCGCTTTGGACAGCAGGCCGATGCGCGCGGTGGGGTCCGGGCAGAGCTGAAACCGGTTGGCCAGGAACAGCATCAGGCGCGCGCGGTGGGCGTGCGGGTCGACGCTGTCGGGTTGCCCCTGGCCGATGACCTGCAGCACGCGCAGGCAAAGCCCGGGCATGTCGCACGCGTCAACGATGCGCTCGCGCGGGATGGCGATCGCCCCGCCGGCCAGGGTGTGGTCGGGCAGCACCAGGAGGTGCGCGACCGCATAGCCGGCAAAGCCTTCGCCGTGCAGGCGCTGGCGCATGGCGCTCAGCTGGCTGCTCGACTGGGCAGCGACGTCCTTGCGAAAGCCGCCGTAGCGCTTGAGCAGTTTTGCGCCCTGCCCCGTGCCGGGCACCGGTGGCGCCTGCTCCAGCTCGCCCGCCTTGATCTCCAGCAGCACCAGGTGCCCGCACGGGCTCACCACAACCGCGTCGATCTCGCCAAAGCGCTGCACGCTGCCTTCGAGCGTGGACCAGTCCACCGAATGCAGCACATCGAACCCGTCGGGCAGGCCGTCGCACAATTGCTCGAGCACGGCGCGCTCGGCGTAGGCGCCCGCGCCCAGGGGGCGCCAGCTTCGGATGTCAGGGGTGAGTTTGGCCATGCGGTAGTGTAGAGAGCTCGGCAGTAAGGCCTGGCCACCCTGGAAAGATTTTGCCCGGCCTGCCGCATCGCAGCCAAGCGCCTGCCCTGCGCCCGCTCAAGGCCAGCGGCTAGAACGCAAAGCCGTCCCGCGCCCGGTACAGCTGCGCCGGGCGCTGGGGACCGATGGCGAACTCGCCCGGCAGCTCGACCAGGTCCGCGCAGTCCTTCAGGCGCCGGCGAAAGACGCTCTTGTCCAGCGGCCGTCCCAGCACGGCCTCGCAGGCACGCTGCAGGGCGGTGAGCGTAAAGCGCGCGGGCAGCAGGTGCAGCGGCAACGCGTGGCGCTCGACCTTGCTGCGCAGCACCTCAAGCGCTGCGCCCAGCAGCAGCGCATGGTCAAACGCCAGCGGGCCGCCCGGCTCGGCCGCGTCCACCCAGGCCACGGCCTCGATGCGGCTCCTGACCACGGCGCTCACCTGGTCGGCGGGCAGCAGCGCGTAAAAGAGCACGCTCACCGACCAGCCGCGCGGATCGCGCTCTATGCCGCTGAAGGCGCCCACCTGGGCCAGGTGGGGAACGGTGACGCCCACCTTCTCGTGCAGCGCCCGGCAGGCCGTGGCGTGCAGGTCTGAGTCCTCTTCGGGCCTGAGGATCGCTCCGGGCAGCGCCCACTGGAGGGCATCCGGCGCCTCGGCGCGCTGCACCAGCAGGACGCGCAGGCGACCCTGCTCGACGCTAAAAAGCGCCACGTCGGCCGAGACCAGAGGGTAGAGCATGCGGATAGGCTGCATAGTTGCTTAAAGTAAATAAGTAGGCTACAGTAGTTGCATTGTGCCACTAACAACTGGCAAGCTATTCATCCCCTACACCAGGAGCACCCCCGCCATGACCGCCTCACGCCTCAACACCAAGTCTGATGCCAACCCCACATCGGGTCCCCGGGGCGTCCGCACCAGCCTGAGCCACCCGCTGCGCATCGATGCGGTCGCGGCAAGCCCGGCCGGCGGCCTCATCGGCATCACGTTCTGCCCGGGCAAGTGCGGCGCAAGCCTATATGGCCCGCGCTGGCAGCGCGACCTGGCGCTGGACCTGGACGCCGTCAAGCTCTGGGGCGCGGCCGCGGTCGTGACCCTCATCGAGGACCATGAGCTCGAGCTGCTGGGCGTGCGCACGCTTGGCGCGCAGGTGCAGGCCCGCGGGATGGCTTGGTGCCACCTGCCCATTGCCGACGTGAGCGCGCCCGATGCACGGTTCGAATCAAGCTGGGCGGCCGTAGGGCCGCAGCTGCTGGCGACTTTAAGCCGCGGCGGGCGCGTGCTGGTGCACTGCCGCGGCGGGCTGGGGCGGGCCGGCACGGTGGCGGCGCGCCTGCTCGTGGAGCTGGGCGTGCCGCCGCGCGAGGCGATTGCCCGCGTGCGCCAGGCGCGGCCCGGGGCGATCGAGACCGGTGCGCAGCAGCGCTATGTCCTGGGACTGCCTGGCGTGAACAGGCACACGGAGCGATAGGCGCCAGAGCCGACTGCAGCCTGGGGGCCAGGAGAGGTGCAGCGCAGGACAACACGGCAAAGCACAGCATAAATAGAACGACCAATTACAAAGGGGGATGACTATGGACTGGTTTGAACGGCTTGCCGGATTTCGGGAAACGGACTACGACGCCACGCGCAGGCAACTGGAAGTCACTGGCACCCAGCTGCGCTCGCGCGTCAACGGCTACAGCTGGGGCATCGGCACGCTCGAGCTCGTTTCGCTGGGCGAGCTGCGCCAGCGCGTGCAGCAGGGTGTGCAGGAGAGCGCCGCTCCTTCCCGGCAGCTCAAGGTCCAGGTGGTGCGCGGCGACGTGCGCGCCCTGCACCGCGCCCCCGAGTACGCCGGCGCCCTCTTTCAGGTCGCCTCGCAGTTCAACCTGCTCGAGATGGTGGGCCCGGATGTAGCGCCCGAGGACGGCGTCACCCGCTACGAGAGTGACCCCACGCAGGGGCCGGCCTGCGCGATCGCCGCCGGCGCGGCGACCGTCTACCGCAACTACTTTGCGCCCGTGGCCGATCAAGCTGGCCAGACGGCAACTCGCCAGCTCGACGGCCTGGCCGACCTGGGCGCGGCGCTCTCGGAGGCACTGGGCCGGCCGGTCGATCGGCTCTGGCAGATGCGCAACGGCTACGCCCTGGCCAGGCGCGAAGGGCTGCAGGCCATCAACGCTTTCCTGGGTGCGGCCACGCCCGGCGAGCTCGATCAGTTTAGAAAGTGCCTGCGCATCGGCGTGCACTCGGACGTGGAGGTCACCGATGTCGACGGGCCCGAGCATCGCAGCGGCCAGCAGGTCTCGCAGGCCTTTTGCTCGGCGCTGCCGGTGGCCTACAGCCGGGTGCCAGCGGCGGCCTGGGCGCCCTTTGCCCGCCTGGTGCTCGAGGCTGCGTACGAGGCAACGCTGTGGGCGGGCGTGCTCAACGCCAGGCGTGGCAGGTCCAACATCGTGCTGCTCACGCGCCTGGGCGGCGGGGCGTTCGGCAATGCCGACGGGTGGATCGATGCGGCGCTGCGCCGGGCCCTGGAGAAAGCGGCCGGCTTTGCGCTGGACGTGCGGCTGGTGAGCTATGGCGCGCCTTCGGCTGCCTTGGTGCAGATGGCGCGGGATTTCTAAACCGCAAAGACCGGCGAGCCTGGGAAAAATCTTCCGAAGCTGCCGCAATGCGACACCACCTGTCGTGCGGGCTTTCTAAGCTTGCCGCCTGTAGTGCGTACAGCGCCTGGGCAGGTTGCTTGCTGCGGGGCAGCCGCGCCCTCTCCTATTCCCCCAGCCTCAACGCCCAAGGAGCTTTCACAGATGCTTGTTCGTGCCGGAGTTCCTGCAGCGCCTTTCTGTTTAATACTGCCCCATCCTGGGCAGCAGGTGGCGGATGTCGTGCAGGTTGGCAATGCACAGCTGCAGCACGCTGCCCTTGCGCGGCATGCCCGAGAGCTCGAAGTTGAGCGAGCGCAGCGTATAGAAAAGCATTGCCTGGCGGCACTTGAGCGTCACCCTGCCGCCCTGCATCGCGTAGTCCATCTCCACGCCGTGGCGCTGGGCCTCGGACAGGTCCGGGTGCGGCACGAGTTCGAGCTCGACCAGGGTGCTCCACTCCAGGTCGTCCTGCGCCTTGATGGCAGAAGCCGTGCCTGCCTGGACCTGCAGCAAGCGTCCCAGCACGAAGTCGCGGAAATTCTTGCGCAGGTGGCAATACGCCCGCACGTGCCAGCGCATGCCGTCGTAGCCAAAGGCGTGCGGGCTGATCTCGCGCTGCACCGGCTCCTGGCGCGTGATCGACTGGTAGGACGCCTGCACCGAGCCGCGCTCGGCAATGGCGCGAAGCAGGATCTTGAGCGCCCCCTGGTCGATATGCCGTGCGGGCAGTTCTACCGAAGCCACCGGCGGGCGCATCTCGATGAACGACTGCGCCGGCGCCAGCGTCCCGCGCTCCAGCGCGAGCAGCTGCACCATGTACTGGTCCGTCCCCGATGTCGGGTAGCACGGCGCAAAGCCAGGGGTGGCCAGGTAGGTGCGCGAACTCCGGTCGTAGTTCAGGTTGCCGGGCGCCATGGCGCTATAGGCGCCAATGTCGGCCGAGGCCTGGGGCACCGAGATCTTGAAAAAGCTCGTCAAGTCCGAGCGGTTGAGCCGCCCGTCCCACTGCAGCCGAAAGTCGATGAATTGCAAGCGCCGCTCCTGGCTCCAGCGCACGGGCTTTTTGCTGTCCAACTCCACCAATTCCAGGCTTTCAGGATTTATTTTCATAGGGGTAGTCTACTTTGTGTACGAGCATATAAACTATGCGTATAATTTGTATACTGCCTCACAATAACTAACGCACCGAGGACCACTACAAGGTCCGTGCAAACCGCAAGCCCCGAACGGCCGAACTGTCACACGCCACCTCAAGGAGCCCAGAACAACATGCCTAACAACAACGCCGCCGCTTCCTTCTCGCTGTCCTCCACGCCTTCGCTGACCTGGCCCATGCTGCTTGACGCCAGTGAAGACCTCAACCTGGACGTCGCCCCTGAGCCAGGGGCGCGCTGGCGCGTGCAGCCCGCGCCGGGGGCCGGGCTGCTGAGCGCGGGGCGCTGGCGCCACGCGTGCGGCACTGAAGGCGCGGCCAACGAAGCGCAGCCGGGCAGCAGCGGGGCACAGAAAGGCACGCAGGCGCCAGCAGGCGGGGACATGTTTGCGCTGATGCTGCAGTCCACGGTCGAGGGCGTCTACTGCACGGACCGCGAAGGCCGGTGCCTCTTTATCAACCAGGCGGGCGCGGACCTGCTCGGCTACGCCCCGGGCGAGCTCGTGGGCCGGGCGCTGCACGCGCTCGTGCACCACCGCCCGGTGGATGAAGCCGTCCGCGGGGAGGCTCTGGGCAGCGCATCGCAGGCCGCCCTGCCCTGCGCCATCGACGCCGTGGCGCAAGGCGGCTCGGCAGTGCGCCTGCAGGGCGAGGTGTTCTGGCGCAAGGATGGCACGCTGCTGCCCGTCACCTGCTCGGTCTCGCCCATGGTGCGCGAGAGCAGGCCGGCCGGGGCGGTGGTGGTGTTCTCCAGCGCGGCCGAAGAGAACGAAGACGCCCAGCGCCGCCTGGACGTCCTCATGGCGCTCGATGCGCGCAGAGCCGAGGTCCTGGCCACGGCCGCCCATGAGCTGCGCCAGCCACTCTCGCCGATTGCCACCGGGCTGGAGTTGCTGCGCCGTGGTGCGGACCGGCAACAAACCCTCGAGATCGTGGAGATGATGGCGCGCCAGGCCGCGCAGATCGAGCGCCTCGTCGAGGAGCTGCTGGACGCAGCGCGCATCAGCACTGGCAAGCTGGAGCTCCAGCGCGAGCC
>Ga0308165_1003289_pt1 | contig 17564 bp, 17 predicted proteins | sample PhyWR2_FD_201032 | JGI IMG/M metagenome (GOLD analysis project Ga0308165, IMG submission 201032) | Phyllosphere microbial communities from UC Gill Tract Community Farm, Albany, California, United States - DLSLW.R2 | ecosystem: Host-associated > Plants > Phyllosphere > Unclassified | place: USA...
GACGACGAAGCGGCGACTGTCTGGTCAGCTTCGGCGCGCAGTATAGAGGGTTTGCGCGCCGCTGTCACCCTTGCGTGCGCATCCCCACCTGCAAAGTGGCGGCAATATTACGCGACGACCGATAAATGTTGTCATAGGCCCCACGGAATGCCTCTTCCAGCGAGCCAATGCTGCTCAGCACGCTAAATACAGCGTCGATACCATATTGATGTACCACGCCAACATCAGGGGTCAAACTGCCCGCAATGCCGATCACCGGCTTATGGTATTTTTTGGCGACGTTAGCCACGCCCACCGGCACTTTGCCATGAATGCTCTGGCTGTCGAGTCGGCCCTCGCCGGTCAACACCAGGGTGCAATCGTGGATATGTTCTTCCAGGTTCAATGCCTGGGTGACAATCTCAATCCCGCTGCGCAGTTCTGCACCGAGGAACGCCATTAACGCCGCGCCCATTCCACCTGCGGCACCCGAACCCGGCACGTTTTTAACGTCGATATGCAGGGATTGCTTAATGACATCCGCAAAGTGGCTAAGATTTTTGTCCAGCTCAACGATGGTGGCTTCATCAGCCCCTTTCTGTGGGCCAAAAATATGCGAAGCCCCGTGTTCACCCACCAACGGATTAGTCACATCGCAGGCTACGCGGATAGTGCAGTCTTTCAGACGCGGATCCAGCCCGGAAACATCAATGCTGTTGAGCGCCATCAGGCTGCCCCCGCCGTAACCGATCTCTTTTCCGTTGGCATCACACAGTTTGGCGCCCAACGCCTGCACCATGCCTGCGCCCCCATCGTTAGTGGCGCTGCCGCCAATGCCGATAATGATATTGCGCGCGCCTTTATCCAGCGCATCCAGAATCAGCTCGCCCGTTCCACGCGACGTGGTGATCAGCGGATTGCGTTTTGCGGCAGGAACAAGCGCCAGGCCGCTGGCGGCGGCCATCTCGATAATCGCCGTTGCGCCGTCTCCCGAAATCCCCCAGCAGGCGTTGACTTTTTCGCCCAGCGGGCCGGTGACAACCGCGTGTTGCTCTGTCCCCTGGGTGGCGGCAATCATGGCTTCGACCGTGCCTTCGCCACCGTCAGCGACAGGCACAGAAACATACTGAGCATCCGGAAATATTTCCCGAAATCCTTTTTCTATGGCCTGAGCTACCTCGGCGGCAGAAAGGCTTTCTTTGTAAGAGTCAGGGGCGATTACGATTTTCATAGTTGTAGCCTGTTACTGCACGCGGCAAAAATACCGGGCGCGTTCCCGCGCCCGTCTTTGTTAGCGAGTGACTTCCACTTTCGCCAGTTTTTCGTAGTAGCAAGCAATGGCGCTATGGTCGGCATCACCCAAGCCATCGGCACGCAGCGCCTGCATCATCTCCATCACCGCTGCGGTCAGCGGTAACTGCGCGCCTACGCCGTGAGAAGTATCCAGGGCATTCGCCAGATCTTTGATATGCAGGTCGATACGGAAACCTGGCTTGAAATTGCGATCCATCACCATCGGCGCTTTGGCATCCAGTACGGTGCTTCCCGCCAGCCCGCCGCGAATCGCCTGATACACCAGATCCGGGTTGACCCCTGCTTTGGTGGCTAAGGTCAGCGCTTCGGACATCGCAGCGATGTTCAACGCAACAATCACCTGGTTTGCCAGCTTGGTGACGTTACCCGCGCCGATATCACCGGTATGCACAACGGAACCGGCCATGGATTTCAGCAGGTCGTAATATTTGTCGAACGTGCCTTTGTCGCCGCCCACCATCACAGACAGCGTTCCGTCGATGGCTTTTGGCTCTCCGCCGCTCACCGGTGCGTCCAGCATTTCTACGCCTTTCACTTTCAGCGCATCGCTGATTTCACGGCTCGCCAGTGGCGCAATGGAACTCATGTCAATCAGCACCAGACCCGGCTTTGCACCTTCGATCAGGCCGTTTTCACCCAGCGCCACTTCTTTGACGTGCGGGGAGTTTGGCAGCATGGTGATCACCACATCGCACTGCTCAGCAATCGCTTTGGCGGTGGTGGCCGTTTCTGCGCCAGCGGCAATCAACTCAGCAATCACTTCTGGATTACGGTCAGAAACCACCAGCGAGTAACCTGCCTTGATGAGGTTTTTACTCATTGGTTTACCCATGATACCCAGGCCAATAAAACCAACTTTCATTGTCATAATTGCGTCTCTCTTTATCTCAGTGGTGGTTATTTTTTAAAGGAATCGGCCAGCTTCTGCGTGGCAGAACGGAATACGCCAAGATCGCTGCCGACGGCCACAAAGGTTGCGCCCCATTCCAGGTAACGACGGGCGTCTGCTTCAACGGGCGCGAGGATGCCGCTCGGCTTGCCGTGCGCTTTCGCACGTTCAAAGATGTGCTGGATAGCGCGTTGCACTTCCGGGTGGTTAGCATTGCCAAGATGTCCGAACGCCGCCGCCAGATCGCTTGGGCCAACAAAGATGCCGTCTACGCCGTCGGTTGCCGCGATGGTGTCAACGTTATCCACACCGTGCTGGCTCTCAATCTGTACCAGAATCGTGATGTTCTTGTTGGACTGCGCAAAGTAATCCGGCACGGTGCCAAACATGTTGGCGCGATGAGAAACCGATACCCCGCGAATGCCTTCCGGCGGATAGCGAGTAGAAGCCACGGCCTGAACCGCTTCTTCCACGTTTTCCACGAACGGGATCAGGAAGTTATAGAAACCGATATCCAGTAAACGCTTGATGATCACCGGCTCGTTCGTCGGCACACGCACCACCGGTGCGCTATGGCTGCCCTTGAGCGCCATCAGCTGCGGAATGAACGTGGTGATATCATTCGGCGCATGTTCACCGTCCAGGACCAGCCAGTCGAAACCGGCCAGACCGAGCACTTCGGTGCTGATAGGGCTTGCCAGCGCAGACCAGCAGCCAATCTGAATCTCTTTCGCCGCCAGGGCCGCTTTAAACTTGTTCGGGAAAATATCGTTACTCATCGCTTATACCTTCAATTATTTCTGCAATTCCATACGTTTAATGTCGCCCACTACGAACAGGTAGCAGAACATCGCCATCAACGCAGAGCAGCCAACGAAGACCAGAGCCGTATTGAATGAATGCAGTTCACTCACCAGATAGCCAATCACCAGCGGGGTGACAATCGACGCCACGTTACCGAAGACGTTGAACACGCCACCGCACAGGCCCACAATTTCTTTTGGCGCGGTATCAGAAATCACCGGCCAGCCCAGCGCACCAAAACCTTTGCCGAAGAACGCCAGCGCCATCAGCGCAATCACCAGGACCGTGTTGTCGGTGTAGTTGCACAGAATAATGGAGGAAGCCAACAGCATTCCGAGCACAATCGGCAACTTACGCGCCAGAGTAATCGACTTACCGCTTTTAATCAGATGATCCGAGAACACGCCGCCCAGCACACCGCCCGCAAAACCGCACAGCGCCGGGATGGAGGCCACAAGGCCGACTTTCAGAATCGACATGCCCTTTTCCTGCACCAGATAAATCGGGAACCAGGTGAGGAAGAACCAGGTAATGGTGTTGATAAAGTATTGACCAAAAAATACGCCCAGCATCATGCGGTTGGTCAACAACTGTTTGATGTAATGGAGCTTAGGACCACTCGCCGCTTTATCGCCTGGCTTTTTATGGTCCATATCGACAACCGCGCCACCGTCGGTGATGAACTTCAGTTCTTCAGCAGACATGCGTGGGTGATCGGTTGGGTTATGAATATATTTCACCCACATTCCGGTCAGGATAAAACCAATCACACCCATCACGGTAAAGACGTGTTCCCAGCCCCACGCAAAGGTCAACCAGCCCAGCAGCGGCGAGAACAGCGCCAGAGAGAAATACTGTGCAGAGTTGAAAATGGCTGATGCTGTGCCACGCTCTTTGGTCGGGAACCAGGCCGCAACGATACGGGCGTTAGCCGGGAATGACGGTGCTTCGGAGAAGCCCAGCATAAAGCGCATGATGAACATCGAAATACCTGCCCACGCCAGCGGCACGAAATCGACGAAACCTTGTAAGAAGGTGAACAACGACCAGAAGAACAGGCTATAGGTGTAGACTTTTTTCGAGCCAAACTTGTCGAGCAACCAGCCGCCTGGGATTTGCATCAGCAGATAGGCCCAACCAAACGCGGAGAAGATATACCCCATCGATACCGCGCTTAACTGCAGCTCTTTTGCGACTTCGGTCCCGGCAATAGAAAGTGTTGCGCGGTCAGCGTAGTTAACCGCCGTCACAATGAAAATAATCAGTAATATTAAATGACGGGTATGAATACCCTTTTTTGTTTCTACAGCAGTATCTAGTGACATGTTTATTTCCTCGGGCACATCGATGTTGGTATTTTTATTATTTTGAGAAAAATCTATACTGATTATTATCGATAGCAGGCAATATCAGTTAATTAACCAGATGCAATGAAATCGTGATTAAGTATAAACATCACCCTCGGCCTGCACATTGTCGCATCGCTCAATTATCGCACCTCTCAGGAATAATATTTTGAGCATATGCACAACTCCCTGGGCGCTGATGCACAGATTTACGCATTCCCCGGCAGACGCCGTCGGTGCTCGCGCTGAGGGGTGATCTTGATCACATTTTTATCCCGTGAGTCCTGACATTCTTTATTAAAGAAGGCAGCGTCTTTATTTTTTCTCATAAGAAAATAAGCACACTCTTAACGACATTTAATATCTACTTTTCGCTGGAGAATAGTGAACAATGGCCGACATCGAAATTAGACAAACGTCGCCGACGGCGTTCTATATAAAAGTACACGACACTGATAATGTGGCGATTATTGTTAATGACAACGGCCTAAAAGCAGGAACGCGTTTCCCCGATGGCCTGGAACTGATTGAGCACATTCCCCAGGGACACAAAGTGGCGCTGGTCGATATTCCTGCGCACGGTGAGATCGTCCGTTACGGCGAAGTCATCGGCTACGCCGTACGCGCCGTGCCGCAAGGCAGCTGGATAGATGAATCACTCGTCGAGCTGCCAGAAGCACCGCCGCTCAATACGCTCCCGCTGGCGACCCGCGTGCCTGAGCCACTGCCCCCGCTGGAAGGATACACGTTCGAAGGCTATCGAAATGCCGACGGTAGCGTGGGCACCAAAAACCTGCTCGGCATTACCACCAGTGTGCACTGTGTGGCAGGCGTGGTGGATTACGTGGTCAAAATCATCGAGCGTGATTTGCTGCCAAAATACCCCAACGTCGACGGCGTGGTGGGACTCAACCATCTTTATGGCTGCGGCGTGGCGATCAACGCACCGGCAGCCGTTATCCCGATTCGTACCATCCACAATATTTCGCTGAACCCAAATTTCGGCGGTGAAGTAATGGTGATTGGCCTCGGTTGCGAAAAGCTTCAGCCAGAACGTCTGTTGCAGGGCACCGAAGATGTCCAGGCGATCCCAGTAGACAGCGCCAGCATTGTGCGTTTGCAGGATGAACACCACGTCGGCTTTAGATCGATGGTGGACGATATTCTGCAGGTTGCCACGCGCCATCTGGAAAGTCTGAACAAACGCCAACGTGAAACCTGCCCGGCATCTGAGCTGGTTGTCGGCACACAGTGCGGCGGCAGCGACGCGTTCTCCGGCGTGACGGCTAATCCGGCGGTTGGTTACGCATCGGATCTGTTTGTGCGTTGCGGCGCGACGGTGATGTTTTCGGAAGTCACCGAAGTGCGCGATGCGATCCACCTGCTGACCCCGCGCGCCATCAACGAAGAGGTGGGCAAGCGCCTGCTGGAAGAGATGGCCTGGTACGATAACTATCTCGACCTGGGGCAAACCGACCGCAGCGCGAACCCGTCTCCGGGCAACAAAAAAGGCGGTCTGGCAAACGTGGTGGAAAAAGCGTTGGGTTCGATTGCGAAATCCGGCCAGAGCGCGATTTCAGAAGTGCTCTCTCCGGGCCAGCGCCCAACGAAACGCGGTTTGATTTATGCAGCAACGCCCGCCAGCGATTTTGTCTGCGGTACGCAGCAGGTCGCCTCCGGCATTACGGTGCAGGTCTTCACCACCGGTCGCGGTACGCCGTACGGTCTGATGGCCGTTCCGGTTATCAAGATGGCGACGCGCACCGAGCTGGCAAACCGTTGGTATGATTTGATGGATATCAACGCGGGCACTATTGCGACCGGCGAAGAGAGCATTGAGGACGTGGGCTGGAAACTGTTCCACTTTATTCTTGATGTGGCGAGCGGGCGCAAGAAAACCTTCTCGGATCAATGGGGCTTGCACAACCAGCTGGCGGTGTTTAACCCTGCGCCGGTAACGTGATAGCCCTCTAAACCCCATCGCCCTCTGCTTACCGGAGAGGGCGATTTAAACAGCCTTACCCCGCAACAAGAATCACATCAATCCCGTTTTTACGCAGTCCTTCCAGGCTTTCAGTCGGGATGCCTTCATCGACGATGATCATATCAATGCGTTGCGTATCAATAATTTTATGCAGGCTAGAACGGTTAAACTTCGTCGAATCCGTCACGACAATAATCCGCTCTGCGACTTCACACATCTTTCGGTTCAGTCGCGCTTCATCTTCATTGTGAGTACTCACGCCGCGATCAAGATCGATGGCATCCACGCCCAGAAACAGCAGATCAAAGTGATAGTTTTGCAATGACTGCTCTGCCTGGTCGCCATAAAACGATTGGGACTGACGACGCAAGTGACCGCCGGTCATCAGCAGCTCTACCCCTTCCGCTTCAAGCAGCGCATTGGCGACATTCATGCCGTTTGTCATGGCGATTACATCGCTGTGCTGTCGCATCATGCGCGCAATTTCATAGGTCGTTGTACCGGAGTCGAGAATCACGCGATGGCCCGGTTTGATCAGGTTCGCCGCCGCCTGCGCAATGCTGCGCTTCACCGCCGTATTAAGTGAACTTTTGTCTTCAACGGAAGGTTCCATTCCAGGCGTATTGCCGTCACAGATCAACGCCCCGCCGTAGGCACGAACGGCAATGCCCTGCTTTTCCAGGAAAGCGAGATCGTTTCGGATCGTGACCGTAGAGACGCCATAAAGCTGAGAAAGATCGTTAACCTGCACGCTTCCCTGCTGCCGTAACCGCTGGATTATCTGCTCACGCCTTTCGCTGGTGCCCGTCACGCGTTTTTCTGCGGATGAATCGGTGCTGCTCATACGAGCTCCTTTAACTAAATCTTTCGTTTCATTTCGATTTGCCTATTAACTCCTTTCTTTTAGCGGAATGCAAGCCCCACCAGCGTGTTCATAGCGGAGGTTGCCGGTGCTGAAACCTTTCGTTATGTTTCTTTTGTGAAACAGATCGGAAAACTATTATCTTTCGTTTTATTTTTACCGCACCATGCAGCAGTATAAAGTGAAATAAAACGAAAGATGAATACCATAACCATCCGAAGTGGAGAGGAAAGTGAAACATCTGATTGAAATGGTGGAAAACCATAAACACGGCGCGGCAAACGGGATTTATGCCGTGTGCTCCGCACATCCCCTGGTTCTTGAAGCCGCAATTCGATTTGCCCATACGCATAACACCGCTTTGCTGATTGAGGCGACGTCCAACCAGGTGGATCAGTTTGGGGGTTACACCGGCATGACGCCCGCCGATTTCCGTGGTTTCGTCCACCAGCTTGCCGACTTGCTGAGTTTTCCCCGCTCAATGCTCATTTTGGGTGGCGACCATCTCGGCCCCAATCGCTGGCAACATCTTACCGCTGACGAAGCCATGGCTAATGCGGATACGCTGATCAAAAGCTACGTGGCCGCAGGCTTTACGAAAATCCATCTCGATTGCAGCATGTCCTGCGAGGACGATCCAATTCCCCTGACGGACGAGATCGTCGCAACGCGCGCCGCGCGTCTGGCGAAAATAGCCGAAGAGACTCGCCGCGAGTGCTTTGGAGAGTCCGATCTGGTGTACATCATTGGCACCGAAGTACCCGTTCCCGGCGGCGCTCACGAAACGCTCAGCGAACTGGAAGTCACGACGCCTGATGCAGCACGCGCCACGCTCGAAGCCCATCGACTCGCGTTCGAACAGCAGGGATTAAATGCAATCTGGCCGCGCATTATCGGGCTGGTCGTTCAGCCCGGCGTAGAGTTCGATCACACCAACGTGATTGACTATCAGCCGCAAAAAGCGGCGGCGCTGAGTGCGATGGTGGAAGGGTATGACACGCTGGTGTTTGAGGCTCACTCCACCGATTACCAGACGCCGCAGGCGCTGCGCCAGTTAGTGAAGGACCATTTTGCGATTCTGAAGGTTGGTCCGGCACTCACTTTTGCCCTGCGTGAGGCGCTGTTTTCGCTGGCGGCTGTTGAAGAAGAGTTACTCCCTGCAAAAGCCGGATCCGGCCTGCGCCACGTACTGGAAAACGTGATGCTCGATCGCCCGGAATACTGGCAAAGCCACTATCACGGCGATGGCAACGCGCGTCGTCTGGCGCGCGGCTACAGCTATTCAGACCGCGTTCGCTACTACTGGCCCGACAGTCAGATCGACGACGCGTTCGAACGGCTGGTTCGAAACCTTGCCGACGAACCCATTCCGCTGCCGCTTGTGAGTCAGTATTTACCGTTGCAATACAGCAAAGTTCGCGAGGGCGCTCTCAAGGCTTCGCCGCGAGAACTCATCATCGACCACATTCAGGACATACTGCGTCAGTATCACGACGCCTGCCAGCGTGTCACGCCGGATAACGCATAACAAAAACAGGAAAATGCTATGCCAAACATTGTCTTATGTCGCATTGATGAACGATTGATTCACGGTCAGGTGGGCGTGCAGTGGGTCGGATTTGCGGGCGCAAATTTGGTTCTGGTCGCCAATGATGACGTGGCTGAGGATTCGGTCCAGCAAAACCTGATGGAAATGGTCCTGGCCGAAGGCATCGACGTTCGCTTCTGGTCGCTGCAAAAAGTCATCGACAATATTCACCGCGCCGCCGATCGGCAAAGAATTTTGCTGGTCTGTAAATCGCCTGCCGACTTCCTGACGCTCGCAGAAGGCGGCGTGCCCGTCACCCGTATTAACGTTGGAAATATGCATTACGCGAATGGCAAACAGCAAATTGCCAAAACGGTCTCTGTCGACGCCAACGATACGGCGGCGTTTAACGGTCTGAAAGCCGCTGGAGTGGAGTGCTTCGTTCAGGGCGTCCCGACAGAACCCGCTTTGGATCTCTTTAAACTTCTCTGAGGGATTCACCATGGAAATCAGTTTATTGCAGGCATTTGCGCTGGGCATTCTCGCCTTTATCGCGGGCCTGGATATGTTCAATGGCTTAACTCATATGCACCGTCCGGTGGTGCTTGGGCCGCTGGTGGGCTTGATTCTGGGCGATCTGCATACCGGTATTTTAACGGGCGGCACGCTGGAACTGGTCTGGATGGGACTGGCTCCGCTGGCGGGTGCGCAGCCGCCAAACGTCATTATTGGCACCATTGTCGGGACGACTTTCGCCATTACCACCGGCGTGAAGCCAGAGGTCGCCGTCGGTGTGGCCGTGCCGTTCGCCGTTGCGGTACAGATGGGGATTACCTTCCTGTTCTCAGTGATGTCGGGCGTCATGGCACGCTGCGATCGGATGGCGGCCAATGCGGATACTGCTGGCATTGAGCGGGTGAATTATCTGGCGCTGCTGGCACTCGGGATTTTCTATTTTCTCTGCGCGTTTCTACCCATCTACTTCGGGGCAGAGCATGCGAAAACCGCCATTGATGTGCTTCCCGCGCGTTTAATTGACGGTCTTGGCGTTGCGGGCGGCATCATGCCAGCCATCGGCTTTGCCGTCCTGCTGAAAATCATGATGAAAAACGTCTACATCCCCTATTTCATTCTCGGTTTTGTCGCCGCCGCCTGGCTCAAATTGCCGGTCCTGGCGATTGCCGCTGCGGCGCTGGCAATGGCGCTGATCGATTTTGTCCGTAAATCCCCGGAGCCGGCTCCGGTCGCTCAGAAAGAGGAATTCGAAGATGGCATCTAATCAAACCACTCTGCCGACCGTTTCCGAGGCCGATGAGTCGCTGCTTTCCGGCGTGAACGAAAATATTTACGAAGATCAGAAAATCGGTGCGGAGTTGACCAAAAAAGATATCAACCGCGTGGCCTGGCGTTCGATGCTGCTGCAGGCTTCGTTCAACTACGAACGTATGCAGGCATCCGGCTGGCTGTATGGCTTGCTCCCGGCGCTGAAAAAAATCCACACCAACCCGCGCGATCTGGCCCGCGCCATGAAAGGCCACATGGGGTTCTTCAACACCCACCCGTTTCTGGTGACCTTCGTGATCGGCATTATTCTGGCGATGGAACGCTCCAAGCAGGACGTGAACAGTATTCAAAGCACTAAGATTGCCGTGGGCGCTCCGCTCGGCGGAATTGGCGATGCGATGTTCTGGCTCACGCTGCTGCCGATTTGCGGCGGCATCGGGGCCAGCCTGGCGCTGCAAGGATCTATTCTGGGAGCCGTGGTGTTTATCGTAATGTTCAACGTGGTGCATCTGGGGCTGCGTTTCGGCCTGGCACACTATGCTTATCGGATGGGCGTCGCCGCGATCCCGCTGATTAAGGCCAACACCAAAAAAGTTGGCCACGCAGCATCTATTGTGGGAATGACGGTCATCGGCGCGCTGGTCGCGACCTATGTGCGCCTGAACACCACGCTGGAAATTACGGCTGGCGACGCGGTGGTGAAACTGCAAACGGATGTTATCGACAAGCTGATGCCCGCGTTTTTGCCGCTGGTCTACACCCTGACAATGTTCTGGCTGGTACGTCGTGGCTGGAGCCCGTTGCGCCTGATCGGCATCACGGTGGTACTGGGCGTCGTGGGTAAATTCTGTCACTTCCTGTAAAGACAAGGGGTTTGAGATGTTAGGCATTATTCTTTGTGGTCACGGCGGATTCGCCAGCGGGCTCGAAAAAGCGATGAAGCAGATCCTCGGTGAGCAAGAGCAATTTATTGCCATCGATTTTCCTGAAACCTCAACCACCGCGCTGCTGACTTCGCAACTTGAGCAGGCGATAAGCGATTTGGGCAGTCAGGACGATATTGTCTTTCTGACCGATTTACTGGGCGGTACGCCGTTTCGCGTGGCCTCTACCATGGCGCTGGAAAAACCCGGCTGGGAAGTGCTCACAGGCACCAATATGCAGCTTCTGCTGGAGATGGTGATGGAGCGTGAAGGGTTAAGCAGCGAGGCGTTTCGGTTACAGGCGCTTGAGTGCGGGCATCGCGGGCTGACAAGCCTGGTGGACGAACTGGGGCGTTGTCGTGAAGAAAAGCCCGTTGAAGAAGGCATTTAGCTTCGTGGAAATCATCCACTTCACGAAACCGTCATCACACATTGTATTCCGGGCAGGCTCTCCCCCTTAGCCCTTTCATTATGCGTCACTTTGGCCTTTCGCTCACCGCGAAGGGCCTTTCTTTTACTTTTCACTTAGAAAGTATTTCCTCCCTTAAGCACAAATAAACTCATAAAAATCAATAATGTAATAAAAGCGATGCATTGATCGATCACAATTTTCGTTTTATTTCTTTCATCGGCATTGATCTTTCGTTTTCCTTTCTATAGATTTAAATTAATCGAACAAGTGAAACGAAACGAAAGACAATGGCGATTACGATCGCGTCTGATGTGGATTTCACATTACTAAGGACAGAGTTATGCCAGAAACCTCAACCGCCACCGGCACCTGGACGGAAAAAGAGATCCGTCAGCAACCTGAGTGCTGGAGCCGTTCTCTCAACCATATCGACACCCTTCGACAGACACTCGATCGTTTTCTCTCGCCGTTGCTTTGCAAAGACAATTTGCGGATCGTGCTGACGGGAGCGGGAACATCGGCATTTATCGGCGATATTATCGCCCCGTGGCTTTCGCGCCACACCGGGAAAAATTTTAGTGCCATTCCAACCACCGATCTGGTCACCCGTCCGATGGATTATTTGAGTCCCGCGCACCCACTGTTGCTGGTCTCTTTTGCCCGCTCCGGCAATAGCCCGGAAAGCGTGGCCGCCGTGGAGCTGGCAAATCAGTTTGTGCCAGAGTGCTATCACCTGACAATTACTTGCAACGAAGCCGGTAGTCTTTATCAACGTGCGGCCAACAGCGACAACGCCTTTGCGCTGCTGATGCCACCCGAGACGCACGATCGCGGATTTGCGATGACCAGCAGCATCACCACCATGATGGCAAGCTGCCTGGCGGTATTCGCTCCCGACACGATCAACAGTACCGCTTTCCGCGACGTGTCAGCACGCTGCGAAGCGATCCTGTCGTCACTGGGTGATTTCAGCCACGGCGTGTTTGGTGCTGAGCCCTGGAAACGGATCGTTTATCTCGGCAGCGGCGGATTGCAGGCTGCAGCGCGTGAATCCGCGTTAAAAGTGCTTGAGCTGACGGCGGGCAAAGTGGTCGCGTTTTATGACTCGCCAACCGGTTTCCGCCACGGCCCAAAATCACTGGTGGATAACGAAACGCTGGTGGTGGTTTTTGTCTCCAGCCACCCCTACACGCGCCAGTACGATCTCGATCTCGTGGCCGAATTACGCCGTGATCAGCAGGCCCTGAGCGTGGTTGCCGTGACTGCCGATTCCGATGCGATTATCGAAGCGGGTCCACATATTTTGCTGCCTTCTTCACGCCCATTCCTGGACGTTGAGCTGGCGTTCTGCTTCCTGATGTACGCGCAGGTCTTTGCGCTCACCCAGTCCATCAGCGTCGGAAATACCCCGGACACCCCATCCGCCAGCGGTACGGTAAATCGTGTGGTGCAGGGCGTTGTTATTCACCCGTGGCTGGCTTAACAGGAGCGCATCATGAGCATTATCTCGACTAAATATCTGCTGCAGGACGCTCAAGCCAAAGGCTATGCGGTTCCCGCGTTTAACATTCACAACGCCGAAACGATCCAGGCCATTCTCGAAGTGTGCAGCGAAATGCGATCGCCGGTGATCCTCGCGGGCACGCCCGGCACCTTTAAGCACATCGCGCTGGAAGAGATCTACGCGCTGTGCAGCGCATATTCCATCAGCTACGACATGCCGCTGGCGCTTCATCTCGATCACCATGAGTCGCTGGATGACATTCGCCGCAAGGTCAATGCGGGCGTGCGCAGCGCAATGATCGACGGCAGCCACTTCCCGTTTGAGCAAAACGTAAAGCTGGTGAAATCCGTTGTGGATTTCTGCCATCTCAATGATTGCAGCGTCGAGGCTGAGCTTGGCCGCCTGGGCGGCGTTGAAGATGATATGAGCGTGGACGCCGAAAGCGCATTTCTGACCGATCCGCAGGAGGCCAAACGCTTTGTGGAACTGACAGGAGTCGACAGTCTGGCCGTGGCGATTGGGACGGCGCATGGGCTTTACACCAAGCGGCCAAAAATTGATTTTCAGCGGCTGGCTGAAATCCGTGACGTCGTGGATATCCCCCTTGTGCTGCACGGTGCAAGCGACGTTCCCGATGAGTTCGTGCGCCGCACAATCGAGTTGGGGGTGTGCAAAGTGAATGTCGCCACTGAACTCAAAATCGCCTTCTCAAATGCGGTTAAGGCCTGGTTCGCCGAAAACCCGGAAGGTAATGATCCACGCTATTACATGCGCGTCGGTATGGACGCCATGAAAGAGGTGGTAAAAAACAAAATCAACGTCTGCGGCTCGGCCAACAAACTCGTGCTCGACTCCGCCGTCGTTTAATAAAAACTCACACAACACACTATGGGCAGGAATGAAGATTATGAGCGCTCCTAATATCTTATTAACCCGGATCGATAACCGGCTGGTGCATGGTCAGGTTGGGGTCACCTGGACCTCAACCCTCGGCGCTAACTTGCTGATCGTCGTCGATGACGAGGTCGCAAAAGACGAGATCCAACAAAAGCTGATGGGGATCACCGCGGATACCTACGGTTTCGGCATTCGCTTTTTTTCAATCGAAAAAACTGCCGCGATCATTTCTAAGGCCGCGCCGCACCAGAAGATTTTCCTGATTTGCCGTACGCCGGAGATCGTCAGGAAGCTGATTGAATCCGGCGTGCCGCTGAAAGACGTTAACGTCGGGAATATGCATTTTTCGGAAGGCAAACGGCAGATCAGCAGCAAAGTGTACGTCGACGATCGGGATCTCAGCGATCTGCGCTTTATCAAGCACAGCGGTGTGAATCTCTTTATCCAGGATGTCCCGGGGGATGCGAAAGAGAGCATCCCTGATTAATCGCCCTGTCTCGACATTCAAAAATTAACGTCGCTATTACGAGGCAATAAAAATGCATGAAATAACATTGATTCAGGGGATATCCCTGGCCGCGTTAGTGTTTTTCCTAGGGATTGATTTTTGGCTGGAAGCGCTGTTTCTGTTTCGTCCTATTATCGTTTGTACCCTCACCGGGGCGATTTTAGGTGATATCCATATCGGTTTGATCACCGGCGGTCTGACCGAGTTGGCCTTCGCGGGCCTTACGCCAGCGGGTGGCGTGCAGCCACCTAACCCCATCATGGCCGGGGTGATGACCACCGTCATTGCCTGGTCTACCGGAGTCGATGCCAAAACCGCCATCGGGCTGGGCCTGCCGTTTAGCCTGTTAATGCAATACGTCATTCTGTTTTTCTATTCGGCGTTTTCCCTGTTTATGTCGAAAGCCGACAGGTATGCGAAAGAGACCAATACCGCCGGATTCGCTCGTCTTAACTGGACGACCACGCTGATTGTGGCCTGCACTTATGCGGTGATCACCTTCCTGTGCACTTATCTTGCGCAAGGTGCGATGCAGGCGCTGGTTAAGGCTATGCCTGCCTGGCTGACGCACGGATTTGAAGTCGCGGGGGGCATTCTGCCTGCTGTGGGTTTCGGCTTGCTGTTGCGCGTGATGTTCAAAGCGCAGTACATCCCTTACCTGATCGCCGGTTTCTTGTTTGTCTGTTACATCCAGGTCAGCAACCTGCTGCCGGTCGCCGTGCTAGGGGCTGGATTTGCGGTGTATGAGTTCTTTAACGCGAAAGCCAAAAACGCCGCTCAGCCTCAGGCTACCGCTGCGAAAAAAGATGAAGAGGATTACAGCAATGGGATCTGAAATCAGTAAAAAAGACATTACGCGCCTGGGGTTCCGTTCTTCACTGCTGCAGGCCAGTTTTAACTACGAGCGTATGCAGGCGGGCGGCTTTACGTGGGCGATGCTGCCGATCCTCAAGAAGATCTACAAAGGCGATAAAGAAGGCCTGAGCGCGGCCATGAAGGACCATCTGGAGTTTATCAACACGCACCCGAACCTGGTGGGATTCCTGATGGGGCTGCTTATCTCAATGGAGGAGAAAGGCGAAAACCGCAGCACGATTAAAGGCCTCAAAGTTGCGCTGTTTGGCCCTATCGCCGGGATCGGCGACGCGATTTTCTGGTTTACGCTGCTTCCGATAATGGCCGGGATTTGCTCATCGTTCGCCAGCCAGGGCAACCTGCTGGGGCCGATTCTGTTCTTCGCCGTCTATCTCGCCATCTTCTTCCTGCGCGTGGGCTGGACGCACGTTGGCTACACGGTGGGGATAAAAGCGATCGATAAGGTGCGAGAAAATTCACAGATGATTGCCCGCTCGGCAACCATTCTGGGGATCACGGTGATAGGCGGGCTGATTGCTTCCTACGTTCATATCAACGTCGTCACCACCTTTGCGATTGACGCCACCCACAACGTTGCGCTGCAAAAGGACTTCTTCGATAAGGTTTTCCCCAACATTTTACCCATGGGCTATACCTTGTTGATGTACTACCTGTTGCGCGTGAAAAAAGCGCATCCGGTTCTGTTGATTGCGGTGACATTTGTGCTGGCTATAGCCGGTTCTGCGCTGGGGATTCTGTAAATGAATGGCATAACGTTCCAGGAACAGAGTGATTACCGCTCGCTCAGCGAAGCCGCCAGCGAGCAATTAGTCGCGCTGATTCGCCGCAAGCCTGACGCCGTCATCTGTCTCGCGACGGGGGCGACGCCTGTGCTGACCTATCAGCTTTTGGTTGAAAAAATCACTGCGCAACATGTTGATATCAGTAAGGTCACCTTCGTCAAACTGGACGAATGGGTGGGATTAGCCCCGGACAACCCAGCCACTTGCGAGACTTTCTTGCAGCAGCATATTCTCCAGCCACTTGGCGTTGCGCCGGATAACTACATTTCGTTCGGTTCTGACAACGCCGATGAACAGGAGTGCGCGCGGATTGTGAAGCTGATTGACCAGCGCGGTGGGCTGGATCTGTGCGTTCTGGGAATCGGCAAAAATGGTCATCTCGGGCTGAACGAACCGGACGAGAAGCTGGAACCCGCCTGTCATATTACGCATCTTGATGAGCGCACCCGGCTCCACGACATGCTGAAACAGGCAAACGCACCGGTCGAAAAGGGAATAACCCTAGGCCTGCGCGATATTCTGGCGGCAAGAGCAGTGTTGTTGCTGGTGTCTGGCGAAGGGAAGCAGTGGGCATTTTCTGAGTTTAAAGAAGGGAAAGTGACAACTCAGATTCCAGCGTCATTCCTGTGGTTGCATCCGCAAACTACGTGTCTTTTCTGCGATATGTGAAGAGTCAGCCGGGCAACACGACGTTTGCCCGGCTCGTTATTACGATTCGGACTGCTGTTCCAGCGCATGCTTATACAGCGCGTTCTTTTTCACGCCGTGGATTTCGGCGGCAAGCGCGGCGGCTTTTTTCAATGGCAGCTCGGTTTGCAGCAACGCCAGTGTACGCAGCGCCTCGGCGGGCAACGCCTCTTCCTGCGCTTTATGGCCTTCAACGATCAAGACCATTTCACCTTTGCGGCGATTTTCGTCTTCTTTCACCCACGCCAGCAGTTCACCAACCGGCGCACCGTGGATGTTCTCCCAGGTTTTGGTTAGCTCGCGCGCCAGCACCACGTAGCGTGATTCGCCCCATACGGTGACCATGTCTTCTAAACTTTCCAGAAGGCGATGGGTAGATTCATAGAAAATCAGCGTGCGCGGTTCGGTTTCGAGATCTTTCAGCGTGTCACGACGGCCTTTCGATTTGGCCGGTAAAAAACCTTCGTAGCAGAAACGGTCTGACGGCAAACCCGCTGCGCTCAAAGCGGCGATCGCGGCACACGGGCCAGGCAACGGCACAACGCGGATACCGGCTTCGCGGCAGGTGCGTACCAGGTGATAGCCAGGGTCGTTGATCAGCGGGGTTCCAGCATCAGAAACCAATGCGATGTTTTGCCCTTCTTTGAGTTTCGCCACCAGCGTTTCAGCTTTTTGTTGCTCATTATGATCGTGCAGAGCAAACAGACGGGCGCTGATCGCGAAATGCTGCAGCAGTAACCCCGTATGGCGGGTATCTTCAGCAGCAATTAAATCAACGGCTTGTAATACGGTGAGCGCACGTTGGGTAATATCAGACAAATTCCCGATAGGAGTAGGTACAATATAAAGCTGGCCTTCAGAATTATCTGCCGTTTCGTGTTGTTTCATTGTTTAGTCCGTATTGCCGATTTAATATTGAGCATTGCCTAAAAAAATCACTGGATACAGTATGGTACCCTTAACGTTTCTTCGAACAAAAGCTTCG
>Ga0308165_1003291_pt1 | contig 17555 bp, 17 predicted proteins | sample PhyWR2_FD_201032 | JGI IMG/M metagenome (GOLD analysis project Ga0308165, IMG submission 201032) | Phyllosphere microbial communities from UC Gill Tract Community Farm, Albany, California, United States - DLSLW.R2 | ecosystem: Host-associated > Plants > Phyllosphere > Unclassified | place: USA...
GCGGGTGCGACCACTGATCTCAGCAAGGAGACCTCACGTGTCTGACGCGTTTGTCATCGAATCCGACCGTCTCGTCTGGCGGGGGAGCGGCGAGACCGTCGTGGTCGAACCCTGGGGACCCGACTCGGTGCGCGTGCGCGCCGCGCTCGGCGGCCCGGTGGTCGACACCGACTGGGCGCTGCTTCCGCAGGAAGCGGCGGCGGGGGTCAGCGTGACTGTCGACGGTGACGTCGCGACGCTCACCCACGGCGAGATCCGGGTGGTCGCCACGTCGAGGGAGTACTACGACTGGCAGGCGCAGTACAGCCGGTCGCGGTGCCGGCTCGAGTTCTTCGATTCACGTGGAACGTTGCTCTTCGCGGAGGAGGAGGACGGCGGGGCGCTCAAGCTGCGGGCTCGCGACTACGACGCGCTGCCCGGCGGGACGCACCGCGCGCGGGTGTCCCTGGTGGGGCCGCGCGACGAGAAGCTCTACGGCATGGGGCAGTACCAGCAAGACCTGCTCGACCTCAAGGGATCCACGGTCGAGCTCGCGCACCGGAACTCGCAGGTCTCGGTGCCGTTCGTCATGTCGAGCGCGGGCTACGGCTTCCTCTGGCACAATCCGGCGATCGGGCGCGCGACCTTCGCGACCAACCGCACCGAGTGGGTGGCTGAGTCGACCACCCAGATCGACTACTGGGTGACGGCCGGCGCGACGCCCGCCGACATCGCGCGGAACTACGCGACCGCGACCGGGCACGCGCCGATGATGCCCGAGCACGGCCTCGGGTTCTGGCAGTGCAAGCTGCGGTACTCCTCGCAGGAGGAGCTGCTGACTGTGGCGCGCGAGCACCACCGGCGCGGGCTGCCGATGGACGTGATCGTCGCGGACTTCTTCCACTGGCCGAAGATGGGCGACTTCAGGTTCGAGGACGAGTTCTGGCCGGACCCTGAGGCGATGGTCGCCGAGCTGGCTGAGATGGGCATCGAGCTCATGGTGTCGGTGTGGCCGCAGGTGTCCCTCGAGTCCGAGAACTTCGCCGAGCTCGACAGGCTCGGGTACCTGGTGCGGTCGAACCGGGGTGTGGACATCCAGATGAGCTTCGAGGGACCGAGCCGGTTCCTCGACGTGACGAACCCCGCGGCGCGCGAGTGGCTGTGGGCGAAGCTGCGCGTCAACTACCCGGGCGTCAAGCTGTTCTGGCTCGACGAGGCCGAGCCGGAGTACGCCTTCTTCGAGTTCGGCGCGTACTCGTACTACGCCGGGCAGGTGCTCGAGGTCGGGAACGTCTATCCACAGCTGTTCTCACGGGCTGTGTATGACGGGCAGGTCGAGGACGGCCAGAGCGACCCGGTGAACCTGGTGCGCTGCGCGTGGGCTGGGTCGCAGCGGTACGGGGCTCTCGTGTGGTCGGGGGACATCCACTCGTCCTTCCCGTCGATGCGACGGCAGGTCACGGCCGGGATCCACATGGGTGTTGCAGGCATCCCGTGGTTCACCACAGACATCGGCGGGTTCGGCGGAGGGCGGGTCGACGACCCGGCGTTCCACGAGCTGCTCGTGCGGTGGTTCCAGATGGGGACCTTCATGCCTGTCATGCGGCTGCACGGAGACCGGGGGCCGTCGCACGAGGTGCGTGCAGCTGACGGGAGCCGGCGGTGCAACTCTGGGGCGGACAACGAGCTGTGGTCGTACGGGGACGAGGTCTACGGGATCTTGTCGCGGTACGTGCACCTGCGCGAGGAGATGCGGGGGTACACGCGGGGGTTGATGGAGGCTGCGCATGTCGAGGGGCAGCCGGTGATGCGGGGGCTGTTCCACGACTTCCCGGAGGACGCTGCGGCTTGGGACGTGGCGGACCAGTTCTTGTACGGGCCGTCGTTGTTGGTGGCTCCGGTGCTCGAGGCTGGGGCGAGGGTGCGGCGGGTGTACCTGCCGGCGGGGGCGGCTTGGACGTCGCTGGCGACGGGGGAGCGGTATGACGGTGGGGTATGGGTCGAGGTTGAGGCTCCGCTCGACGTCATCCCGGTGTTTGCGCGGGACCAGGCGGTCGCGGAGCTGGTCGGGCGGCTCGCGGCTGATCAGTCCTAGCATGTCGGGTGGGCAGCTGATGGATGGCTGCTCGCCCGGCCGCTGGTGCGGCGAAGGTACGCCCGACCTCCGAGCGGGTTCTGATTGTGGGTCACCCGAATCAGTGTCGTGCGTTCGTGCGCCGTGGCGTGGCATCCCTGGACGGAGATCGGCGTGCTTCTACCTCGCTCATTCACGGGCCTACCCCCGCTGGTGAGATGGATGTGCGTCGGTGCGGTCGTGCCGAGCGCGGTATGGCTGGCCGTGGTCCTGGTCGGGTTCTTCACTCAACCTGTGGACGGGATGGTTCAGGTTCTGGGGTATCTCCCCGTCGTGATCGTGTTCACCGCCGTGCCGGGTGCCCTGGTTGGTCTCGTCCTCGGGCTTCTCGACAGGGCGCTCGAGCGAAGGGTCGTCAACCGAGCGGGGGCGCGCGGCTCCGTCGGACTCGCGACGGCAACGATGAGTCTCCCCTTCGTCGGGGTGGCAGTCTTCCTGTCGGTCTATATCTCCTACTGGGTGCCAGTGCTAGCGAGCGTCGCGATCGGAGTCGTGCTGGTACTCGTGCCCATCACGGCCTGCGCCCAGCGATACCAACGCATCGCCGACGGAGTGTCCGGATCGGTCTACCGCCAGTAGCGCACAGAGCCAGAACCGCCGCTCTGTCTTCTTCCGGTCCAAGCACTGATGAGAAGGCACGAGGGGGAGCCGATGAGCATCGGCCACGAGACACCAGAGAGAGCCTCAGGAGGAGAATGGCCCGTCGGCCTTGGGCTTCCTCGCCAGGAGAAGATGCGCCGCCATCAGGAGCCCGACGAGCACTCCGGCGGCCATGCCTGCGGTGAGCGTCGCGGCTGACGCTCGTAGGGTCCGTCGGGACATCGGATCCTTCCTCGATCTCAGGCGTCGGCTCTTCGCGCGGGCATGAGACAGGTGCTCACTGACCTCGCCGGGCGAATCGCCTGTTCACGCGAGGGACGACCGGCCGCTCACCTCGATACTCCACCAGGTCCTCCTCGCGCACGTCCAGCCTTCCGCACTCTCAGCATGAAGGTCGCGACCGCGGTCATGATCGCGAGGCCGGCGACGGCGACGACCACCGTCGATCCCCACCCCGGATCACGCGTGACATGGCGCCCGTCCGAGAGGACCCACGTACACACTGGTCCATACGGGACGATCGACAGGTGCATCTCCGGGGTCGTCCCCTCGGAGGCTTCCCCGTGGTCGGCGTAGACCTCGTCAGGTTCCGTGACGTTGTGGCACAGGCTGCTTGACGACGAACCCAGCGCGGGTGCCAGCGGCGCCACGATCGCGACGACCGCCGCGATCACGCAGAGCAGGACTGTGACAACGACGGCCACCACAGGGACGACGTCTTGGCGGGCGCGAGCTCGATGTTCCATCTCTGACTCCGATCGACGTTCCGTCACGTTCTTTGGACGCAACTCGGGTATCCGCAGTGCTCCCCGTCACCTCTGAGGCAAGGCTGCATCTTGGAAGGCTCTGCGAGAAGGTAGGCGGTGTCAGCGTGCCCGTGAGGCGGCTGCGCGAGACTGGTAGCGCCAGATTGTGTGGTCGAGGATCTTGCGCGAGACGCCTAGTGAGTCAGCGGCGGCGTGGACTGCCTCCTGTGCCCGCTCAGGAGCGAGGCGTCCGTCAGCGGACAGAGCGTTCGCGACGAACCGGATGAGCATGGTGTCGGCCTTGGACCCGTCGACGCCGACGTTCATCAGCAGGTAGTCCCAAGACGCCTTGCCCAGGCCGAGCTGGCCCAGCCATGCCCGCCGGACCTCAGGGGCCTCTGCCTTCTCGCGTAGGTCTTGCGCAGTCTCGACGCCGACCTCTTGGAGCGCTGTGACCCCGCGGACCAGGGACTCGACTTTGAGGATTCGCGTGCCGGGAGAGAGGTTCTTGGTGAACAGCGTCTGCGCTGCGGCTTCGACCCCACCCGCGGCGGTGATGGTCTCTAGGAGCTCGCGTGCTCCGTCAGAGTCTGGATCAGCACCAGCCCGGCGGCGGGTGTCGCGGTAGCGGTTCAAGACGGACACGACGGAGGAGTAGCGGGTCCTCAGCGAGAAGACGGAGTCGATGCTGGCCAGCGCAAGGGACTGGCGATAGCCCGAAGGTTCGATCCACTGGTCCGGATTCCCGAGGAGCGCGTCGATCGAGCGCAGGACAGCATCTTTGTCGTCATCGGTGAGGGTCATAGAGCAAGCGTATTGCTGACCTGCGACAAGAGCCGGTGTGCCCGACTCAGCAGGAGCCTGGTGGCTCTTCGTCATCTGGATGAGGAGGTGCTTGATCTGGAAGTGACCATGGGGGCGTGCTGCGGCGACCCCGACAGCTTTAGCCGTCCCGCTGGTTCTCCGCGCCCGTCTGCTGGTCTTCGATGAGGTCTCCGTGTTCGTGGCGCAGTTGGGTGAGCAAGAGGCTGCCCAGGCCCAGGACTCCGATCGCGTAACGCTGGGCGTCGTCGCGGCTCTGGATGCGATGGCGGTCTACGTTGCCGAGTGCCTGAGCAAACCCCATGCCGAGCCCCCTCCATCCTTCACGTTCTCCAGCGCGTGAGCCTAGCCTCCAGTCGCTCGAATCTCTGAAGACATGCGCCATGAGACCTTTCCCAACGAGCGCCTCACCTTGCTTCCCACCGGATTCGCCCGCCCATCTACGGACGCGGTCCTCTACGAAGATGGCTGTCTGTGATGCGACCTTGCCCCAGTCGGCGTCCTCGACAAGTTGCCTTACGTGCTCCCAGAGTTCGGGGTCGAAGGAGCGAAGGTCCACGGGCTCATCGTCCTCCATTCGCAGGCGCAGCTGGTAGAGGGCAGCGTCGATGATGCCGCAGGCGTTCCGGATGCCGCGGTGGCGAGCCTGGTCAAAGTAATGGTCCGGTGTATCGGTGGTAGCGAAGTTGAGCGAGTAGCTGAGTTTATCGAAGCGGTCGACAAGGTGGTCATCCTTACTGAGGGCTGCTACGAGCACTCCGCGCACCTTGCCCTTCCAGGAGGTCAGGTGCTCACTCCCGCGCATGACCTCCTGAGTCGCGGCCTCTTCTTTTAGCCCTTCGAGCGCTTCGATGGCCTTATCTGGTCGCATGCTTCAAGGGTAGGGGTGGGGTCTGACAGTCCGGCATGTCCGCCGTTCGCACGCTTGTGGCCCCTACCTCTAAAGGGTGCACTGAGCCCCCGAGTCACTCAGTAGTACGACGTAGCCGCTATCCCGAAGCTGGCTCGTACGACGTCGAGGTGGGAACATCGACCGAGGCACTGATCGCCTCGTCGCTGCCGGCAATCCCGGCCCAGAGCGGGTTCACATCACTCGTGAAGCACCAGGCTCCGTCCTCCGGGCATGCTAGCGCGGGGAGAGACCCGCCCGAGTAGGATGGCCATGTGTCGATGTCGGCCACTCGTCCGTCGAGAAGGGCGAACCGACGATACTCGAAGGTGGCCAGCGGAAGGTCCGGTGGGCCAGGGGAAGGGACTGGCGATTGCCCGGAGGTTCGATCCACTGTTCCGGGCTCCCCAGGGGCGTGTCGACCGAGCGCAGGGCAGCATCTTTCTCGTCATCCGTGAGAGTCATCGGGCAGTTGTGTTGCTGCCGGCGCGGTCACAGCGCAGGTCTTAGGGTGCTACCCCCGCAACCTGGGGTCCGATCCCATCGAGTGCCGCGTACAGGTAATTAAGGTTCTCGTTCGCCCGCGGCCCGACATCGAAGAAGACGATATGCACGGACGGATCGAAACCTTCGATCACAGCCGGCGAGGGGTATGCCTCGCCCGATGCTAGTGCGACTGGAAACACGAGCGCAGCGACGGTTGGGGACGTCTTGGTGGCCTGCCACTTCCGGTGGTGAGCGTAGGCAACGACTTGGTAGACGTCAGATCTCTTGACGCGGATCGACGGTCCTTTGCCGACCACGATGTCGACGGTTGCGCCTGGATCTTCAGCCTTCGAGGTCTGATTACCGACGTCCTTGTACTTGGCATCCAAGAGAATCGTGCTCCCGTCCGATCGAGAAGCAATGTAGTCCGGCTTCACAGAGCTTGAGCCCAGAACCGTGCCACTCCGTTTGACGGACGCGCGGCCGGCATCCCGAAGAAGGGTTGCGCCCTGCCAGTTACTGAGCACTCCGCGAAGAGCTTCCTCGTAGAGCGAGTTCAAGGACCAAATAATAGCGCCTTGTGAGTGCTGGCCGTGTTCGGTTCCGACGTACATGCCGTCGAGAAGCGTTTGCGTGAGGTTCACGATCCCCTGGTATCGGCGCAGCGGTCCGTTGAGGTTTAGTCTCTTTCGGGACTGGCGTACCGCTGGAACGTCGGTCACGTTCGCGAACAGTGCGAGCGCCTGGCGGGCGCGCTCACTGAGCGCTGTCCGAGCCGCTAGCACCGGAACGGAGTTGGCGAGCACAGCGACGTGCCGTAGGCCCGTCTTTAGGTAGCGATTCACAGGCGTGTCCTGCGACGGTTCAGTGAACTCGCAGGGAAGCACGTGGGTGCGGCCTCGGGCGAGCGAGCGTTGCATGTACTGGGGCACCAGGACCCGCCCACGGATTCGGCTGGAGAGGTCTTCTCGCTTTAGTTCGTACCCCCGCCGAAGCCAGCGCTTCCCGAAAGCCAACATCTCGTCGATGTACCACCCGAGGAGGCAGGCCGCTGGCTCGTCTCTTATCGCAGCCAGGAACGCGCGGTTCCCGGGGAGCAAGAGGGCAGATCTTGACGACCCGTATGCCCAGTCTGCCAAGAAGATCAGGTCGAGTCCGTCGATCTTCGGCGTGATGCGCAGGTGATGTCGACTCTCACCGACGTGCAGTTGCGCGACGCCAACGATGTCGGAGGTGCGGATGCTCCAAAGGTCAGAGATGGGGGACCGCTGGACCGTCATCCCGAAGTTCTTCCACGTCTCGGGGGCCACCTTCATCACGAGGTCATCCTCGGCCATGACCGTGGCTTGCTCCCGCACCGTCAGGAGATCGAGACCGGACCTCCAAAGCCCACCGGTGCTGGTCCGGCCGTTCACACCGTCGGTGTCATCCACGCCAAGACCTGCGTCTCAATTTCGTTCTGCCGGGAGGATTCTTCGAGGATTCCGACATCCTTCAGCATCGTCTCGACATCATCCCGAGGGATCAGTCCTTCAGCTGCATACTCCGCCAGGAGCGGCGCAACCTCGTAGGCGAACCGTCGGGCGATTGCCTGCAACGCCTCGTCAGCACTCGCTGGGGTCCCGGAGGGCATGAAGTACGAGTGTCCGATCGCGAGGGCTCCGATCTCCGGTCCTCGACCTACGAACAGGTCTGCGACGAGGTCATAGAGGTTCAGCGCTGCTGTCTTGGCCGCGGAGTCGAACCAGCCGGCCGTCTCGACGACCGCACGGTCGGGTGCTAGGTCGATGAAAGTGAACCGTCGACGAAGCGCGTAGTCGATGAGAGCGATTGACCGGTCCGCGGTATTCATGGTGCCCAAGAGCAGAACATTGTCTGGTACGACGAGAGCGCTCGTCCCGTCAACCTCGTACGGGGTGCTCACCTGCTCCCCGCGGTATTCAAGGGCATAGAGCAGTTCACCGAAGACTCGCGAGATGTCAGCCCGGTTTATCTCATCGACGATGAGGACGACGTCGCAGAATGAGCCCAGCTTCCGGAGGGCCACTCCGACGGCCGCCACAAAGGATAGTCGCCGGTGTTCGGCTTGGAAGGTCACCCCATTGGCGACTGGCCGAGGGACGAGTGTACGAACGAAGTCCTCGTACCCGTATGAAGGGTGGAACTGCGCGATGTCCCAGACGCAGGTGAGTCCTTCGTCAACAGCTACCTCCGCAACTCGCTCTGGCGTCCTCTCGTGAGAGGGCAGCTTTTCGAGGATTGTCGCGACGTGGGAGTCGGTACGACGACTGACGGACGCCCAGTCGACGTACTGCATCGCGACGTACGTCTTCCCCACGCCAGGAGCGCCTTGTAAGACGACTTGACCTCGACGGTGCAGTTCTTCGTCGAGTAGGCGAAGTGCGATCGGTACTGCCGCCCGGCCGGGAGGTGTGGTCAAGGGTGGGGCAGGATGCGCGGCATTGCGAAACTCCTGCGGCGTGAGGTTGAGCCACTTGTTGATGGACAGTGCGATTGCGAGGTCAACGGGATCGGCACCTGGTGCAAACGTGAAGCCCAAGCGTTCCGGCGCACGCTCTTCGACGAAGCGCACAACGTGGGGTACAACGGAGGAGGTTGGCAAAGGCGCTGCGATGCCCAAGATGGTCTTGCCGCTTTCTATTGGTTTGTAGAACCCGCAGTCGGCCATCTGCCTGAGGAAGTTGCTGGCGGATTTCTCTGGACTAGCGATGATTCCGAACGAGATGTACGAAGGGACGAGCTGCGCAGCATTGAACTTAGCTGCGTCATACTTGCCCCGCTTGTCGGTGAGGACCGTCTCGGTGATCTCGGCAAGGCGTTGGTCGGCCCACAAGCGCGCGATCCACCAGAGAAGCTTGGCTTCCCTGGTGGATCCGGCCTGGCACGTTCGTAGGAGCTCGTCGTCGAGGAGGATGTCGCTCGCGTCGAAGGTGAGCATGGCTCTCAGACCGGAGAGTGAACTCTCGATGCCGGCCGCCTGGGCAGCTGTTTGGACAACGGCAATGCTCATGCCGCTGGTGAGTAGCCCGATTGTCTGGACCGACTTCTGAACTGAGAACTCGCGCGAGAGCGACGTGGGGCTCGATTTGATCGGCATCCGGGCATGCTATCGCGAAGCGATCGTTTCGCTGCCGAACACGCCGTCAGCGCTTGCTGGGCCTGCCTGGGGGTCGAAGCTCGGCGCCAGCGTCGATCAGCAGTTTACGTACGCGCGAGATGGACATGCTCGACTCCTCGACAAGAGCGCCGATCGAGCAGCCCGCCTCATACCGCTGACGCAGGTGGAGCCCAAGTTCCTCGGCGGCGTCCTTCTTGATCCGGGCGTGAGGCTGGAGGCGAGGAGCTTCGATCGGCCCGCCTGTGTATCCCCGGTGCGCTTGGCCCCGCGGTTCAAGGCTGTCGTCGGACTCATCCCCCCATGCGTGCCACCCCGGCTGAGCGTGCCGGGCGAACATCTCCAGGTACGGACCGGGAGATGCTGCTTCGATCATTGGGTACTGCTCGTCAGGCTTTCGGGAGTGCTCACGCTTGCGCGTTTCGAGCATGTTCACCATGGACCGTGCCGGGTCGAGTGTACGCATGCGGCCCTTCACCCCGAAGAGCATCAACTCGGTGACATTCCGGAAATAGAAGCCCACCCCTCGCCCGTCCGGGCCGCCGTCCTTCCGGCGCTTCGCCCAGACGACGTTGGAAACGTAGCGGAATCCCCACGCCTCCATCACGCGTAGCCCTTCGGGGAGTAGCGCATTGGGTACCCAGAGATACAGGTGAGCGTTATCCGCCGCATGGCGAGCGACTGGGAGGTCGCAGATGCTCTGGAGATCCATCGTCGAGTACCGGTCGAGGCGACGGTGTTCCGGGGCGACCTTGCCGGTGCGGTTCGCGAAGCGCCACGGCGGGTCGGCCAAGATCGTCTTGAACCCGCCGTCGATGGTAGGGATTGGGCGAATCTCGTCGTTCGCGCGCAGTGGTGCGGATGCCTGAAGGGTCACGGACCGTCCTCTGGTTGAAGTAGATCTATTATGCGTGAGGAAAGATCTACTCCAGACCACTGACACGCCTCGACTGCGAGGTGCGGTGGCGAGCGCTCACTTCGGCTCGGCTAAGTGAGTTCGCCCCATCGTCTTCCAGAGCGGATCCCACGAGACCGTCACCGACCTCGTAGGGACTGTTGCAGGGACAGGCGACGCCCGTCCGTGTGGTGCCTGGGTACTGCTGGAAGGTTGTGACCGAGCCCAGAGGCCATCCCAAGGAGTTCCGCGCCGACGTCTTGGCCGTCCCCCGGCGCGGTGAAGCACCGATTGCCCAGGCCGCCAGGGACTTTGGCGTCTTCGTCTCGTGCCTGAGCAACTGGCTCCAAGCCGCAGACATCGAGGACGGCAACCGCACCGGCGACACGGCCTCCGAGACCGTCGAGCTGCGCGAGTCGAGTAAGCGCGTTTGCCCACTGGAACACAGTAGTGAGGTGCGTGCGACACGCAGCGGCCCAGGCTACTCAAGCGCACGTGGTGGGAAGGGGAGCTCCCCGCGCGTGACGGAGGTCGCTTCGGATGAGGGCGCCGCCGCGGTGACATTCAGGTTCTCATCCTCCCAAGGAAGCCGTTCTGCCGGTGGCTGGCATCGCCTGTCACCGCTCTGGAACTGCGCCGGGCATACCTCGCGGACGAGGCTCGCTGGGCTGGGCATCAGGCTTGCGAGCGGATCGTGTCAGGGGTCTGCTCGGCAACGGCTAGTACTGCGTCGGGTGCTCGTGCTCTCGGAATAGCTGGGCAGCCTGGTCTTGGTGACTGCGCCCGAATGATCCCTATCGGTGGTGTCCGGCGCGCCAGGCCCAGTGGCGATCTCAACGCGGTTGCGGGCCGACAGCCGGGTTTGGATCGGGGCAAGATGACTTCAACGCGCAGGGCAGTCCTCACCGCCGCAGCAGCCGTCGCCGCAGCAGGCGCGATCGGTACGGTGCTGACGCTGACAGTCGTCACGAGCACCTCGACCAGGCTGCTCGACGACCCCGCGCCCGTCTCGGCAGCGGGCGCCTTCTCCACCGCTTCGCCGCCCGCAGAAATCGTGGCCGGTCGCATCCTCAGCCGGTACCACCCGCTGCCGTGGGTGGGCGAGTCGCACGTCACCTGCGACGTCCCGCTGGTGGCGACCGGCCATGCTCGAATCATCGCGGGTGTCGTCCTTGATGTATGGCGTCTGGTCGACCTTCTGATCGACGAAATGAGCGGGTTGCTTATGAACAGCCGATGACTTTCGCGGCTACGGCTACGGCCTCTCACCTCACGCGAGAGCCCCAGGTCTGGTGGACCTCGCGCGGGGCCCATCTGGGCTCGCGAGAGTGCCCATTTTCGTGATGCGACGGTATGGGAGTGAGTGCCGGTGGCAGGGAGGTGGCAGGGAGGTGGGTGAAGGTCTGGTAGGTACTCCCTCTTGTCATCCTTGAATCGGCAGAGGATGATGGTCATTACTTGGATAATTCTCGAATGGAGGCTAGGCGTGGTAAGCAGTTCCCAACTGGCAGAGGCAACCCGACGACTTGAAGCCGCAATGGCGCGGGGTGAACTGGAGAATGTCCAGTACTTCCACGACGTTCTGCGTAGGTACGTGTCGAGCGGGAATGGCTCATCGGCGACGTATGAGATGAACGGCTATGGATACGGGTTGCGGCTTCAGTCGCCAATGTCCGATCCGGAGGTCGCAGAAGCGAGAAGCTTGGTCCGAATCGCAGCGATGTTTATCAGAATTTCGTCGAATGCCGGCGGGGAGTGTCAGGAGGCGGACCCCTTTGCGCCAATGCGCGTGATCAGAACGTCCGATGGCAAACTCGTCTGGCGCTGCGACCACAGCCCTGAGCATACGAGCCCGGCGTCAGCATGAGCTACATGACGCCTATTTATGCGTTTTTCTTGACGTGTGCTGGAGCCGGGCTCGCAGCGCTATGGTTGGTTACCGACCGCTGGATAATTGCCCTTTCTGTCGTGCTTGCTTTAGCGTTGATATCTCTGACGGCACAAAGCGTCGGTTCGAGGCAGGTAAAGAGCAGGCCACGGTTGGCGCTCTACCTGCTTGAGGCAAGAGCTATTTTGGTTGGCACGTTTACTACTTTGGCGGGGGCGGCGGCCATCATACTTGTGGTGAAACTCGCAGTGCCGGACGGTGCGTCAGAGGAGACTGCCAGCATACTTGGAACTCTGAGTGCCGGTCTCGCCGGCTTCCTGTCCACGCTTCTGATTACGGCCGATTCGATGGATCGCCACGTGGGTGATTTTATTCGGCAGAAATTCCAGACGACCTATCTCGGTGTTCCGCCCGAGGCCCCGCAAGAGAACGGGAAGGTCGGCCTCCTGAGAGGCGGCTCGGCGCACCGCGCGATCCAGAGCTCGGTCGATTTTGGTTTCTCGGATTGGAGTCGAAGCTTTCGCCACAAGCGAATTGACAAGCTTGTCGAGGGCATTAACGATACTCCATCCCAGAAACTCTGGTAAGGCGAGTTTGGGGTTCGTGGGATTCTTGGCCGTCCCGCTTTGGCGATGAGGTCTCAAAGTGCGACGCGTCGCGCTTTCGGAATGTTTGACATTGGGGGCCTCGGAAAGCTGCAGCGTAATTGTGGAAAGGCGAATTGGCTGTCTATCAAGGATTCGAGCCTTAGTCAGAGAGGCCTAGCAATTCTCTCGCTGGCGATCGCGCCGGAGGACCATCCTTGCCCCGCAAGGGGCGACGAAAAAGCCGCAAGGGGGCCCGCATTAAATGTGCGGCACCCAGGAAGAGAATCATGGATTCTAAGGGATCTTCAGCCCGGCCGCGTCGATTCGCGGCGACAGCTCTTGAGTCTTCATGTGGCCAGGCGGCCGGTTGCGTGCGGGTGGGGCGAGGACACGCAGACATGTGAACGGACTTGGCCCGCCTATAATTGGCGACACTGATATTCCGGGGTCGGGGCGCCAGTGTCAAACAGACCGGTTTGAGCTAACGGGGGCGGCATCGTGCCGAGATGCCGCAGGTGGGCGCTTGGTGTCACGACGCGCATCCGCGAGTGCGACGACCTTGAGGTAATTGGAACGTTGAGGGGGTGGGCCAAAGATCACCCGTCAAAAGGTGGCTGACGTTGGTACGATACGGTGAGCCTGGTTGAGCGATTCCGTTCGTGCCCGAGCTTGTGTCGCATCTGGTGTAGGCCAGTGTTGAGGATAAGGGCAATGATATGAGCAGTCAGACGATGGACGTTGGGCCTGGCCAGGTTCGCGGGAACAGCGCGTCATTGGTGGCGCCCCTATTGTTGTGTGCTGGCAAAGTCGGAGACGGCGCGCGAAGCGTCGTTATGGGCGGTGCGAAGAAGTACGGGGTGGCTGGGACGGGCCGAGCGATCTCAGAGTTGCGTGGTGTTGCCGCGGACCGGGCGGCTTTGGCTCGTCTGGGAGGTGGCCCCCGCGATGCGGGTGGTCGTGGGATGGATGGCGGTAACGCTGTGCTCACCGCGGTTCATGTCGTCCCGGTGGTCGTGACTGCTGCCGCGATTCTGGTCGGTGTCGTGCTCAAGTGTCGGGCTGATGCCTCTGTGGAACGGGAACAGGCAAGTGAGTCGGGAGCCTGCGTTGACGGCCACGAGGTGCGCGGCGCCTGCGGCGGGGTGAGTGAAGAGTCTGAAGCCTGTGTGACGTGTACTGGTTGTCAAGGTGAGAGTTCGACGCCCTCGGGAGCTTGACCCGGCAGGCTAGACCGTCGATGCACGGCGGAGTGAGGGAGTCTGGGTTGGGCGCTCGACCCTGTGGTACTCGGTGAGGAGAGGGGTGGGTTGTGGCTGATGCATCTAGGGGATCTGTGTGGGGGGGGGCACTTCGGTGAACGCCTGCGGGCGAGCAAGTTCGGTCACTTGATGACTCGCGAGATGTACGCCTACCCGAGTCGCTCTCCGCATTCGCGCCTTCGGCGAGAAGACATGACCGATAGCTTTTGGGAGGACGTGTCGTGGGCCTACGTGGACGAGGAGCACACCACGCTCTCGAATGCCTTCTTACTGACTCACCGCGACGCGGCGCTGGTGAACTTCGATCTGTCGCTGCGCTACTTCGCTTCCCTGGATCCTGGTGAATTCGAGCTGGCGCTCGAGCGCGTGCTGGCCGCGGGCGAAGGCCTCACACCGGTGCAGTCTCTTGCGGACTGGGACGGGGTAGAGGGCGTGTACGTCATGGTTTTCGACGAGTACCGCCAGTTCTATGTGGGGCAGTCAGGGGACCTGCGCAAGCGGATCAAGGGCCACTGGTCGAAGCGCAAGAGCTTTGACCGTGTGCTGTTCGGCAGCCCCTACAAATCCATCTTGGCCGTTGATGAGCTCCGAGCCCTGGACACGAGTCGAATCTATGCTCTAGCTACTGCCACCCCGTTCGATGTGGAGCGGCGCACCGAGGCGGCAGCGGATCGGCGGTTCTGTCTCAATCGTATGATGGGTGGCGAGCCTGACGCAGCGGCAACGATCGCCATGGCGGTTAGTCCGCGCAATCGCGCGCACATCGGCCCTGCAACGATCTTGGCGCGGGATGCTTACGAGAGCGCCGTCGAGCACATCGTGCAGGTAATCGCGCGGCCACGGCCGGCCGGTGAGGAGGGTCTCGCCAGCGAGTTGGCTGCACTGGACATGACCGTGTTCGTGGTCGCCCGCGACGATGACTCTGAGTTCATGTGGTCACGCAGAGACGCGATCCGCCGGGCGGTGCGTCGCGGGGATTTGAGCATCGAGGACTACGAGCTCTTCCTTAGTGCGATGGGCGAGACAGTCGTGTGGCCCTTGCCGCGAACCTCGGCCAACTAGGTCGGCTCTCTCCCGATGTGTTTGGGCCTGGCATGAGCGCTCTGGGGGATGCCAACGGCATCCCCCAGACAGGGAACTCTGCCGCGAGCCCGTCATGGGCAGGGTTCCTGCCCAAGGTCGCTGCGAGTGTGAGAGCTGCGGGCAGATGGATCCAAGTTCGTGAGATAGGCGCCTCGCGACGTTCCCAGATCTTCTCCGGGCTAGCGCCTCAAGGGCGTTCAAGGTGTGAGGAAGCCACTGCTCATCGAGGATGGGACAGAACGAATCCGCAACGACGCTGAGGAGGACACTATGACGACCAACGCATTCGGTGGACAGGGCGGTTACCCGGTACCGCTGGTTCCCGTGAACCTCAAGGAAGACCAGGACGCCAGCCCGCACGCCGACGAGCCTCGGGATGCCTCCAAGGAAGAAGTCAACGAAGAGGCTGCCGTCGCCGAGAGCATCGAGTCCCCGGAGAACGACGCGGCAATCGAGAACCTGAAGGCTGACGACAAGTAGATCTGGTTGACGGGCGCGGACCACCAGGTCTGTAGCTCGGTACTGTGAACTGCATGCGCTCCCCCTGTGATGCCGACTCGTTCGAGCGCCAGCGGGATCGCTACGCTCTGGCGCTCTCCGCAGCCCGGGCCATCCTCGCGGCCGAGACGGCCAGCGGGCCGAACACATCGAGTGCGTCTGCTCTCAGCCTCGCACTCGAAGAACGGTTCACCGAGGGAGAGTGCGATCTGCTCTCGGATGCTCTGCACGAGGTGACCGGATGGCCGGTCGTAGCCGTCGGAGACGGAGACTGTGGAGTCGTTGGATGGGTCCATGCAGGTGTGCGGATGCCTTCGGGCGACATCCTCGACGCGCGCGGCGCCCATGACCCTCTGACGTGGCTTGACGATTGGGCGCCGTTCGTCGATGCCTATGGTGAGGATCTGGAAGGCTACGACGCGGAGAACGTCAAGGTCGCCTCTGCCGAGATCTACGGATGGCGGGAGAGATGGCCTCATCTGACGTCAGACGAGGTTCCGGAGCACCGAGCGTCGTAGGTGGACGGCGACCGTCAGACCGTGGATCCTTCGTTCGCGGCCAATCGGCTCCTGTCATGCGCAGCCTGCGCGATCCGACGGAGCTCCTTCTCCCAGCGCTTCGCGTGCTGCCCTCGAGTCTTCGCCGCATGGCAGTTTGGGCACAGGGCCACCATGTTGAGTGGGTGGTCCGCTCCGCCCTGCGAGAGCTCGACGATGTGGTCAACATCGAGGATGGGCATCCCCTTGCGGTTGGGCTCGGCAGGCATGCCCGTGCACCGCTCGGACTCGCACTGCCCAGCCGACCGGATCAGCACCGCACGGCGAGCCGCGTACTGCCGTTGATAGGCGATCCTGCGTACGGTCTGAGGTTCCGTCGTGCGCTCTAGGTCAGCGAGACGTCGAACGAGCTCACCGTACGTCGGCGAGGGACTGACCTCCGCAGCGCCGGCGACTTCTTCGCGAGTCAACGGCGTCACAGTGCGCGCGAGCCGTGCGGGTTCGGGCCACTCTTGGGGGTCAGTGCTGGGAACTGGCGTGAGCCGCCAGTCGATCTCCAGACGCTCCTGCCCGTCCGTGCCGACCCCTTCGACCCAGACGCGGTTCTCGACCACGACCCAGCACTCGAACGTGAACTCGCCGCCCTTGGGCCGATGCCAGAAGCGCGCCGGCGTACCGGAGGTCCGAGCCTCTTCGATGAGGCGATTGGCCCGGTAGTCGACACGTTGGTCGCCAACCTGTCCTTGCCCTCGGTAGCCAAAGGTCTCAGTCAGAGAAGGACTCTCGTCTGCGTAGGGCCCGCTAGCGTCGGAGAAGAGATTGACGATGTCCTCTCCGGGGAACCGGATGGGCCCAGCCATCATGTCCCCGCCAAACGCCGCCCTGACTGCCGCACGATCGCGATACCTGGCACCACGGAGTGGTGGCTTCACCTGCGCGCGTGTCACGACAGTGAACCCGAGGCTTCGGAGGACGCGGACGGCACCGGAGATCCCACCGGTGAAGTCGTCCGGGCCGAGCCGCTCTGCCGCGGGGTGCTGAAGAGCCAACGCAGCAGCCACCACAGGCTTGCTGTCGATCAGGTCCCCGCCATCGAGGATGAAGTAGTCCCGAGACTCTCCGAAGCCGTATCGGTCGAGGAAGTCCTCCCGGCCCAGCCGGCGGAACTCGCTGATCGCGCCCTCGACGGCGGTTGACTCAGTCAGGTCAGACAGGCGTGCCACAGATCCCCCAGATCGCATGCCCTGGCCGCTCGCGGCGTTAGGTCATGGCGATCCTATGGTTGACAAACGTGGCCCATCGTCGAGATTGATCCGTGAGGGCGGATCGAGAAGAATCTGACCGGGTGGTCTTGCGGCAGGTCTGGCTCAGGTGGACGGAACCAGGATCTCCACCCCGTTGTCCCGCAACGCCCCCGCCAGCTCCTCAGGCGGCTCCATATCCGTCACGAAGTAGTCAGCCCGCCCCAAGCTAGCGATCTGCGCGAACAGCCGCCTCCCGAACTTCGACGAGTCCGCCAAGATCGCCACCCTCGACGCCCGCGCCATCATCTCGCTCATCATCGTGGCCTCCTCGAGGTTGCTCGTGGAGTACCCCGTCTCTGCTGAGACCGCTCCCACCCCCAGCAGAGCGAGGTCGCACTGCACGTCGAGGTCGTGGTTGCCGGTCGACGAGTGGAAGCTCACCGGCCCGATGGTCTTCTGGTCAGCGATGTGCACAGCCCCGCCGAACACGTACAGCCCGCGGAAGCAGTCTGTCGACAGCTCGGGCGGCAGCCGCAGGCTGTTGGTCGCGATCGTCAGCCCGCGGTGGTCCTTGAGCTCGCGCGCGAGCGCCACGGTCGTGGTCCCCGCGTTGATCATGACGACAGAGTTGTCGTCGACCAGCGTCGCGGCGAGCGCCCCGATCTTCTCCTTAGCCTCTGACTGATACCCGAGCCGGGTGTCGAAGCCTGTGTTGATCTGGGGGAGCGCGGTCTTGCTCATCGCGCCCCCGTGGGTGCGCACGAGGACGCCGTCCTCGGCCAGGCGGTCGAGGTCTCGGCGGATCGTGTCCG
>Ga0308165_1003292_pt1 | contig 17553 bp, 17 predicted proteins | sample PhyWR2_FD_201032 | JGI IMG/M metagenome (GOLD analysis project Ga0308165, IMG submission 201032) | Phyllosphere microbial communities from UC Gill Tract Community Farm, Albany, California, United States - DLSLW.R2 | ecosystem: Host-associated > Plants > Phyllosphere > Unclassified | place: USA...
GCCGTCACTGCTTGTCCAGGATGTCCTGGTAGAAGGTCCGCAGCTCGTCGCCGCCCGACGACTTCCACGTCGCGATCGCCGAGTCGAGGTCGGAGATCGACTTCCGGCCGCGGGAGATGTCCTTCTCGAGGTCGACGAAGGGCTGCGCGATCGAGGCGTACTGCTGCGGCTCGGAGATCTGCTGGCCGAAGAACACAGGCTCGGTGACGAACTCGGAGGCCGCAGCCTGCCAGGTCGACGAGGCCTCGACGTACCCGGGGTACTGCACCCGGGTGTTCGCGATCGGACCGTCGACCAGGAAGATGTACGTCGGCTGCAGCTCGGTCGCCGCGAGGTCGGTCGGCACGGGCAGCCCCTGCGCGTCCCGCGTGAAGTGGACTCCCTCGACACCGTTGTTGACGACGTCGAACTCCGTCGTGCCGAAGGGCGCCGCGAGGACGTCGGCGAGCGAGAGCAACTCTTTGATCCGAGCCTCGTCGTCGGACTTCTTGAGGAAGGAGAAGATGTTGGCGGGGTTGCCCTTGAACAGGACCGGCGTCCCGCCGTCGCCCGCGAAGGGGGCGAAAGGCTGCTGCCAGAACTCCGGGTTGCTCGCGAGGTTGTCGCGCAGCGCCTCGTGCCATGAGCCGAGGCCGTCGTTGGCGATGAGCGTCTTGCCCGACTGGAAGCGCTGCTTCGCGTCGCCGCTCTGGTCGGCGACGGCGTCGGGGTGGACCACACCCGCGGCGAAGACCGACGCGTTCCACTCGAGGGCCGCGCGGTACTCCTCGCTCTCGACCCTGTGGACCAGCTTTCCGGCGTCGTCGAGCTTCCACTTGGGCGGGACCGCGAAGATGATCGCCGCACTGTTCCACAGGTCTTCGGTGCCCCAGCGGCCGGCGTTCGTGTCGGTGATCTCGACGGCGAGGTCGAGCAGGTCCTGCGCGCTCTTGACGTCGGGGGTGATGCCGAGACCGTCCAGGACGTCCTTGCGGTAGAAGATCGCGTCGGTGAGGATCTCGCCCGGGAACGGCAGGCCGTAGAGCTTGCCGTTGAAGACGCAGTACCTCCAGGCGTCCGTCGGGATGTTCGCGAGGTTCGGGTAGTCCTTGACCTTGTCGCCGCCGAGGTAGGGCGTGAGGTCCTGGAAGACGTTGCCGACGATCTCGCTGCCGAATCGCGGCGGGAGGTTCCACGTCGGGACGCAGACCCAGTCCGGCACGTCGCGGGACGAGGCGAGCACCGTCGCGAGCTTGTCGCCGTAGGTGTTGCCGTCGGTGATCTGGAAGTCGATGGTCGACCCGAGCATCTCGTCGACGGCCGCGTAGTACTGGTTGCCGGACTTCGGTGGGATGGTGCCCCACAGCGGCGTCATCGCCGTGAAGGCCGTGCCCTTGCCGGGCGGCGTCGGGACAGACTGCACCAGCTCGGCGGGCAGCGTCGCGAATCCTGGCGTCGAGCCGTTGACGCTCGGGAAGTCAGGCTTCGCGTACTCGATCGGTACGTAGGTGGGGATGACGTCGGCGCCGGCTGCGACATAGCCGGTCGTCGGACCGGCAGACGAGCCGCCACAGCCGGACAGCAGGGACGGGACCCCGACGACGGCCGCTCCTGCGGCCAGCATGCCGAGGAAGGACCGCCGGTTGACCTGGAGGTCCATGAGGCGTCGATCGGTTCTGGTGTTCATGAGGGCGTCCTTCACTACGGTGTGTGGTTCGCGGCACGTCGATGTGCGTTCTCAAGGTCTGATCTTCGTCGAAGCGGTTCGACGGATGGGACTTTACGACAGTTCGACGACGCAGACAAGAGTTGGCAGCTGACGCTGAGATACCTTCCAGGGCCTCGGTTTTCGGCGTCAACCGGCGGAAGACGATGCTGGTCGCCAGTAGTCGAGACGCGTCGACCACGCAGCTCTGGTCATCGAACCGTTTCGAGGGCTACCCTGTCTGCACCTCGACCGAAGGACACCACAGTGCACCTCCAGGCAGACGACGACGTCAGGCCGACGACCGAGACCCACCCCGCCGGACCCTCCGGACCGACAGCGCCCACAGAGGGCCCAGCCCTCTCGGGGCGCAGCACCGAGCCTGGCGAGCCCGGTGCCGACGCAGCCCCCTCGGACAGCTCTTTCGCGCGGCGCGCCCGCGCCCTCGTGGGGCAGATGACCCTCGCGGAGAAGGTCGCCTCGCTCCACCAGGCCGTCCCAGCGATCCCCAGGCTCGGGCTCGCGGCGTTCCGCACCGGGACCGAGGCGCTCCACGGTGTGTCCTGGCTCGGCACCGCGACGGTGTTCCCGCAGCCCGTCGGGCTCGCGGCCAGCTGGGACACCGACCTCGTCCGCCGCGTCGGTGACGCCGTCGCGACCGAGGTGCGCGCCAAGCACGCCGCCGACCCGACCGTGAGCCTCAACGTGTGGGCTCCGGTCGTCAACCCGCTCCGGAACCCTCTGTGGGGTCGCAACGAAGAGGGCTACTCCGAGGACCCGGAGCTCACGGCCGAGATCGCGACCGCCTACTGCTCAGGTCTGCGCGGCGACCACCCCGCCTTCTGGAAGACCGTCCCGACCCTCAAGCACTTCCTCGCGTACAACAACGAGGTCGACCGCGCCGTCACCAGCTCCCAGCTCCGGCCCCGCGTCCTGCACGAGTACGAGCTCCCGGCCTACCGCGGACCCGTCGAGGCGGGGGTCGTCGGCGCCGTGATGCCCTCGTACAACCTCGTCGACGGACGCCCCAACCACGTCGCCCGCGAGCTGCTCGACGAGCTGAGGTCCTGGACACCGGCGTCGCTCCTCGTGGTCTCCGACGCCGCGGCACCGAGCAACCTGGTCGAGGGCGAGCGGTACTTCACCACGGGGGCCGAGTCCCACGCCGCGGCGCTGCTGGCTGGGGTGGACTCCTTCACCGACCACGACACAGACTCTGGCCCGACCGTTCGTGACGTGACTGCCGCGCTCGAGGCCGGCCTGCTCACCGAGGACGACGTCGACAGGTCTGTCGTGCGGCTGCTCGAGCTCCGCCTGCGCACGGGCGAGCTCGACCCTGACCTCGACCCCTACGCGTCGATCCCTGCGGAAGCGATCGACCTTCCTGAGCACCGAGCCCTCGCACGCGAGGCGGCAGCCGCCGGGGTGGTGGTGCTCGCCAACGACGGGATCCTCCCGCTGCTCGGACCCGACCGCGCCGCGCCGCGCCGGGTCGCCGTGGTGGGCCCGCTCGCCGGGCGGGTCCTGCACGACTGGTACTCGGGCACTCCCCCGTACCTGTCCGACCTCGGCTCCGCTCTCGCGGCCCGTCTGGCCGCACCCGGGACCAGTGCCGAAGGAGGCACAGAGGTCACGGTGGTCGACGGCGCCGACAGGATCGGGCTGCGGGCACGCAGCACCGGGACCTATCTCTCGGTCAGCGAACCCGACGGCACCGTCACGGCCTCGGCCGAGCGCTGCGACCTCACCGCCCAGCTCGACGTGACCGACTGGGGGCACGGCGTCGTCACCCTGCGCAGCGCGGCGACCGATGCCCTCCTCAGCGGCGGGTCCTGGATCGTCCGGGCCGACGCGAGCCGGGTCGGCGGATGGGTCGCCCAGGAGACCTTCCGGCTGCACAGGCACACCGACGGAGCGTGGTCCGTCCAGCACATCGGCTCCGGACGCTGGCTGCGCGTGCAGCACGGGTCGCTGACCCTGGTCACCGACGCGACGACCCTCGAGGACGCCGAGCGCTTCGACCTGCGCACGGTCCGGTCGGGCGAGGCGGCCGTCGCCGAGGCTGCGGGTGCTGCGGACGTCGTGGTCGTCGCGGTCGGCAACGACCCGCACATCCTGGGCCGCGAGACCGAAGACCGCCCCGACCTCAACCTGCCCCGGGCCTCCCAGGAGATCTGGCGTGCTGCCGTCGAGGCGAACGACCGCGCTGTGCTCACCATCGTCTCGAGCTATCCGTACGCGCTGGGCGACGCCGCCGAGCAGGCCGCCGCGGTCGTCTGGTCCTCGCACGCCGGCCAAGAGCTCGGACCGGGCCTGACGGACGTGCTGGTCGGAGACGTCGAACCGACAGGCCGGCTGACGCAGACCTGGGTGGCGAGCACAGCCGACGCCGGCGACATCCTCGACTACGACATCGTGTCGGCGAAGAGCACGTACTGGTACGACGAGACAGCGCCGCTCTACGCCTTCGGTCACGGTCTCGGGTATGCAGGAGCCTCCTACGGTCGCACGACCTCGCCGAGCAGCGTCGAGGTCGTGGCCGACGGTCACGTCGCACCCTTCGACGTGTCGGTCGAGGTGACCAACACCGGAGACAGGCCACTGCACGAGCTCGTCCAGGTGTACGTCTCGCTTCCCGACCAGCACCCTGCTGGCCGCCGTCGACGGCTCGGCGGGCATCGCCGTGTCACGCTCGCCCCGGGTGAGTCACGCAGCGTCGAGCTGACGGTCGACCCAGGCTCGCTCGCCACCTGGGACGCTCATCACGACAGGTGGCACACCGCACCCGGCACGTACCGGATGGACCTCGGGAGGTCGAGCGCCGACGTCAGGGCTGTCGTGGCAGTCGAGGTCGTCGGACCGCAGGCCCCGTCGCTCGGGCGGGGCGACTCAGTCTCCGCGGTCGCCTTCGACACCGTGCGCGACCTCGACCTCGTGCCCCAGAGCCCGCTCCACGGCACGGCACTCGGGGTTCGTCGAGGGTCGCGCAGCGGTGAGGCGGTCTACTCGCGCATGGACCTCGACGGGGTCACGGAGATCCGGGTGTCCGCAGCGTGCTGGTCCGGTGGTCCGGGCTCGTCCGGCGGACGGGCGGACGTCTCGCTCGTCCTACCCGACGGCACCCGCCCAGGACCGTACGTCCTGTCGCCGGGGACCGAGGACTGGACGGAGGTCGTCGTCCACGTGCCGGGGTCGGCTCGACGGCTCGGAGACCTGACCGTGAGGCTCGGCGGCACCGCGCGGATCGCCCACCTGCGCCTCGTCGGCCCTCGGGACTAGGACCTGCCGACGCAGCACCGCCCTGGACAGCGTCGACCGGCGCGTCCAGGGCAAGGCGCAATGCGGTGCGCGGTGTGACTCAGGAGAGCGACCCTGCGGCGTCGCGCAGGGCGGCCAGCTCGCGCGGGTAGGTCTCGACGAGCTCCTGCTCGTGCTGCCACCGGACCTGCTGGACGGTCGCGGCGTGGCCGACGGACAGCTGACACTCGATGTCGACGACGGCGAGTGCTATCTCACGATCGGCCGGGTCCTCGGACGAGGACGGTTCGGCCGGGTCATCGCTCGACTCGCCTGCCACGTCGGTCCCGTCGACCTCCGACTCCGCCCCCGCGACGGCCTGCCACCAGCGGAGTGCGCGGTCTGCGGCCGCCGCCGGGCTCGCCAGGTCTGCGAAGCCCTCGTCAGCCATGCAGTCGGACCAGGCCTGGTCGACGTCCTGAACCCGAGAGTCGATGAGCACGGCATCGGCGAGGGCGTCGATCTCACCGAGCACCAGGTCATGGTCAGCGTCACCGTAGAGTGCATCGATCCCGCCCGTCGCCTCGTGGTAGGCGCTGCCCAGGCATCCCTGGGTGGTCCAGTCGTAGACAGGGCCCTCATCCTCTGCGACGTCGGTGGGTTCAGGCCCGTAAAGGGCCTCGAGGTACGCCTGCTGCTCGGCCGGAGATCGCGGCTCGATCGCCGGTGCAGCAGACCCGGATCCGGCCGACGTCGCGAAACCGAAACCGTAGGCAGCCGCCCACCCGGTCGGAGACAGCCCTTCACCGTCGCGGATCGCCTGGTCGCTGAGGTACGGCTCGTCGTAGTCGAAGCCCTGGTCCTTCAGGCACTGCGCGATGAGCGCCTGGGCCACGCGGGTGACCTCGCGCGCCTCCTCCGACATGCCGTCGGTCAGCGGCAGGTAGTCATCGAGCGGACTCGACGTGAGCACGGGACGGTCGGTCGTTCCGGGCTCAGTCGCCGAGCTGGGAGCTGACGAGTCAGTAGGTGGACTGCACCCCGCGATCAGAGCCGCGAGTGTGGCGCTGACAACGACCACCTTCAGTGTGCAAGTCATCGCTCGGTGCATCATGAATAGCTCCTTGGAGCGGTGAGACGCCCAGCACGACGGCAGAGCACCTCCCCAGTACGCAGCCAGCCCGTGGCGGCAGAGGGTCGAGGGCATCAGGAGAACGGGATGAGCTGCTCGAGGAATGACGGCTCTTCGTCGACAGTCAGGCTGCGGAGCATCTCTCTGGCCTGGGCGTCCTCGTCTGGCCAGTACGCGTCGTCGTGGCCGAGCTCGTGAGCACAGACGACGAAGGCACGACCCGCACGATCCTCGTCGGCCTCGCTCTCGATCGACGTGCCGAGCTTCGTCACGATGCATGACCGCATCTCCTCGTGCTGCGCGCGGGTGAGCGAGAACTCCGGGTCGAAAGGGAACACCGTCGGATCCTCGGCGTCAGCCGACTGCGTGCTCGCTGATGCCACACTCCCGTCGCCCTTAGGGCCACACCCCGCAAGCAACAGGCAGGCGAAGGTGACCGCCACCGCTCCGACGGCGCGACGCCGGGGGGCGCCCCCGCTTAAGGGCGCCCCCCAGCTGTCCGACCCGAAACTCAACACGCTTTCGCGTCAGAGTTCGTGTGCTGATACATGGTCTGGACCCGCTTCGTCAACAGGTTGTAGAAGGTCGACTTGCCGACGTAATGGTCCGTGCGCTGCCAGAACGACACACCGTGCGTGTGACTGTTGGTGTTGCAGCGCGAGTCCGCCGTGGCTGCCGGGGCCGACACTACCAATCCCGCTGCCACGACCATAGACGCCGTGAACGCTCCGATTACCCTCGTAGAACCTTGCATGTTTCCCCCTTGCCTAGGACTGACGGACATATTCAACCTAGCGTCGAATAGATCCCGAAAGGTGCTGTCTAGGCATCTTGAGTAGAAAGCGTGCTAAAATGGGCTTCTTCCCCAAGCATGTGGGTAGTCAGAGGAGCCCACATCAGCGGTGGTCCTGTCGGAACCGCACGCTGAGTAACGTCTGGAGGCTAGACGTGCGCTGGGCTCTGAGAAGGGACAACTCTCGTTAGAACAGCCGCGAGTCCACGTCGTCGACGCCGCGCATGGCGTCGTAGTCGAGGACCAGGCAGGTGATGCCACGGTCTGTCGCGAGGGTGCGGGCCTGGGGCTTGATCTCCTGGGCTGCGTAGACACCGCGGACCGGGCGCAGCATCGGGTCGCGGTTGAGCAGCTCGAGGTAGCGGGTCAGCTGCTCGACACCGTCGATGTCCCCGCGGCGCTTGATCTCGACGGCGACTGTGCCGCCCGACGCGTCACGGGCCAAGATGTCGACGGGGCCGATCGCCGTCGGGAACTCCCGGCGGACCAGCGAGTGCCCGGTGCCGAGCAGCTCGATCTGCGCGGCGAGCATGGCCTGCAGGTGGGCCTCGACGCCGTCCTTGATGAGCCCGGGGTCGATGCCCAGGTCGTGCTTGGAGTCGTGGATGATCTCGTGCAGCTCGATCTCGAGCCTGTCGTCGCTCTTCGCATGCTGCACGGCCCAGACCTCGCTGACCCCACGCTCGGAAGCCTCAGCATCGGGCGCGGAGACGAGCATGGAGCAGGGCGGGCTCATCCAGTTGAGCGGCTTGTACGAGCCGCCGTCGGAGTGCAGCAGCACGCTGCCGTCGGCCTTGACCACGAGCAGCCGGGTCGCGAGCGGCAGGTGCGCCGACAGCCTCCCCGTGTAGTGGGCCGAGCACCGGGCGACGACAAGACGCACAACAGACTCCTAGGTCGGGATCGCGGGGGTCCGAGCCAGGCGCTTCAGCCTGCTCAGACGACGTAGTGGCGGATGTTCGGTGGGGCTGCCTCGATCCACGAGGCCAGCCCGGAGTACGCGTCCCTCGACATGCTGAGGTCGAAGACCATCTCACGGTACCGGCACTGGACCAGGTAGTGGTCCGGCTGGCCGGCCTGGTCGAGCGGTACGCGGCCTGTCACGACGAGGTCGTCGCGCAGCCACTCGTGCTTGGGCGCGGGCCACAGGGACCTCGCGCGCCACCAGACGAGCCGGTCCGCGCGGTACACCCCGAAGCCTGAGCTCCACGGCCCACCGGCCACGTCGTCCGTCCGCAGGCGCAGCGAGGCCGAGAAGGACCCGATGTGCCCGGAAAGAGCACGGAGCCGTGAGAACACCAGGGCCACCCCGAGCAGGGCTGCAACCAGCAGCCCCGCCAGGACGACCCAGAGTGTTGTCACGGCTCCGTCAGTTCCCTGTGCCTGCCGTCAGCGCTTCGCGCCGATGGAGACGTCCAGGTCCGTCGCGTCCACGACGACGGTCACGGTGTCGGAGTCGACCGAGAGGAAGCCCCCGGAGATCCCGACCGTGACGTCGTCGCCGTCGACAGCGGTCACCCGCACGACGCCGTCCCGCAGGACGGACAGCAACGGGGTGTGGCCGGCGAGGATACCGATCTCACCGTCGGCCGCGGGTGCGCTGACCTGCTTGGCCGCGCCGGACCAGACCTTGCGGTCTGCTGCGACGAGGTCGACCTCGAGCTGTGCCACGTTCTACTCCTTGCGTTCAGTGCGGTCCGGTCAGGCGAGCACAGCGTCAGACGCCGTACTCCTTCTGGATCCGCGCCCAGTTGCGCTCGAGGTCCTCGAGCCCACCGATGTTGAAGAAGGCCTGCTCGGAGATGTGGTCGAACTCTCCGTCGGCGATCTTCGAGAACGCCTCGATGGTCTCCGTGAGGGGGACCGTCGAGCCGGGCACGTTGGTGAACTGCTCGGCCATGTACGTGTTCTGCGAGAGGAACTGCTGGATGCGGCGCGCACGCGACACGACAGTCTTGTCCTCTTCGGAGAGCTCGTCGACACCGAGGATCGCGATGATGTCCTGCAGCTCCTTGTTGCGCTGGAGGATCTGCTTGACGCGCGTCGCGGTGTCGTAGTGCGCCTGACCCACGTAGCGCGGGTCGAGGATGCGCGACGACGAGGCGAGCGGGTCGACGGCCGGGTACAGACCACGCGACGCGATCTCGCGGGAGAGCTCGGTCGTCGCGTCGAGGTGCGCGAAGGTGGTCGCCGGCGCCGGGTCGGTGTAGTCGTCAGCAGGGACGTAGATCGCCTGGAGCGACGTGATCGAGTGACCACGCGTCGAGGTGATGCGCTCCTGCAGCTGACCCATCTCGTCGGCGAGGTTCGGCTGGTAGCCCACGGCGGACGGCATGCGGCCGAGCAGCGTGGAGACCTCAGAACCGGCCTGCGTGAAGCGGAAGATGTTGTCGATGAAGAGCAGCACGTCCTGCTTCTGCACGTCGCGGAAGTACTCGGCCATCGTGAGGGCCGAGAGGGCGACGCGAAGACGCGTGCCCGGCGGCTCGTCCATCTGGCCGAAGACGAGGGCTGTCTGCTTGATGACGCCCGACTCGGTCATCTCCTCGATGAGGTCGTTGCCCTCACGGGTACGCTCACCGACACCTGCGAAGACGGACACACCGTTGTGGTTGTTGGCCACACGGTAGATCATCTCCTGGATCAGGACGGTCTTGCCGACACCTGCACCACCGAAGAGACCGATCTTCCCACCCTGGACGTACGGGGTGAGGAGGTCGATGACCTTGATGCCGGTCTCGAACATCGCGGTCTTCGACTCGAGCTGGTCGAATGCCGGGGGCTTGCGGTGGATCGGCCAGCGCTCGGTCACCTCGATCTGCTCACCGGGCTTGGCGTTGAGCACGTTGCCGGTCACGTCGAAGACGTGGCCCTTGGTGACGTCACCGACGGGGACGCTGATGGGCGCACCGGTGTCGGTCACGACGGCTCCGCGGACCAGTCCGTCGGTCGGCTTGAGCGCGATGGCGCGGATGAGGGAGTCACCGAGGTGCTGGGCGACCTCGAGGGTGAGCGTGAAGGACTGCTCCCCCTCGCCCTGGGCCGAGAGGTCGATCTCGACCGTCAGGGCGTTGTACATGTCGGGGATGGAGTCGGCCGGGAACTCGATGTCGACGACCGGACCGATGACGCGGGCAACACGGCCCACGCCGGGTCCAGCCTGGGAACCGGCCGTGGTTTCGACGGACGTGGCGGTCATTGCTGGCCTCGCTTCGCTGGGCCGGAGATGACTCCGGCGTGGTCTGTGCTTCGTGGTGGTGCAGGTGTCCTGGTGACGACGGCCAGGTGCGTCCCGGCCGTCATGATGCTGCCAGGGCGTCGGCACCGGAGACGATCTCGCTGATCTCCTGCGTGATCTCTCCCTGACGGGCCTGGTTCGCGAGCCGCGTGTACATGCGGACGAGGTCTTCGGCGTTCTCCGTGGCCGTGTGCATCGCGCGCTGGCGGGAGGCCAGCTCGGACGCAGCAGCCTGGAGGAGGCAGCTGAAGATGCGGCTGCGGACGTACCGCGGCAGCAGACCGTCGAGCACGGCCTCGGGCGAGGGCTCGAAGTCGTACAGCGGCAGGACCGCTGCCTCTCCGGCCTCGCCGACACCGTCGACGATCTCGAGCGGGAGCATCCTGATGACCCGGGGACGCTGGGTCACCATGTTGACGAACTGCGTGTAGACGACGTGCAGCTCGCCGACGCCGCCCTCGTCCGCCGGCGCGAGGAACGCATCGAGGAGCGTGTCGGCGATCTGCTCGGCCTCGGCCGCGTCGGGGGCGTCAGAGCCACCCGTCCACGACTGCGTGATCTCACGTCCGCGGAACTGGTAGTACGCCAGTGCCCGACGTCCGCTCACGTAGAGCGAGACCTCTTTGCCAGCCTCGGTGAGACGCTGGATGAGGCTCTCCGCCTCACGGATCGCGCTCGCCGAGTAGGCCCCGGCCATGCCGCGGTCCGACGCGATGAGCAGGACCGCGGCACGGTTCGTGTCGTGACGCTCGGACGTGAGGGGGTGCCTCACGTCCGAGTGCGTCGCGACGGCCGACACGGCACGCGTGATCGCGGTCGCGTACGGCTGAGCCGCGGTCACCCGCGCCCGAGCCTTGCCGATGCGCGACGCCGCGATGAGCTCCTGGGCACGGAACATCTTCTTGAGCGACTGCGTCGACTTGATCCGCGCCTTGTAGACGCGCTGGTTGCCTGCCACGCGTCAGGCCTTCTTCTGCCGGACGATCTGCTCCTGCTCGACCTGAGCAGACTCGTCGTTCTCCTCGTCGCCGCCGACGAGCGGCGAGCCGTCACCCTTGAGGAAGCCGTTGCGGAACTCGTCGACCGCAGCCGTGAGTGCCGCCTCGGTCGCGTCCTCGAGCTTGCCCGTCGACTTGATGGTCGTGAGCACCTCGGTGTTGCGACGCAGGTGGTCGATGAGCTCGGCCTCGAAGCGGCGCACGTCGTCGACGGGGACGTCGTCGAGCTTGCCCTTCGTGCCGGCCCAGATCGACGCGACCTGGTCCTCGACCGGGTACGGCGAGTACTGAGGCTGCTTGAGGAGCTCGAGCAGACGCGCACCACGGGCGAGCTGAGCCCGCGAGGCGGGGTCGAGGTCGGAGGCGAACATCGCGAAGGCCTCGAGCGAGCGGAACTGCGCGAGGTCGAGCTTGAGCGTCCCCGAGACCTTCTTCATGGCCTTGATCTGCGCGGAGCCACCGACTCGCGAGACCGAGATGCCGACGTCGACAGCAGGACGCTGGTCGGCGTTGAAGAGGTCGGACTGGAGGAAGATCTGACCGTCGGTGATCGAGATGACGTTGGTCGGGATGTACGCCGACACGTCGTTCGCCTTGGTCTCGATGACCGGAAGACCGGTCATCGAGCCGGCACCGAGCTCGTCCGAGAGCTTGGCACAGCGCTCGAGCAGACGGGAGTGCAGGTAGAAGACGTCACCGGGGTAGGCCTCGCGGCCCGGCGGACGACGCAGGAGGAGCGAGACGGCGCGGTACGCCTCAGCCTGCTTCGACAGGTCGTCGAAGACGATGAGGACGTGCTTGCCCTCGTACATCCAGTGCTGGCCGATGGCCGAGCCGGTGTACGGCGCGAGGTACTTGAAGCCCGCGGGGTCGGACGCCGGAGCAGCGACGATCGTCGTGTACTCGAGCGCGCCGGCCTCTTCGAGGGCGCCGCGGACGGCCGCGATGGTCGAGCCCTTCTGGCCGATCGCGACGTAGATGCAGCGGACCTGCTTCGACGGGTCGCCGGTCTCCCAGTTGTCCTTCTGGTTGATGATCGTGTCGATCGCGATCGCCGTCTTGCCGGTCTGGCGGTCACCGATGATCAGCTGACGCTGGCCACGGCCGATCGGGATCATCGCGTCGATGGCCTTGAGGCCGGTCTGCAGCGGCTCGTGGACCGACTTGCGGGCCATGACGCCGGGCGCCTGGAGCTCGAGGGCACGGCGTCCGACGGTCTCGATCTCGCCGAGGCCGTCGATCGGTGCGCCGAGCGGGTCGACGACGCGACCGAGGTACCCGTCACCGACGGCGACGGAGAGGACCTCTCCGGTGCGGCGGACGACCTGTCCCTCTTCGACCCCGGTGAACTCACCGAGGATGACCACACCGATGGTGCGGACGTCGAGGTTGAGCGCGAGGCCCAGTGTGCCGTCCTCGAAGCGCAGCAGCTCGTTGGCCATCGCTCCCGGAAGACCTTCGACCTGAGCGATGCCGTCACCAGCCAGGACGACCCGGCCCACTTCCTCGGTGACGACAGTCTCGGGCTCGTAGGACTTCACGAAGCTGTCCAGCGCGGCCCGAATCTCGTCGGGCCGGATCGTCAGCTCAGCCATTGGTTCTCTCCTGTCGTGGCCGCGTGTGCGGTCGAACTTGCATGTCTGTGGTGCCGGCGCGGTGGACCGGTCGGGGACTGCTGGTCTCGGTCAAGAGGCCAGCTGCCGTCGTGCGGCCGCGAGACGGCTGAGGACCGTCGAGTCGAGGACGTCCGACCCGATCTGGATCCGCAGCCCACCGACGACCGCCGGGTCGACGGTCACGTTGAGCTGGACGGCTGTGCCGTAGGCCGACTCCAGCAGCGCTGCGAGACGGTCCTGCTGGGCGGCGCTGAGCTCGGAGCCCGAGGTCACCGAGGCGACCCTGCGCGACCGACGCTTCGCGGCGATCTCGCCGACACGGCCAAGAGCCGGGACGAACCGCTCGCCACGAGGCTTCGCGGTCGCACGACGGCAGATCGCCAGCGTGACCGGGTCGGCCTTGCCGGCGAACAGGTCGTCGACGAGCTTGACCCGGCGGGCCGGGTCGGTGCTGCTGTCGGAGAGCGCCTGGCGGACCTCGCGCTGCCCCACCAGACCACGGGTGATCTGGAAGAGCTCGTGCTCGACCTTCTCGAGGGCTCCGCGTGCCTCGGCCGAGGCCAGGTACGCGTCGATCCCGAGGATGTCGACAGCATCGACGAGGTCGGCCTCGTGCGACCAGCGGTCTGCCACGAGGTCGGCGAGGGCGTCGACCGTCTTCGGGTCGAACGCGCTCGACAGGAGGTTGCGCACGAGCCCCGACTTGTCAGCCGCGGGACGTGACGGGTCTGCGAGAGACCGGCGCAGCGCCCCGGAGGCGTCGAGTGCGTCGACCACGGCGAACATCTGGTCACCGATGGTGTAGGCCTGCTCCCCCGCTGCCGCGAGCACCGGCGCGAGCCGGGCCTGAGCGGCGTCGAGAGACGACTGGCTGGTCCCGCGCATCACTTCCCCTTAGGTGCGGTGGTCAGGGCCGTCGCCTCGAGCTCGTCGAGGAAGCGGTCGACCACACGAGACTGGCGTGCGGTGTCTTCGAGGGACTCGCCGACGATCTTGGAGGCGAGCTCCGTCGCGAGCGAACCCACGTCGTTGCGCAGCGAGGTCGCTGCCTGCTGACGCTCGGCCTCGATCTGACGCTGAGCCGTCTCGAAGATGCGAGCAGACTCCTCGGACGCCTTGGCCTTGGCCTCGGCGACGATCGCGGTGGCCTCGCCACGTGCTTCCTCGCGGATGCGAGCAGCGTCGGTGCGGGCTTCCTGGAGCTGGGCCTTGTACTCGGCGAGCAGCGCGTCGGCCTCGGCCTGCGCGTGCTCGGCCTTGCTGAGCCCACCCTCGATCTTGGCGGTGCGCTCGTCGAGGATCTCCGTGAACTTCGGCAGGACCAGCTTGTAGAACATCAGGCCGATCGCGACCATGACGACTGCTGACCACAGGATGTCGTACCCCGCGGGCAGGAAGAGCTGGATCCCGTCGACGTCGCCCTCGGTCGCGGCCAGGACGGCCACGGGTGCGGTGAGGGCTGTCATCACGCGGTGAAGAGGAAGCCGGCGACGATACCGAGAAGAGCGAGCAGCTCGACGAAGGCGACACCGATGAACATGGTGGTGCGGAGCTGACCGGCGACCTCAGGCTGGCGTGCCATGCCCTCGACGGTCTTGCCGATGAGGATACCCAGACCGATACCCGGGCCGAGCGTGCCGAGACCGTAACCGATGGTCGCGATGTTTCCGGTGAGCTCGGCGAGAGTGGTGGTGGTGTCCACTGGGGTGTTCCTTCCGTTGGGCGCCCGTCCGGGCGTCATGTGGGACGTGCTACGCGTGGTGCGTTGTCAGGGAAGTGCGGGTGCGCCGTGGCGCGTCGAGGCGCGAGCCTCGGGTCGAGACCGACCGTGAGGTCAGTGCTCCTCCTCGATCGACATCGAGATGTACACCGCTGCGAGCAGGGTGAAGACGTAGGCCTGGAGGGCCGCGACGAGCATCTCGAAGAGCGTGAAGCCGAAGCCGGCTGCGAGCGAGACGACGCCCATGGCCTTGAGGGCTCCGGCAGCCTCGAAGAAGAAGAACTGCGTCGCGCTGAAGCACAGGACGAGCAGCAGGTGGCCGGCGATCATGTTCGCCGCGAGACGCAGGGCGAGCGTGACCGGGCGGAAGACGAAGACCTGGAGGATCTCGATCGGCGTGATGAGGAAGTAGAGGAACCACGGCACGCCGGGCGGGAAGAGGCTCGTCTTGAGGTAGCCGAGCAGCCCGAACTTCTGGATGCCGGAGGCCAGGTAGACGACGTAGACCCAGGCTGCCAGGAGCAGCGGCAGGCCGATGAGGGCCGTGCTGCCGATGTTGAGGAGCGGGATCACGCCGGTGATGTTGAAGGCGAGGATCGCGAAGAAGATCGTCGTGAGCATCGGCAGGTACCGACGGGCGTTGTGGCCCAGGATCTCGTCCGCGATGGAGACCCGGACGAAGTCCAGACCCATCTCGGCGATGTTCTGGGCGCGGCCGGGGACGAGCTTCGCGCGGCGCGCAGCGACGACGAAGAGCGCGATGAGCACGATCGCGGCGATGACGCGCACGAGCATGATCCGGTTGAACTCGAAGAGGGACCCCTCGAAGAAGATCGCAGAGGGGAAGAACTCAGAGATCGACGGGGGGTGGAACTCCCCGCTCTCACCGGAGGCGCTGAGAAGCACGATCGGGGCGATGGTGGACAGAGCAAACTCCCGGTGTTCATGGCCTCGTCGCCGACTACCTCGCAGGCGCGCGTCGATGGACCTGTCCGTCATGGATCAGAGGAATCCTAACCCACACCGTTGCGTGACGAAGACTGGATCTTGCCAGAACCATCACGACCAATCGACTAAAGCACTCTATCTGGGTGACACGTAGGGCTGACGTCCCTTGACGACCGAATACATGTCCAGACCGGCCGAACCGACCACGCCCACGAGCACGACCACGGCGAACACCACGCGGTCGTAGAAGTCAGCCTGCCCGAGCAGCGCGAGGATGACCACGAGCACGACCATCTTGGCGATCCACACCCCCATGAGGACCGCCATCATCGTGTTCGGGCTCTTGTCGGCGGTGTAGAGCATCGATGCGATGGTCGACCCGGAGAAGAGCAGGGCGATGCCGACGCCGAGAGCCGCCGCCCACACACCGGGCGTACCGGACACCAGATATCCGATGCCGACCCCCAGCACGGCGAGGCCGACGAGCAGCGCGAGCGTCGCGCGCAGCGCCGACCTGAAGATCTCCTTGCTCACATGCTCGGGCACGTAGGGGAGCTCCGAGGCGCCCTCACCAGGCTCGACGTCGTGGGTGGGCTCGGGGGTGCTCATGCGTGGTGTCCTCCGGGGGAGACGTGGCGGGCCCCACGCTCGCGGCCACGGAGCGGGCCCAGCGTGAGGATGATCGAGACGACGACGGCGACGCCCAGGCCGGCCAGGACGGTCTGCCAGGGCACGACGACCAGGGCCGCTGTACCGAAGGCGAAGACCGCGCTCCACAGGTACATGATGACGACGGCGCGGGGGTGCGAGTGGCCGAGCTGCAGGAGCCTGTGGTGCAGGTGCATGCGGTCCGGGTGGAACGGCGACTTGCCCGCCAGGACCCTGCGGACGACAGCCAGACCCATGTCGAGCAGCGGCAGCATGAGCACCGCTGCGGGCAGCAAGATCGGGATGAACGCGGGGATCTGCTGACGGTCGGAGGCCTGCTCGGGGTCGATCTGCCCGGTCACGACGATCGCGGCGGCGGCGATGGTCAGACCCAGGAGCATCGAGCCGGAGTCACCCATGAAGATCTTCGACGGGTGGAAGTTGTGCGGCAGGAAGCCCAGACAGACCCCCACCAGGGCAGACAGGATCACCGTCGCGAGGTTGGAGTAGTCCCCGGGGCTCGACTCGAGGGTCAGCAGATAGGTGTAGACGAAGAACCCGGCCCCGCCGATCGCGATCATGCCGGCCGCGAGACCGTCGAGACCGTCGACGAAGTTCACGGCGTTCATCGCGACGACGACCGAGATCACGGTGACGAAGAGCGACATCCGGCTCGACCCGATCGTCAGACCGCCGATCGGCACGGTGATGAGCTGGACCCCTTGCCACGCCATGAGACCTGCGGCCAGCACCTGACCCGCGAGCTTGGTCATCCAGTCGAGGTCCCAGATGTCGTCGGCGACCCCGAGCAGGCAGACGATCGCCCCAGCGCCGAGGATCACCCACGCGTTGTTGTTGACCTCGAAGACACCCTCCAGGAAGGGCATCTGAGAGGCGAAGAGGAAGGCTGCCCCCAGACCGAGCAGCATCGCGACGCCGCCCAGCCGTGGGGTCGGGATGGTGTGGACGTCGCGCGAGCGCACGGCGGTCACGGCGTTGGTCCGGACGGCGAGCCAGCGCGCGAAGGGGGTCGCGAGGTACGTGACGGCTGCCGCGACGAGCATGACCAGCAGGTAGACCCTCACCCGGCGTCGCCACCGGGCCGGTCCGGGTCGGTCGGGGGCTCGACACCCTCGGCACGCTCTCCAGGCTCGACAGGTCCAGCAGGCTCGGAGTGCTCGGACGCACCGGCGACCGAGTCAGACGCATCAGGCGCGCCCTCGCCCTCGGGCTCGGGCTCGGGCTCGGGCTCGGGAGGGAGGATGTCCTCGACAGCCGTGACCGTCCGGAGCTCCTCGAGGGAGATCGCCCCGGCGCGGACGACCCGGAGGGTCTCCCCCGTCGCGTCGACGATCGTCGACGCGACCCCGCCAGGGGCCTCGCCCGCGTCGAGGTAGGTGCGGACCGAGGCGCCCAGCTGCTCGTGCGCGTCGGCGGCCGTCGTGGCGGCAGGGTTCCCGGTGCGGTTGGCGCTCGAGACGGCCATCGGTCCGGTCCGCGCGAGCAGCGCGAGGGCCGTGGGGTGGTCGGGCATGCGCA
>Ga0308165_1003293_pt1 | contig 17547 bp, 15 predicted proteins | sample PhyWR2_FD_201032 | JGI IMG/M metagenome (GOLD analysis project Ga0308165, IMG submission 201032) | Phyllosphere microbial communities from UC Gill Tract Community Farm, Albany, California, United States - DLSLW.R2 | ecosystem: Host-associated > Plants > Phyllosphere > Unclassified | place: USA...
TTAATAAAAGCGAACGAATACCGGCAACCAATACATCGAACTGACAGTCAATAAAAAGGCAATCAGAATAAAAGCACAGACAGAGGAATTTACTATTATTTCATCAACATCCTCCAGAATTAAAATAACAAAAAACGTACTTATTGGAATTGAAAAAATACTTACAACAAGAGAAAAGAAAATAAATGCAGACATTATTAAATTAATTCTATCCGGGATAAAATGCTTCCTAAAAACCTTAACACTTCATCGCTAAACGAAGGCCAATACCTGTGACATAATCCTGACCAGATGATGGTCAGCAGCTAAATATAAGCACTCTATTTTTATGATTCACCCACTGATATCCATTAAAGTTCGGTATGCACGTGAGCCAGGCTGCGTATCCAGGGTGTATTTCTTTTCAAGGTGTCCGGCAATTGCTGCAAAGCCCGCTTTGCCTGCGTCATTCCTGCATACTCTCCGTACACCAACACATACCAGCGACGGCCGTGACGCTCAGTTTCATACACCAGATAGTTTGAGAGTTTATGTTTTTTGGCTAATGTCTGCATCGGTTCGGCCTGGCTGGCACTGCCCAGCTGCAAGGTATAATATCCTTTGGGTGCAGTGCGTAATGCGCCTCCTAAATTTAATGTTCGGGGTACGCCCTTCTCTACCACCTCTGGCGCTATATTTTGAACCACTGGAGCAACGGTTTCAGCTGACTCCGGGACAGGCCCAGGGAATAAAGGTTCATCGGGGGATAGCTCAGGTTCAACATTGACCGTTTCTATAACAACACCTTCATCAGATTGAATCACAGGGCGAGGGGGCTTCTTAGCTTCAGGTTGACCGTCAGGAGCATCCTCCACCTGAGCTGACCCATACTCCCGCCCGGGGAAAACCGCTTCTGGCAACTGTTCACACTCTTTCACCGTTAGCACGCGGTACACTTTTGGCATCTCTGCAGGCGCGGTCAGTTCAGATAATGCCACTAAGGCTTGCTGCGCCATTTCCCGGGTTTCACCGCTTTCTGATGCGGCTTTATTTAGCCAGTGTACGGCACACTCGTTGCTTTGTTTTCCCCCAAGACCATCAAAAAACATCACACCCAGATTATATTGTGCCAGCGGGAAGCCTGTTAAGGCCGCCTGATGCATCCAGTAACGACCTTTAGAAAAATCTTGTTTAATCCCATCGCCATTGGCGTAATGCACCCCGAAGTCATAAACAACTGCGGAGTTGGGTTCAGTTAGCATCTGTTGCCAGCATAAGGACTCAGATGAATCATCAATAAAACAAGAGGCAAAACGGTCAGAAGCAGGCTCTCTGTCAACCTCAATCGCCTGAGCATTGAGATTAATGGCGCTCAGTAAAAATAAATAAATGGAATGCTTCTTCATGCTGCCTCATCGATTACTCGTCATCACACGCAGTTAAGCCAGGTTAACAAATATGCTTCACTTAATCCCAATTCACGTTAACCGTCGCTTGAGCTGATGTATTCCCGTATCGCTGGATATCGCCTCGACGACAAACTGTCCAGGTTATCGGGATCTCATTTGTGCCAACATTTAACTCGAGTGTTTTTGATACCGTACCGTCAAATTTAATCGCATCAGCGTTATTTGAGTTAGCACTAGAACAGTTCGATATATTACCTTGTCCGTAACGCCCATTTAAAATACCAACACCGTACGAGCCATCTGTTGTCATTTCTAGCATTTCAGCACGATTGTAATACAATGGACTTGCTGTAAATGAAATAGTAGCGGTCGCCTTCGTACTAGCAGACTCACCACTACAATTAACGTTTAATATTGAATCTCGATTTGCAATCGGAACCCAATTATCCCCCTTTGCATCAACTTGTCCAAAATCTATTGTTGGCGTAGCTGAAACAGTGCATGTTATTTTAGGTCGTGTTACTGTATAGGTTACCCCTGTGCCGTTAATTACCGGGCCACCTTGCGCTGTGTTTTGTGGGCGACCTCTATTTACATAATAACGAGGAACGAATACAGAGCTGTTAGCATTAACAGATGATGAAACATATATACCTGCTTTGATAGAGCCAGTCGTACTTCCCCATGGCGCTTCTATATTGATATAATTCAGGCTATATGTTTTTCTCGGATCGGCGCACCAGGGTGACTCTGTATCTGTTGGAGGAGATAAAACACCATCCGCAGAAAATGTAAATGAATAGTCTTTGACTCCCTTACCGACAAAACTTCGAGAACCACTCAATGTTCCTGAATATATAACGAATAAAAATCCAGAAGAAAACTCATATCCAGTATATCCATCAATTGTCGTTTGTGGGAATTTTTGATTATCTGAACTACATAATGAACTACTATTCGACTTGCTTATATTAAATGCCAAACCATCCCAGCTATTTTTCTCAGGAAAACTTCCTGACTGACCTACTATATTAACAGAAGTCATCCCTAATTCGTTAAACCCATAGGTTAACTCTGCTGACGAGGCATTATTTATCGCAAGAACATTCAGAAGGAATATACTTCCCGCCCACTTACTGAAAAGATTTTTTTTATTACTAATGTGCCTGTATTTATTTTTCATATAAATGCCTTTTAATTCTTTACTCATTCAAAACTCATCTACCGAGAGAAAAGACGCTTGTTCGTTCCAGGCTGGTATTCAAAAGTTGACGATTCTGGCACTAACATCGCAGGTTTATCCGCTGGTGACGAACGTTGCATCTTACGGTCATTGTCACAGGTGTACGTCACCTGACGTATTGGGCTGTCTGGGCTAACGGTTAAATGTGTTAACGTGAACTTCACCGTGCATTGACGCTCTACGCTGTTTCCCCATTTCACTAATAATTCGCCCTTTTCCGGTAAACCGGCCAGGTAAACCTGTCCCATGTCTCCCACGATCCCGCTCACCTCTTCCGCTTTCGGTGACTGTACCAGCGTCGCTATCGCCCCAAATGGAACCGGCTGCTGATTTTGCTGCATCAGCGTCATCAGCACCTGATACCCTACGCGGGTCGCAATATCCACTTTCACCACCGCCCCTTTTGTCGGGTAGACATTCACATTCGAATGCGTCACATCCACCCCTTCTGGTAACGTTGTCGGATCTACTCCCACGCTGTTTTTCATATAGTCTGATAAGTACGGCGCTACCGCATATCCCTGCCAGTCGACCACCGCATCGCCATTGGTTAATCTTGTACCCGACGCGCCTGGCGCATTGACCAGTGCTACCGACTCACCCAGTGAGCGCGCCAGCGTTACCCCGCCGCCGTGTACCAACATTCCCCCACTGGCGTTCATGTTCACCGAACTCGAATTACCGCTGTAGCTGTAGCCCGAGCTCACACTGCCCTTGCTGCCCTGATAGCCCATATTGACATTGCTGACTGCCGCCTGCCCTTGATTGCCCCAGCTTTGTGACGCACTGTATGAGAGGTTGCTATCTAGCGCGTTACCACTGAGTCCCATTTGATTTTGGGTCCGACCATTATTGTCGTGCGTTATCATGGTAGTGGCGTAAATCGACTGCAAATCCGACGACTGGCCAAAAATACGAAACGGTATACTCACATTCGCACTAATTTGGCGATTTTCCGGCCAGTGGCTATTCTTGTCTTTAACCCGGTCAATGTTGTAGTTGACTCCAAAGCTCACCCCTTTCGCCGTTCCGCTGTATCCCAGGGATAATCCCGTTAAGGTTCTATTGCTTCCCCAGTACTCATCGCGGTTTGCGCGAAAATTTAAGGCCCCGTAACTAGCAAGCTGCTGACTCAGCTGCGTCTGAAAGCTACTGCGCCGTCGCTGTAAGGTCCATGGACTGACACCATCTTCCAACCGGTAACCCTGGCTGTTAAACTCGCTGAAGTTATAGTAGTGCTCTGTCGAATAGCGCAGCGCCGTTAAATCCACCGAGGTTCCCGTGGAAACCAGGCTCTTCGAGTAACGCACGCGATAGGATTGCCCCGTTTTACGGTCAGACTGATTTATCCCCGTTTTTAATTTGGCTATTGAGTGGGTTACGTCCGCAGATACTGCCCCGATATCACCTAACGACACCCCGGTTCCAGCGGTCGCAGCCTGGTAATCTTTGGCCACTAAACCGCCCCCAAATGCTGTAATACCACCGGATAAACCGTACACTCCCGTCGCCAGCATAAAGTCCGACTGGCGAGAGCCCTGGGTTAATGCCCCGTTATACCGCCCCGCCGTCAGTTCGTACTTCCAGCCGCCCGGCCTTAACATTATCGGTAACGCTGAATACGGCACAATAAAGCGACGCTCGGTGCCATCTGCTTCGGTGACGGTCACATCATAGTCACCGGACAAACCCGCTTGCTGGATGTCATTAATAAAAAACGGGCCTGGCGCCACATAAGTTTCATACACGATATTACCGCCCTGACGAACGGTAATACGCGCATTCGTGTTGGCCACGCCACTGATCGCCGGGGCATATCCCCGCAACAGGCTCGGCAACATTTGTTCGTTGGAAGTAAGCTTGACTCCTTTAAAGGCCACGCTATCAAAGATATCACCGCCCGTACTGGCCTCACCGGCCAGTACCGTTGAACGCAACCTTTTAATATCCCTGGATAAATAGGTATTAGAAAAACGCGTATCCTGTTGGGTGTGTTTCGATGAGGTACCCTGCCCGCTGTATTCAAAACGCGTGTGTGTCATGGTGCTGCGTAAACGCCATGGACCGAGATTCGCGCCCCCACGCACAGAGGTAAATAGGTTATTCGCCTGACTCGTCTCACCGCCAGAACTGTGATTTCGGTTTTTCCCCGCGCTCAAGTTGTAGTTAAACAACAGCGCCGGGATACCGTCTTGCCACAACTCTGGATTGGCATGACGTGCATAATTGGGAGTCATCGCAATTTGCGGGATGCTGAGATCTAAGCGTAAGCGAGCCAAATCCAGCTTGCTGGTCGCCTGTGGAATAAAGGTGCCTAAATCAGATAACGCTTCCTCTGCCGGCAACGACTTCAGATCCGGGATATTGGGAATATTCACCCCCCAGGACTCGAGCAACGCCGGTGTCAAGGCGGGCGCTACGACCTGTTTGGCGTTTTTTGCAAAATGTAGCTTGAACTGCCCCACATCCTGGTTATTCACAAAAACGGCAACCGTGTAGTCACCTTCCGCAACGCCACCTTCCAGGGAAAAAGCCGATAGGTCCACCTGGCTGGTTTCACCACTTAAGGTTAAAAAGCTCGGATCAAAGTAATCCTCCGCACTTGCCCACGGAGAGAAGCCCAGCATCACGCCAGCACTTAACAGACTAAAGCGAAAAAACGAAGGTAATTCCCTGCGAGCCGGTCTTATTTTAAGGTGTATTTTTTGCATACATCTGTCTCAATTCATGAGGATCTCGGGCGCAAGACCCGAAAATTGAGCCACGCCATAAACATTCGCTTTGTTGTGTCTACTCACGGTCAATGCAAAGACTGACTCTGACGTAGGGTTGATCGTCCACCATCATCGATAATCTGCCAGCTCAGTGACTTTGGCCGAGTGACAGGCAGGTTAAGGTCAACCGTTGAAAACGGCGCTAACATCCGCTGTTCACCCAAAACCACCGTCTGACTGTCGGCTTTAACCTCTCCCAGGGTGACGTAATAAGGGGTTGGGTTATGCACCCTGAGTTCAGTGCCGTGTGGCGTAAATTGCAACGCCTGGGCTCGCGCCTCAGCTTTCATCTCGACTAATTCTGTGGGGCGGTAAAACAACTTGAGGTTATTTTGCAAGGCGAGAACCATCTTCGCCGCCTCCAGCTCACTGCCTGGTGCCGACTGACTCGGTATCGCTTTTAGCGATAATCCAAACACCGATTCACGGTCTGTCGGCAAATCCGGTTTCGTTAACCGAATACGCAAGGTCAGTGCATCATCGGGGGCAAAGCGCGCCAGCGGGGGAACCACAATAAACGGCGCAGCAGCATAGGAAGACTCACCCGGCACGCTCTCCCACGGGACCACCCGGGATTGCAACAAATACGTCTGCCCCGTTCGGTTTGTCACCGTGAAGGTAATGCCATTTTTCGCACTACCCGGATAAATTATGCGTGTGCTTTCTAACGCAATCCCGGCACTGTCTCCTGGCACCGCGGCCTGTGTCGCCATACTCAAAAAGAAAAAAATCATCACCACACTGACTAAAGCTCGCATGCGCTAATCCCTTAATTCCCTAGCGTGACCAGCGAAATAACTCACTGACTCCACCAAACTCGGTAATAACCGACCACTCAATCCGGCTAGCGGCCGTCCCTTGCACCGCGTAGGTTTCTTCAGAAAACGGCGCTATCATGGCACCTTGATCTCGTACATTGATCCCACGGCCATCCAGTGTCAGCTTCGCCAGCGTCACGTAATACGGCGTCGGGTTCTTCACCACAAGCTGCGTTCCGCGCTGGGTAAAGGTTAACTTCTCGGGAGCTGCCGCTGCGGGCATCGCCAAACCACTGGGGCGATAGAACAGTTTTATCACCGTGCGTATCCCCAAAGAGACCTGCGTGGTGGTTACCCCCTCATCCGCATCACTTGTCACCTCATGCACAGGATTACCCACCGCCGGAATGGCTAAAAAACTCAGGTAAAATACCGACTCGCGGTCAGCGGGTAATTTGGAGGTGTCATTTTTGGCAATCAGTACCGTATTGCGGCTCTCTTTTTCCAGCCTAAACAATGGCGGCGTCACCATAAACGGCATCACCTCGCTCGCCTTGCTCGCCGCATCCGGGGTCGGCAGCACTCGGCTATTAATCAAGTAAACGCGGTCACTTTGGTTATTGAGAGTCACTTTGGCGCTTTTGGCTTTTCCCTCAAACACCACGCGAGTCTGGCTGAGGCTTAAGCCGCCGTCGGCCTGGCTGTCAGGCACCCCCAGCACCATCCCGCACAGAAAACCCAATGTCATCAGCCAGGCCCGCGGCTTAGGTGGCATTATTTTCATGGGCACTCCTTAGTCGTACACAAAATCAAAGGTCACGGTGGCGTTCAAATCCCCCCCACGACGTGACGCGTAGTTGCAATCCCCACAGGTCAATGCCGCGGTCATAGGAATCTTGCTATTATTCACTGTGCTTAACTGCTCATCGATTGACCAATTTTCTTTCGCCAGGATAGTGCCATCGGCCGCCAAATTCAGATTCGGGCTAAATATCCCATTGCCCTTGGTCGCCAATAAAATGCCATATCCCTTTGCATCGGTAGGTCCACCGACATTGAGAAATAACGGCTCGCCAAAATCTGACGTCTGGGGCCCACTCACTTTAATTGAGGGCGTTAATCCCGCTCCTTCACACTTGCTTAACGTCAGCTCAAAGGACTCACTGGTTACAGCAATATGCTCTTCAATGTCTTTTGAGCTAAAGGGATTACCGTTATTAAATTGAATACTCGAGGGGGCCGTAATATCGCAACTGCCCCCCACAAACGCCGCCGTAAAGTGAAACACCGCACTTTTGGTATCGGCTAACGCTGGTGCACTAAGCCCCACCACACTCATCATCGCCATCATCAGGAATGACCTGTACCCGTTCATGTGCTCTCCGCGCCGTATTACTCAAAAGCCACATTGAGGGTCAATGAAGCCTGAAAATGTCCCGGTATAATGTCCGGCTGAAAAGGCCCGACTAACCCCACCCATAAAAGCTGCTCATGGGTGTACAAATTGTCTTCATTCAATACCGTTAAAGGCGTGCCTTTACCCCCATGACCAATGGCTTCTGTGGGCTGATAAAACGTCGCCAGGCTGATGGGCGTATCCCCTTCCGACTGGCGCAACATAAACCCGACTCCATTGGAGGGGCCGTTCAAAAACACCGTGTCATACTCGACATACGGGGTTTCCCCTTCAATGGTCAGGCTAGGCATCACCGCCTCGCGTTCATCCACGCAGCGCAGTTGCAACCGCAGGGGCTGAATTTGGTAAGTCTGAACCGGCCCCGTCAACTGGCTCGCTTGCAGCGGTTTAAACTGCAACACACTAGTCGGCACAATCAGCTCACACCCCAACCCTTTACTGGCAATGACCGCTTGCAGGGATAATGCACTCACCGGCTCTGCCGCCCATACCGGCGCACACATGGCTAGCAGACCCGCGAAAAACGTCGAACACCAAGTGACCTTCGTTAAAAACATCGTCGCCAGCTCCGTTAATTAGTCGTACGCAAACTCAAATGTGACGTTGGATTTCAACGTGCCGCCTAAACGTCCATCTGTCTTACAATCGCCACAACTTAGCTTGGCTTTCATCGGAATGGTGCCGTTTAATGCGCTTAATTTGGTATCCAACTTCCAATCATCAATGACGGAGATAGTTTTTTCTGCCGCCAAATTTGTATTGGCTTTAAAGTGGGTATTACCTGCGGTGGATAAGAGAACACCGTAGCCGGTCGCATCGGAAGATGCCGGGTCTAAAAACAGGGTGGCACCCGTGCCAGCACTAGATTGACCCGTAATCGTAATTTTCGGTGTCACGTTGACACCCTGACAATTGGCTAAGGTTAAATCAAAGGTTTGCTCTGCTGCCGGGGCACCTGATTCAATATCGCTTGGCAAAACCGCGTCATCATTATTGAAAACAACCTTAGCTGGCGCCGTAATATCACAGGCTCCCTCAAAAGCGATAGTCGCACTGAACTCCGTGGTCGCGCTTGACGCGGCACCGGCACTCAGACTAATCATCAGGGCATTCAGACCAAACAGAACTGAAGCCCCTGCAACTTTATTGAATTTCGCCATTGAACTTCTCCACCCCACCAAAATCATTAATTGCTTGCCAAGCCACACTGCTGCGGGTTCCCGCGCTCGGATGCGTCATTTGGTACGTCATTAGACTAAACGGCGCGATCATCGTATTTTTCTGGCGTGTACTCACCGCCACCACCTTACCCCCGACATTTAATGACGTTAAGGTCACGTAATAGGGGCTCGGGTTAGCTACGCGCAAGGTGTTACCCTGCTGGGTAAATTGCAGCCCGGCCATCCCCTGTTGCTGGGTTTGGGACAATCCCGCCGGTCGGTAGAACAACTTAATCACACTGCCCGTCGAGACGGTTACCGCTCCACCCACTTCCCTTTTGGGCGTTAATTCACTGCCTTGTCCTGCCGGAAGGGCAATCACCCGCAAATAAAAGAGCGATTCTTTATCTTTGGCCAGGGGCTGATTGCCGGTTTTCAAAATGCGCAGTTGATTTGTGCTGCCGGGTTCTAAACGAAACAGTGACGGCGTTACCGAAAATGGTGTATTCGTTTTATCCCCACGCACATCCCCCAAGACCTGGGCTTTAACCAAATAGGGCGAGGAGGATTGGGCGCTGCTGCTTATCCCAATTGACTGGCCGTTTACTTGATCGGATGCCGAAAAAATCAGGCGACTGCTGTCCAGAGAAATACCAGCTATTGCACTCATACACGGCAACCACAACAGGACCAATACCCAGGAACACCAACGAGACGTACGCATAAAAACCTCTCTGCGAGAATAACCTGTGCACAGGGTCAAGCCCCGCACACAAGGTGAAACCGCTAATTACTCAACGATATACGCAACAAGTATCGGTGCGCTGTATACGCCAGGCGTTGGTTCTGATGCAGTTGACGCCATACCTACGTTAAAGATGACGTTAGTAGCTTCGCCAGCCTTAGCGTCTGCAGGAATTTCTTGACCGTTCGCGATGATGTCGCCATCTGCGTCAGCAATCATGAAGCCCACGGTATTAGCATCGTCGTTAACAAAAATATTTTTATCGTTGTTGCCAACAGAGGTTAATCCTTGAACGATCAGATTGCCGGTTTCATCAGCGGCACAGTTAGTCAGTGACACTGGCATTGGCGTTGAGCCCAATTTCTCATTTGCTTGAAAATCTGCGGATTTAAATACACCGACATTCAGCACAGATTTACCGCCATTGATGGTAACGTCACAGGTTGAGTTGGTGATGATCCCTTGCAGGGTGACTTCAGCAGACGGTGCTGCATTCGCACTCACACTCATGCCTGAAACAGTGGCAAATACAGCAGCGGCTAATGCAATTTTTTTAATAGACATATTGGACTTCCTTTGTGGAATAAATAAAAAATAAACTCAAATAAATAACTCAAATTGAGTTATTTAATACACCACTTATATAAATATATAAGTTTATCTCTGCACACGACAATTCACATATCCAGTCATAAACTTACAAGACTGAGTCAAAAATGAAAAAACATAGGATAAGCCATATAACTGTTAACCCAGACATACCGTCGAAAACAGACAAGAAAAAAACACTTCAAATCAGACAATATAGTTTCTTACAATCGTAATCAATATGACAATTTATCATAAATAACTTCTACGCTCTCAGCAGATGGGTGTAGATTAGTTTAAATACGCACACAATAAAATCAGACGTTTCCATATATCAATAGAGTCGTCTTAAATTTGTTTTTTGTGATTCTGATTATCGATAACATACAGTATAGGTTAGCTTCGCTAATTTAATAACACCCATCTCTTAATCGAGACAAGCGGTGTATAATAATAAGATCACGATAGTTTTCTCACAGCCCAGAAAGCTTGCGAATAATGCCTTAATCAGGTCACTTACTGGTAGTACGAAGTAAGCGTCTGAATATTCACTGACTTCTGTCGTTGAAAGATACTCAGAAGAAGATTGAGCACTAACGGCAGGAATATGATCATCTTGGTCCGCATTTACTCCTAGGCTTTGACAGATTTGTTCAAAACCATCAGGAAGTAAATTTAAGACGACTCTACTGATATATGGAAACGTCTGATTTTATTGTGTGCGCATTTAAACTAATCTATTTTTGTCTCCTGATACCTTAGAAATTAACTCTACCACTTGAAGCTTTCGCTTAGAGAAGACTCATATTGAATTTTTTGATAGCGATAATTTATAAAACATGATAATTACACTAAGCATGTATGAAAATGCCATTACAAATAACAATATCTGAAAATAGAATAAGTGCAGATAAGTTTGTCCACCTCGATGCCAGACAGTTCGTCGGTGTACAAATGCTTCCAGAATCAGCGTGACCAGGTAACCACGGCGATATCTGCCGAGTCATGCCACCTGTAGGAATTTTCTTTACTCAACCTGGCAGTAAGAGCGAGAGACAATAGCTTTAGCAGTGTATCTATCCCGGATGCCAGCAAGTGCGAAAATACGAGGTATAGCCTTCGAGAAGTATAGCGTCTTCATTTGCCCTCTCATTGTCGCAAACTACCAATATGAAATATTATTAGGATAAGTTAGCGCAACTGCAACTTGCCGTTAACAGAAAATGATATAACAAAAGCCCTGTTTATCATACTAACGATGATGCTAAAGCCAATTGCTCCGTGACCGGTAACTAACTTAATAAATTTTTTCATTAATCGGCATCATGGGGAAACAGATGATTTTAATTTCCCTGGAATTAGATTACTACATGGTAGTTACTAAGCCAGGAACGATATACATTGATAGTGATGCTACTAATACATACGTAGCAAAAGAGTATTACAACCTGGCAAGTTAATTTTATGAGTTTTTGATTTTCAACGTTGACCCAGTTTACATCCTGTACTGGAATTAGAATCTCGATGAGATCTGTATCAAATAACGTAGTCAGGACTATTAGCCATGAAATATATGGCCATATTTAAGATAGATAAGTTCATTTCCTCTCTCAAAACTGATTTTTTTTAGTATTTTCCCTCGCTCTGCATAGACTGTTTTAGGAGATAGATTTAGATAACTCGCAATTTCATAGATAGATTTACCGCGTCGTAGTAAAGACCATACATATTCCTCTCGCGCAGTAAAGTAAAAGCGCCTTTCAGAAGGTTGATGAACGATCTGTACAGCAACTGCCTGTTCAATCTCAATAAAACTCTTAAATTTGGAAATCACCAACCAATTTCCGATATGTATTTTTGGGGCACTTATCGGCGTGTTAATGATGATAATGAATTTAAACACTCTTCTTCTATCTATTTCCAAGATTTTGTTTAAGAAAGATTTATTTTCAAAAGAAAAAATAAAAACATCATCATAATTTGATGAATTTATTTTTTCCTCCACAATATGCATTGTGTCAGTAGTGGTAATAAACGTATATTCTGTAGTTCTATCTTTATAGGATTCTTTCATTCCCGTTAAAAAATAGAAATCATCAGAAAAAAAATAAATTCTGGACATCATATAACCTTAAACTAGTTTCAGAAGCAAGGTGTTGTCATTCACCCTATATTGCTTCCATGATAAAGCCTGGTAACCTTTCTGAGGTTTACATCAAAATCATTTATACTTGCACGAGGAAAAATATCGTCACTCCTGCATCAGTTAATTTATAACTAATATTTTTATATTTTAATTCATTGCCCCACCAAATCCCCCTCATGATTGCATCGTCAGAAATAAAATTCCATCTGAACTGTCTAAAAAATCAGTAAGTCATTTATAGAGTTTCAAATCCGATCGGCATGACTTTGAAGATGAAAACTCTATATTTTCATGCATGACAGTCTTAAATACTGCACTTTTATTCAAGTTATCTAACATCAGTTATTTATTTTAAAAAATAATCATCACCAGAAATAGAAAATAAAAAACTTAGCTATTAATAGTCCTCACCACAAGCATGTATCCTGGCGATATTTTATTGAAGAAGCTAAAAAATCCGTTATTACAAGATAATCTTTTTATCTCTAAAACACGTTGACGATACATTAGAGCACTTAGTTAGAGAACAGAGCATTACGAGTTTAACCCCATCACCATAATACAGAGCGCTTTCACCCTGTAATTTCAATGAGGTATATTCTACTCAAAAAATAAATTAATGGTATATTATATGAATAATAAGTTATTTTATAGAATAAAAAACCAATGGATCGCGTTTTTTATAAAAAAAAGGAAACTATAAACCAAAAATCACGATAAAAACAGATGCAAGGATATTGAGTATACCACTATGGAATTGACTGTTTTACGTTCAATCGCTTTGTATTTTTCACTTTCTAGTTACGCTGAATCACTTATTCTCACTTACCAGTGATAACTATGAGAACTTGTTATCATAGTGGCTTTGAGCTGTTTGTAACAGCAAGCTCCTCCCGTCCATAATTGGCTGAAAGAACATACATAAATGCACGATAATGTTTTCCGCCCCCCTGAAAACATAGTCAGGAATCATTTTCTATGCTTCTTCACACTATTTAAATACAGCACATCAATTAATAGAAAACTCTTATAAATCTGCAAAAAACTTCACTGGTTAAATGGATGATAAACTTCAAATAGAAAGCTTAATATTTCATTTGAAATAAAACGAAAATATCTGATATGTTATTATTTAAAATATTATAATTACTATATAATTGAGAAAAAACCAATCTGTGAAGATTAGCTGAAGATAAAGGACATAAAAATGGACTATCTTTTTGATAACAATATTCTTTATCGTTCCAATGATGGAACACTACATTATCTAGAAGGGGGTTCTGAAGAAACGATTACGTTACCTCCAGTACTGAATCGTATTCTTTTACTACTGGTGATAAACCAAGGCCAGGTAATCACAAAAGAAGAGTTCCTAACTAAAGTCTGGGATAATTATGGAAAACCCGGCTCATCTAATACACTCAATCAATACCTTAGTATATTACGTAGTGTTTTTTCTAATCATTTAGGTAAAAAACCGATTATTACCGTTCCAAAACAGGGATATATGCTTTCTTTTGATATTAACATTACTATCGCGGAAGAGAGAACATCACCAGAAGCAGATGAAATATTGAAAACAGATGATATATCAATCACCGAATCTGTTACTCCAAACATTCTTTTTTCCAAAAGAAAAAATCTGCTTATTTTTTACATTTCCATATTGCTAATAGCTATCGCAATAACATTTTTTGCATCAAATAAATCAGAGCACTCAACAGCGATACGTCCTAATGTTCTGGGAAAAATAGGCGACTGCACAGTTTATTCCTTCTCTGAATATAAAACAGAGTTGCAAAAAAAATCAGATATAGAAGCAGTGCATCATCAGGCAACAAAGTATAATATTAATTGTGATGCTAATATTTATTTCTATTATTATCGGAATGAAAATATTGAATATGGCGAGAAAGGTGATTACAGCATGCTAACGCGCTGCAAACAAACCAATAGCATTCACGATGAGTGTTTGACAACAAGAAACAGCTGGTAACACCATGAAAAAAAACATCTTATTACATTCCGCATGCATATTAACTATTATATTTTCAGTAATATCAGTCTATTATTTCAATCAACCCAAACGACCATTAGAAAATAATGTATGTAAATCTACAATTCATTACAGACTCAATGACAGCACTAATAACTTTGAGTACAATATATTTATTAGTTTCAATTTCACGAATTCAGGAATAGCTTATGAACATATGAGAGGTCTAGTAATTAAAGATGAAAAAAAACACACCATAGCCAGAAATATAAAATTCACTTATCAAGTCAGGAATAATAATAATTACGAAATCACTGTGAGTGATGTTAATAAATTAGGTCCGGATAATATTCCAGCACACTTGATATCAAAATATTTTTCTTACACATTGCTTAACAGCCTGACACTACTCAAGATAAACGAAATTAGTAAGCATTTAGTTTTAGTTTCAGGGCTTCAAGGGCCTATATTTATCTGTAGCATATCATAAGATTTCAGTGGTGCTTCTCAGTGCATCGAGAAGCCTATGAATACGAATATCTATGTCTGCATCCAATGAGATATCAGATTAAATAACCAGGGGATTTCTGTCCATTCTCTTCAATAATATTTAATACTCTGAAACGATTTCTGCAGTATGAGATATTATAGATATAGCCCAGCATCTGCTAAATATCAGGCTATTTTACAAAAAACATAGAGTTTTCTCTCTACAAATTTAAAGAAAAACATCTGATCATAGCAGTTTAACTTTAATAATCATTGATTATAATTTTCATTTTATAATTATGAAAAAACACTATCAACACCAATGATTAATTTAAGTTTTTAGCAAAATCAATAGGATATGAATTAAACAGATAGCCATCAAAATAGGGATCATCGACATCAGATAATTCCAGCAGGCGCTGTTTTACATGTTCCAGATGCTGCCACATGGCTTCTTTGGCTGCCGCGGCGTCTTTTTTAATCATTGCCGCGAGGATAGCCTGGTGATCCGCCATCCATTCTTTGCGGAAATCTTTATGGGTTATTCGGGTATGAAGCGTCAGCCACATTGGGTTGTTTTCCCGCCATGCCCAGGACTGTTTAAGCAATTCAACCAGCATACTATTATGGGTGGCCTGGGCTATGGCCAGGTGAAACTCACGATCGCCGGTTTCATCTTCCCCGGTTTTCAGCTCATCGCGTTCTCTTTGCAGGGCACTACGCATACGCGCAATATCACCCGGGGTCGCCTGGGTGGCCGCAAATTCTGCTATATTACTTTCGAGTAACTGCCGTGCCTGCAGCAGTTCAAACGGGCCGGCCGCATTCAGAATGGAGGGATCGGTCGACACACTTTCGTTGTGCTGGGGGAGTGCAACAATGTAAACGCCGGAGCCTTTACGTACTTCAACTAATTGCTCAATTTCTAACATAATCAATGCTTCCCGTACCACTGCCCGAGAAACATTTAATCGTTCTGCTATTTCGCGCTCAGGCGGAAGCCTGTCACCAATAGAACAGTTCATCTCGATGATCATTTGACGTAAGACATGACCGACTTCCTGATAAGGGCGTTTTGCATCTGACATTTCAATGAACCTGAGATTATTTTAAATTAATTATATTAATGCCTCTCTATATTTTCAATATAATAAAAAAGCCCATGTGACAACACATGGGCTTCTTGTTAATCAAAATAATTACGTCATTACTTTACCTGCCATTCATCAGATAAAACGCCATTAATATATAATGGACGTTTTTCTTTTTCTGGCAGGCGTACCTGTAACATTCTCCACTCAGGAATATAATTACCCTCAGTCTCAATAGATAATGATAATTTATTCGCTGTCGTTTCAAGCGTCCAGTTAACCCAGAGCGCATCCCCCCGAGTATATCCCCAGGATTCCCCATCATCTTCAAATATGAGTCCGTCAGATATGGCCTGGCCTAATGTTGGATACAGGTGCAGTTCACGCTCTTTATCCCGCTGAGGATTCACATATTGTAAGCGCGATGACACAGGTAAGCCCGCTCCCGCTCTGACAAACAGGGGTAACTTCTCTAGCGGTGCGTCTACGGTTATCCACTGGCCGCCGCTGAACCAGGCTTCGCTATGATAGTCATACCAGCCATGAGTATTTTCAGGCAGCCATAATGAACGGGTCCGCGCCTGGGCTTCCACTACGCTGGCAACCAGTAAATCACGTCCTAATAAGAACTCATCGCACTCTTCAAATGTCTGCTTATCATGCTGATGGTCTAAGAATGTCGGGCGAAGCATAGGCTCATCATCAGCATGCGCCTGCCATAACAGGGTATATAAATACGGCATCAGGCGATAACGCAATTCAATCGCCGAACGAATAGCGCCGGTAACCGCAGGATACATCCAGGGCTCATTGACGGTATGGTCGTCATTCCACGAGTGAATAGTGAAACGCGGATGCATAACGCCATTTTGTACCCAGCGAACAAACAATTCAGCATCGGGCTTATCACCCGAAAAACCACCGACATCATGGCCGACATTATATAAACCGGACAGGCTCATACCCACGCCCATACGCGTGTTGTAGCGCAATGTTTCCCAGTTAGTACGGTTATCACCACTCCAGGTTTGAACGTATCGTTGCATGCCCGCGCAACCTGAGCGAGAGATCAGATAAGGACGTTTTTCTGGGGCAAACTCGACCTGTGCTTCCATGGAGGCACGCATCATTAACAGAGGCATCACCGGGCGAATATGTTTTATCGGAATGGGTTTACCAAATCCAAAACAGCGCGCCTCACCATCCCATACTTCATACTCATTGTTATCATTCCAGGTAGAATCGATACCCATCTCTAATAACTGCGTTTTAACGTTATCTTTCCACCAGGAAATAGCCGCCGGGTTGGTGAAGTCTATATGAGAACCTTCATCATCCCAGAAGCAAGAACGTTCAGGTTTGTCTGTTTCTGGGTCAGTAATAAATAACCCACCATCAGCAACCTCTTGATAACGAGGATGATCCTGTAATAAACAGGGCTTAATATTGGCAGCAAGTTTTAAGCCTGCCTGGTGGAATGACGCCGTCATGGTTTTTGGCTCAGGAACTTTGTCATAGTTCCAGTTAAAGACGTAGCGCTTGTCCTTAATCGAGGTATATCCGGACGATAGCTGGAATGAGTCACAGGGTATCGCATGCTGTTCACATAACTGAATAAACTTCAGCAGCTGCTGTTGCGCATCAGGGGCATCGGTATAATGCATTGTTGAACCGCTGTAGCCTAAGCTCCATTTTGGTCCAAAAATCGTTTTACCGGTTAATCGAACAAAGCGCTTCGTGATATCAAGAACC
>Ga0308165_1003297_pt1 | contig 17535 bp, 13 predicted proteins | sample PhyWR2_FD_201032 | JGI IMG/M metagenome (GOLD analysis project Ga0308165, IMG submission 201032) | Phyllosphere microbial communities from UC Gill Tract Community Farm, Albany, California, United States - DLSLW.R2 | ecosystem: Host-associated > Plants > Phyllosphere > Unclassified | place: USA...
TGCGCATCGGCAACATGGACGGCTTTTGCGTCGGCGAGCCGTGGAACCACCGCGCCATCATGGACGGCATCGGCGTGACAGCCATCACCACGCAGGACATCTGGAAGGATCATCCGGAAAAAGTGCTAGGCACCACGGCCGAGTTCACCCAGAAGTACCCCAACACCGCGCGCGCCGTGACCGCCGCCATCCTGGAGGCCGGCCAGTGGATCGACGCCAGCCTGGCCAACAAGAACAAGATGGCCGAGACCATCGCCGGCAAGGCCTACGTCAACACCAGCGTGGACGCCATCAACCAGCGCATCCTGGGCCGCTACCAGAACGGCCTGGGCAAGACCTGGGACGACCCGAACTACATGAAGTTCTCGGGCGGCGGCGCGGTGAATTTTCCCTACCTGTCCGACGGCATGTGGTTTCTGACGCAGCACAAGCGCTGGGGCCTGCTGAAGGAGCATCCCGACTACCTGGCAGTCGCCAAGCAGGTCAACAAGATCGACATCTACAAGCAGGCCGCCAGCGCCGCCAAGGTCAGCGTTCCCAAGGACGTGATGCGCTCGTCCAAGCTGATGGACGGCACGGTCTGGGACGGCAAGGAGCCGAAAAAGTACGCCGACAGCTTCAAGGTCCACGCCTGAAGCGGCACCGTGAAATTTCATTGAAACACTACTTCAAGAGGTGACGCCATGGTCAGTGCCGTATTTCACAGCCCGCTGGAGGGCATCAGCGCGGAGCGAAACGCTACACATTCGATAGCAGCCAGCGCAGGCACAGCAAGCGCTGCCGCCGAAAAAGGCTCAAAAAATCCGGCGCTGGCCGCACCCGCCAGGGCAAAACGCGACTTTTCCGCGCTCTGGCTGCGCGCGCTGCCGCCGCTGCTCGGACTGGCCCTGCTGGTGCTGCTCTGGGAAGTGGTGTCGATTGCCACCAAGGCGAGCATTCCCTCGCCCAAGGACACGTTTGCGCAGGCCGTCACGCTTTTCAGCGACCCGTTCTACCGCAACGGCCCGAACGACCAGGGCGTGGGCTGGAACGTGCTGGCCTCGCTCAAGCGCGTGGCGCTGGGCTTTGGCCTGGCCGCCGTCGTCGGCATTCCGGTGGGCTTTCTGATCGGTCGCTTTTCCTTTCTGAGCCAGATGTTCAACCCGCTCATCAGTCTGCTGCGCCCGGTCTCGCCGCTGGCCTGGCTGCCCATTGGCCTCCTGGTGTTCAAGGGCGCCGACCCGGCCGCCATCTGGACCATCTTCATCTGCTCGATCTGGCCGATGATCATCAACACCGCCGTGGGCGTGCAGCGCGTGCCGCAGGACTACATGAACGTGGCCCGGGTGCTGAACCTCTCGGAATGGAAGATCGTCACCAAGATCTTGTTCCCTTCCGTGCTGCCCTACATGCTGACCGGCGTGCGCCTGGCGGTCGGCACGGCCTGGCTGGTGATCGTCGCGGCCGAGATGCTGACCGGCGGCGTGGGCATTGGCTTTTGGGTCTGGGACGAGTGGAACAACCTGAACGTCAAGAACATCATCATCGCGATTTTCGTCATCGGCATCGTCGGCCTGGCGCTGGAATACGCGCTGATCCGGCTGGCCACGGCCTTCACGTTCGAAGAAGTCAAGAGCTGAACGCGCCCAACCCCACCGCAAGGAGCACGACCATGAACACCGCCGCCAACCCCATCAACGCCACCGCCACCGCAGCCGCCAGCGCCAAATACATCGACATCCAGGGCGTGGAGCAGACCTTCAAGACCAAGAAAGGCCCGTTCTGCGCGCTGCAAAACGTCAACCTCACCATTGCCAAGGGCGAGTTCGTGGCCCTCATCGGCCACTCGGGCTGCGGCAAATCGACGCTGCTCAACCTGATTGCCGGCCTGACGACGCCCACCGAGGGCGTGCTGCTGTGCGCCAACCGCGAGATCGCCGGCCCCGGCCCCGAGCGCGCGGTGGTGTTCCAGAACCACTCGCTGCTGCCCTGGCTGACCTGCTTTGAAAACGTCTACCTGGCCGTCGAGCGCGTCTTTGCCGCCACCGAAAGCAAAGCCCAGCTCAAGGCGCGCACCGACGCGGTGCTGGCGATGGTGGGCTTGACGGCCGCCGCGCAAAAGCGTCCCGGCGAGATTTCGGGCGGCATGAAGCAGCGCGTCGGCATTGCCCGGGCGCTGTCGATGGAGCCCAAGGTGCTGCTGCTCGACGAGCCGTTCGGCGCGCTCGACGCGCTGACGCGCGCCAAGCTGCAGGACGAGCTGCTGCAGATCGTGGCCAACACGCACAGCACGGTGGTCATGGTGACGCACGATGTCGATGAGGCCGTGCTGCTCAGCGACAAGATCGTGATGATGACCAACGGCCCGTCGGCCACCATCGGCGAAGTGCTCAGCGTCGAGCTGGCGCGGCCGCGCAACCGGGTCGAACTGGCCGAAAGCGCCCAGTACCAGCACTGCCGCAAGGCGGTGATCGACTTCCTGTATACGCGCCAGGCGCATGTGGAAAAGCTGACGGCCTGAACGGCTGGCGCGGCCGCTGGCGGTGCGCGTGCCCTTTCAAACATCTGCTGCCTTTGCCCGACCGGGGCCGGCAGCAGATTTTTTCCACTCGTTTCGCGCGTTTCCCTTCTTTCGCCTTTTCGCCTTTTCGCCTTTTCGCCTTTTCGCCTTTTCGCCTTTTCGCCTTTTCGCCTTTTCGCCTTTTCGCCTTTCGGGTTTTCCGGCGGGTTTGTCAGTGCGGCGCTTGCGCCCGGCTGCTCCATCTTTCATTTTCTTGCGAGCCATTGCCAGTGAACTACTTCAAAATCTTCCTCAAGTCCGGACACGCGCCCACTCTGTTCGCCGCGTTTCTGTATTTTTCGTTTTCCTGCTGCATCTGGGTGCTCAACGGCGCCATGGCGCCCTTCATCTCCGAGACCTTCGGCCTGAGCCCGGCGCAAAAGGGCCTGATGCTGTCGGTGCCCATCATTGCCGGCGCGCTGATGCGCTTTCCGCTGGGCCTGTTGTCGCAGTACGTGGGCCGCAAGAGCGCCACGCTGATCGAGATGGGCCTGATCGCCGTGGCCATGCTGTTCGGCTTTTTCTTCGTCAAGACCTTCAACGACCTGCTGGCCATGGGCGTGCTGCTGGGCATTGCTGGCGCCAGCTTCGGCGTGGCGCTGTCGCTGGGTTCGGGCTCGTTCCCGCCCAAGCACAAGGGGCTGGCCATGGGGCTGGTCGGCGCGGGCAACGTCGGCACGGCGGTGTCGGTGCTGATTGCGCCGCCGCTGGCGCAGGCCTTTGGCTGGGTCACGGTGTACGGTTTTGCCGCCGTGGCCATCAGCATCCCGATGGTGGTGATGGTCGTCTTTGCCAAGGAGCCGCCCGACCTGGACAAGCATGCGCCGTTCAAGGAGCACATCGCCTGCCTGTTTGAAAAAGACGGCTGGGCCTTCAGCCTGATCTACGCCATCACGTTCGGCGGCTTCATCGGCCTGGCGACCTTCCTGCCGACCTACTACTACGACCAGTTCTCGGTGAGCAAGGTGCAGGCGGGCCAGCTGACGATGCTGGCGGCCTTCATGGGCGCGGCGCTGCGCGTCTTTGGCGGCTGGATTTCGGACCGCTGGGGCGGCATCAACACGCTGAGCGTGGTGCTGGTGACGGTGGCCATCACGCTGACGATGTGCGGCCTGGCCGGCACTTCGCTGGTGGCGACCACGCTGCTGGTGATCCTGTGCTTTGCGGCGCTGGGCGCGGGCAACGGCGCGCTGTTCCAGCTGGTGCCGCTGCGCTGGCCGCTGGCGACCGCCGTGGCCGGCTCGATGATCGGCGAGATCGGCGCGCTGGGCGGCGGCCTGGTGCCCAACGCCATGGGTCTGGCCAAGCAGTACGGCGGCAGCTACGCCTGGGGCTTTTTCCTGTTCGCCGGCCTGGCGCTGGTGATGCTGGCGATGCTGCGCGTGATGCAGATGCGCTGGACGCGCACCTGGGCGGAAAAAGGCGGACGGGCGCGCACCGCCTGAAGGCCACGGCGGCGCAAGGTGGCCAAACACCCCAAGGCATGGGCGCATGGGCCAGCGCCCGCGGCAAATTCAATTGCTATTAAAACCATAGCTGCCAGCGCAGGCACTGACTGGGCTGGCAGCGCTTTTCATGCTTATTTCGGCAAAAACAGCAGCCAGTACACCAGCAGCAGATTGAACAGCGCGGATACCGCCAGCGCCAGCTTCCACACCGCCGCCGGGTCGCGCTGGATCAGCGGCGTGGGCTGCGGCGCCGTCAGCGGCCGCGAGGCGCCGCGCTCCAGCGCCAGCAGCAGTTCCTCGGCGGTCTCGAAGCGCCGGCGCTTGTCGCGCGCCACCGCCTTGAGCACGATGTGGTCGAGCCAGATCGGCACCTCGGGGTTGATGCGGCTGGGCGCCGCCGGGTCGCGGTAGTAGCGGCCCACCTGGTAGGGCAGCACCTCGCCGTAGGGCAGCCGGGCGGTCAGCAGCTGGTAGAGCGTCACGCCCAGCGCAAACAGGTCGCTCTGCGCGTCGGGCAGCTCCTCCAGGCCGTCGCCGCCCTGCGCGCTGTAGCCCCACTGCTCGGGGTTGATGAAGCTGGGCGTGCCGGCGTGCAGCTGGCGCATCGCCTCGGGCTCGCGCCCGCTCAGGGCCACGCCCAGGTCCAAGAGGCGCAGCACGCCGTCCTCGCCCTGGTGCAGGTTGGCCGGCTTGATGTCGCGGTGGACCACGCACTGGCGGTGCAGCCGGCCCAGGGCCTGGGCCGTTTGCGTGGCGGCGGCCAGCGCCTGCGGCACGCTGAACCTGTGGCCGCGCGCCAGCTGCTGCTGCAGCGTCTCGCCCGCATGCCAGTCGTAGAGCAGGTAAAACGCCGTGCGCGCCTGGTCCGTGGGCAGGCGCTCGTGCAGCCTGACCAGGTGGTCGGCGGCGCGGCCGGTCTGCATGCGCGCGGCCAGCCAGGCCTCGTGCGCCAGCATCGCGCGCTCCTGCGCGTCATGCGCGCGCGCCGGATGCAGCGTCTTGAGCGCATACAGCTTCTGGCTGGCCGGATCGCGCACCTGGTAGAGCAGGTTGATGCCGTTGTCGGCCACGGCAGCGGTCACGGCCAGGCCGTCGATCCTGCCGCCGACCTTCAGGCGCGGCGCCACCGGCAGGCTCTGGGCATGGCGGTTGACATCGGCCAGCGTCGCGTCCAGCAGGCTCAGCACGCGCACCACCAGCGCCGTGGCGTTGTCGTGGCTGCCGGCGGCCAGCGCCGCATCGACCAGGGCGCGGCTGGCCAGCTGGGCGCTTTGCAGGGACGGCACGCTGGCCAGCTCCCGCAGCCGGCTGTCCTTGAGCGCGCCATGCACGCCGTCGGTGAGCAGCACGAACACGTCGCCGATGTGCAGCTCGCCCTGAGAGTAGTCCACCACCACATGGTCCTCGGCGCCCACCGAGCGCAGCAGCTGGTGCTTCAGGTCGATGTGGTTCATGACGTGGTCGTGCGTCAGCTGCACCAAGCTGCCCGCGCGCAGCAGGTAGGCGCGCGAATCGCCGACATGCGCCACCGTGTACGACTGCCCGCGCAGCACCAGCGCGGTCAGCGTGGTCAGCCCCATGGCGGGCTGGCGGCGACGGTTGATGCCGGCCAGCCAGGTGTTTTGCGCCGCAATGATGCGGTCCAGCGCCACCGTGGTGTCCCAGGTTTCGGGCGTGCCGTAGTAGTCGCGCACCAGGCTGGTGACCGTGGTCTGGGCCGCCTCCCGGCCCATGCCGCCGGTGCTCACGCCATCGGCCAGCGCCACGATGGAGCCCATGCCCTCCTGTCCCGGGTCGGGCAGCATGGCCGCGCAGAAGTCTTCGTTGATGGCCTTGCGCCCTGCCAGGGTGGCAAATCCGATGTCGATGTTGAACGTCATGCACCACGGCCAAGCAAATAGCATGCCCAATTTTGGTGCATCATGCGCGCCAATCGGCCAAGTCGGCATGCGCGGCGCCGGCCGGCGCTTTTTTCAGCCGCGCTGGCCGCTGATGTAGTGTTCGAGCTGCTCGATGACGAATTTCTGCTCGGAAATGATCTCCTTCACCAGGTCGCCAATCGAGATCAGTCCGGCCAGCTTGCCGTTGTCCATGACAGGCAGGTGGCGCAGCCGGTTGTCGGTCATCAGGGCCATGCATTCCTCGCTGGTCTGCGTGGGCTTGACGAACATGACCGAGGTGGTCATGACCTCGCTCACTGGCGTGAGCACCGACGTGCGCCCTTTCAGGGCGATCTTGCGGGCGTAGTCGCGCTCGGTGATGATGCCCACGATGTCCTGCCCCTGCATCACCAGCAAGGCGCCGATGCCCTTGTCGGCCATGAGCTGCAGGGCGCTGAACACCGTGTCGTCCGGCGTCACGGCGTGAACGGCAGTGTTTCCCTTGGATTTGAGAATTTCGGCCACAGTGGTCATGGATCTACCTCCCTTTTCATATCAATGCAGGTTGACGGTTGTCGCGCAATTTTTCATGCGAATTTCGCGCCAGCGCGCCGGCTCTGTTGCACAGGCCCGCAGCACTTGCCAGTGCCCTGCCCCGTTCAGCGCCGGCCGCCGAAGAGGCTCCCGCCAGCCTTGATCAGGTCGCCCATGCCGAGCCGGCCGTCGCCGTCCTGGTCCAGCAGGCTGCCCAGCAAGCCGCCGCCCAGGCCGCCCTGCTGCTGCACGCGCTCGCGCTCTTGGCCCAGCGTCTGGCCCAGGCTGCCGGGGTTCATGCCGCCGGCCTGCACGCGCTGGGCCAGAAACGCCATGACGATGGGCGCCAGCAGCCGCAGCAGCTGGCCGGCGTTGCCGCCCAGGCCGGTGGCCTGGCCCAGCCCGGCTTCGGCGCGCTGCTGGCTGCCGCCAAAGATGTGCCCGAGGATGCCCGCGCCGTCCAGTGCCGGCGCCGCATTGCCCGCCGCAGCGCCGCCACCACCGAGCAGCGAGCCGAGCAGCCCGCCCAGGTCAAGGCCGCCCGCCGCTTGCGGGACATGGTCGCGCTGAAGCGCGTTGAACAGCGCATCGGCGCCCTCGGGCTGGGCCGCGTTCTGGCCCATGGCGCCGAACATCAGCGGCAGCGCGGCGCCCACGGCCTGCTGCGTTTCGTCGGTTCCGGCGCCCATCTGCTGGGCCAGCTGCTGCAGCGGCGCGCCCTGGAGCTGGGCCATCAGTTCATCGGCAAGTGAAAACGAAGCGGTCATGGTCAATCCTTTCGGTATCAAGAGCTTGATTCCGGCAATTTTGCAATTGGCGGCCAGAGTGCCATGGTAAGCGTAAGAGGGGCGCGGCAACAGGGGGCGCAGCGCGCCCTGGAAGTGCCCGCAGGACAGTCCAGCGCGCGGGCGCAACGGGCCGCCGCCATGCACAACTTCAAGGCATGCATGCACCACGGCAGTTCCGGCGGATTTGAAGCAGCTATGCTTTTCATAGCACGAAGCGCAGGCAGCGCCTGCGCAATCGCTGGTTTTTACTTGAAATCTTAGGGCGCAAACAAGCTGGCATGCGCCTTGCTTGATGCATGACGCGGCCAATGCTGGCTGCATGTAGGCCCGATGCAATGGCGGATTGGGCACACAGGACGATGGCGTCCCCACGGATGAGCAGGCTTTTATCCAAGCTTTTGCTGTCTCGTGCGGACGCCTTTTTTGTTTTTGCGAACTGCCCACGGGGGTCATGATGAAGAAATCCAGACTGGTAATGATTGGTAACGGCATGGCCGGCGTGCGTGCGCTGGAGGAACTGCTGAAGATTGCGCCGGAGCTCTACGACATCACGGTCTTTGGCGCCGAGCCCCATCCCAACTACAACCGCATCCTGCTCTCGCCCGTGCTGGCCGGCGAGCAGACGCTCGAAGAAATCGTGCTGAACGACTGGTCCTGGTACACGGACAACCACATCACGCTGCACGCCGGCTGGACCGTGACGAGCGTGGACCGCGTGCGCCGCGTGGTGCATGCGGCCAACGCCGCTGGCGAAACCCTCAGCGCCGAATACGACCGCCTGATCATGGCCACCGGCTCGAACCCCTTCATCCTGCCGATTCCCGGCAAGGACCTGCAAGGCGTGCTCGCCTACCGCGACATCGCCGACACGCAGGCCATGATCGACGCGGCCACCCTCTACAAGCATGCGGTCGTCATCGGCGGCGGCCTGCTCGGGCTGGAGGCAGCCAACGGCCTGATGAAGCGCGGCATGCAGGTCACCGTCGTGCACGTGGGCGACTGGCTGATGGAGCGCCAGCTCGACGACGTGGCCGGCCGGCTGCTGCAAAAGTCGCTGGTCGAGCGCGGCATGAAATTCCTGATCGGCGCGCACACGCAGGAACTCGTCGGCGGCGAGGACGGGCGCGTCAAGTCGGTCAAGTTCAAGGACGGCACCGAAGTGCCCGCCGACCTGGTCTGCATGGCCGTCGGCATCCGCCCCAACACGGCGCTGGCCGAAAAGATGCGCCTGCACGTCAACCGCGGCATCGTCGTGAGCGACACCATGCAGACCACGACCGACGCGCGCATCTACGCCGTGGGCGAATGCGCCGCGCACCGGGGCATCGCCTACGGGCTGGTGGCGCCGCTCTTCGAGCAGGGCAAGGTGCTGGCCAACCACCTGGCGATGTTCGGCATCGGCCGCTACACCGGCTCGCTGACCTCGACCAAGCTGAAGGTCACCGGCATCGACCTCTTTTCGGCCGGCGACTTCATGGGCGGCGACGGCGCCGAGGAAATCATCATGACCGACCCGTTCGGCGGCGTGTACAAGAAGCTGGTCATCAAGGACGACAAGCTGGTGGGCGCGTGCCTGTACGGCGACACGGTGGACGGCAGCTATTACTTCAAGCTGCTGCGCGACGGCCGCAGCGTCTCCAGCATCCGCGACAAGCTGATGTTTGGCGAGTCCAACATCGGCGACACCGGCCATGAGGGCCACAGCAAGGCAGCGGCCATGGCGGACACCGACGAGGTCTGCGGCTGCAACGGCGTGACCAAGGGCGCAATCTGCAAGGCGATCAAGGACAAGGGGCTCTTCACGCTGGACGAAGTGCGCAAGCACACCAAGGCCAGCGCCAGCTGCGGCTCGTGCACCGGGCTGGTCGAGCAGATCCTGATGTTCACCGCCGGCGGCGACTACTCGGCCACGCCCAAGCTCAAGGCCATGTGCGGCTGCACCGACCACGGCCACCAGGCGGTGCGCGACGCCATTCGCGCCAACAAGCTCCTGAGCATCACGGACGTGTACGCCTTCATGGAGTGGCGCACGCCCAACGGCTGCGCCAGCTGCCGCCCGGCGGTCAACTACTACGTCACCAGCACCTGGCCCAAGCTGGCCAAGGACGACCCGCAAAGCCGCTTCATCAACGAGCGCAGCCATGCCAACATCCAGAAAGACGGCACCTACAGCGTGATTCCGCGCATGTGGGGCGGCGAGACCAATTCCAGCGAGCTGCGCCGCATTGCCGACGCGGTGGACAAGTACAACATCCCGACCGTCAAGGTCACGGGCGGGCAGCGCATCGACCTGCTGGGCGTGAAAAAAGAGGATTTGGTCAACGTCTGGAAAGACATCGGCATGCCCTCGGGCCATGCCTACGCCAAGGCGCTGCGCACGGTCAAGACCTGCGTGGGCAGCGAATGGTGCCGCATGGGCACGCAGGACTCGACCGAGATGGGCAAGATGCTGGAGCGCGCGATGTGGCGCATGTACGCGCCGCACAAGGTCAAGTTCGCCGTCAGCGGCTGCCCGCGCAACTGCGCCGAGTCGGGCATCAAGGACGTGGGCATCATCGGCGTCGATTCGGGGTGGGAGATGTACATCGCCGGCAACGGCGGCATCAAGACCGAGGTCGCGCACTTCTTCACCAAGCTCAAGACCGCCGCCGAGGTGCTCGAATACACCGGCGCCTTCTGCGAGCTGTACCGCCAGGAAGGCTGGTACCTGGAGCGCACGGTGCACTACGTCAACCGCGTCGGCCTGGACCATGTGAAGAAAAAGATCCTGGACGACCACGCCGGGCGCAAGGCGCTGTGGGAGCAGCTGCAGTTCGCGCTGGACGGCGAGCCCGACCCGTGGTTCGACTTCAAGGAAGCGTCCGTCGATACGCGCCAGTTCACCACGCTGCCGGCCTGAGCCGGCTGAACGGCCCTTTGCCCAACCACCACAACCCACGTTTGCATAGATGAACAACGCACTTACCCGCCGCAATTTTTGCGCCGCCGCCCTGGCCCTGGCTGGCGCGGGCGCCAGCCTTGCGCAAGTCCGCAGCCTGGGCGAAGCCATCAACAAGGCCGGCCGCCAGCGCATGCTCTCGCAGCGCATGGCCAAGGCCTGGATGAGCCTGGGCCAGGGCATCGAGGTGGAGTCGGCGCGGCGCGTGCTGGAGCAGTCGATGGCGCTGTTCGACCGCCAGCTGACCGAGCTCAAGGCCTTTGCGCCTGCGGGCGAGACGCGCGACACCTATGCGCAGCTCGAATCGAGCTGGTCGGCCTACAAGATGCTGCTGGTGGGCAGCGCGCCCGCGCAAAGCCAGGGCAAGGCGCTGCTGGACCAGGCGGGCCAGGTGCTGGCGCTGGCAAACAAGGGCACCGGGCTCTACGAGCAGCAGTCGGCCCGGCCGGGCGCCAAACTGATCAACATCGCCGGCCGCCAGCGCATGCTGTCCCAGCGCATGGCGCAGTTCTACCTGGCCAATGCCTGGAATGTGGACAGCGCCGCCAGCCAGAAAGAAATGGCCAAGGCGCGGGAAGAATTCATTCCGGCGCTGGAGCTGCTGCGCAACGCCCCCGAGGCCACGGCCGAGGTCCGGCAGACGCTGGCGCTGGCCGATGGCCAGTGGCTGTTCTTCGACAACGCCCTGAAGTCGCGCAGCAGCAGCGCCAAGGCCGCGGCCGATGTGTTCGTCACCAGCGAAAACCTGCTCCAGGTCATGGACCAGGTGACGGGCCTGTACACAAAAATACTTGGATAAAAAAGGAACCCCCATGAGCGAATGGAAAAAAATCTGCCTGGTCAACGACATTCCCGTGCTTGGCTCGCGCCGCGTCGCGCGCCCGCAGGGCATGGACGTGGCGGTGTTTCGCAACAGCGAAGACCATGTGTTCGCGCTGCTGGACCGCTGCCCGCACAAGGGCGGGCCGCTGAGCCAGGGTATCGTCTTTGGCACGCGCGTGGCCTGCCCTCTGCACAACTGGAGCATCGGCCTGTGCGACGGCCAGGCCGCCGCGCCCGACGAAGGCTGCACGCCCAGGTTTGCCTGCAAGGTCGAGGCCGGCGCGGTGTTCCTGGACGCGGGCGAGCTCGCCACGCTGGCGCTGGACCTGCCCGCGCCCAAGGCCGGGCCGGGCGCGTCCACCGGCGCGGTCGGCGACCAAACCTTTGCGGTGCAAACGCCCCACAGTTCCTGAACACGCCTTTTTTTGACCCATGCCTGCCGGAGCCGCCATGACTGAAACCCGATCCACCTGTCCTTACTGTGGTGTCGGCTGTGGGGTGATCATCGAGTCCCAGGGCAACGACATCACCGGCGTGCGCGGCGACCCCGAGCATCCGGCCAACTTCGGCCGGCTGTGCACCAAGGGCAGCACGCTGCACCTGACGGCCTCCAGCCCGGTCACGCTGCAGACGCGGCTTCTCCATCCGATGCGGCGCGAGCACCGGCTTGAGGCGCCCAAGCGCACGTCCTGGGACAGCGCGCTGGACTTTGCCAGCGAGCGCTTCGCGCAGATCATCCGCGAGCACGGCCCCGACGCCGTGGGTTTCTACATCTCGGGCCAGCTGCTGACCGAGGACTACTACGCCTTCAACAAGCTGGCCAAGGGCCTGATCGGCACCAACAACATCGACTCCAACTCGCGCCTGTGCATGAGCAGCGCCGTGGCCGGCTACAAGCAGACTCTTGGAGCAGACGCGCCGCCGGCCTGCTACGACGACGTGAAGCATGCCCAGTGCCTGTTCATCGTCGGCAGCAACACGGCCTACGCGCACCCGATTTTGTTCCGGCGCATCGAGGACGCCAAGGCGGCCAATCCGGCGCTCAAGATCATCCATGTGGACCCGCGCCGCACCGACACCGCCGAGATCGCCGACCTGTTTTTGCCGATCCAGCCCGGCACCGACGTGATGCTGTTCAACGGCCTGCTGCACATCATGCTGTGGGAAGGCTGGACCGACGCGGCCTACATCGCCGCGCACACCAGCGGCTTCGAGGCGCTCAAGACCTTGGTGCGCGACTGCACGCCCGACCTGGTGGCGCAGACCTGCGGCATCCGAAAGGAAGACCTGTTCGAGGCGGCCCGGCTGTTCGCCACGTCCCCGGCCACGCTCAGCCTGTATTGCCAGGGCCTGAACCAGTCGAGCAGCGGCACGGCCAAGAATGCCGCGCTCATCAATTTGCACCTGGCCACCGCGCAGATCGGCAAGCCGGGCGCCGGGCCGTTTTCGCTCACCGGCCAGCCCAATGCCATGGGCGGTCGCGAGGTCGGCGGCATGGCCAACCTGATGAGCGGCCACCGCGACCTGGCCAACCCGGCGCACCGCGCCGAGGTCGCCGCGCTCTGGGGCGTGCTTGACGTGCCCGAGATGCCCGGCAAGACCGCCGTGGAGATGTTCCAGGCCGCCGCCGACGGCCAGATCAAGGCGCTGTGGATCGCCTGCACCAACCCGGCGCAGTCCATGCCCGACCAGGCGCTGGTGCGCCGCGCGCTGGAGCGCGCCGAGCTGGTCATCGTGCAGGAGGCTTTTGCCACCACCGCCACCTGCGATTACGCCGACCTGCTGCTGCCCGCCACCACCTGGGGCGAGAAAACCGGCACCGTGACCAACAGCGAACGCCGCGTCAGCCGCGTGCGTCCGGCCGTGCCCGCGCCCGGCGAGACGCGCCACGACTGGTCGATTGCCGTGGACTTTGCCAGGCGGCTGGAAGCCTTGCTCCCCCTTCGCGCCTTGCTGGCTCCCCTAGCGGGGGATGCGTCGGGCCGGGGCAGCGCGGCTGACACGGCCAGCCAGCCCCCGTCCCAGCCTTCCCCCGCAGGGGGAACGCGCCGTACGCTGTTCAACTACCCGAGCGCCGAATCGCTCTGGAACGAACACCGCGAATCGACGCGCGGGCGCGACCTGGACATCACCGGCATGAGCTACGCGCTGCTCGAAGCGGCGCCGCAGCAGTGGCCGATGCGGCAAGGCCAGACCAGCGGCAAGGCGCGCCTCTACGAAGACGGCGTCTTTCCCACGCCGGACGGCCGGGCGCGCTTCGTCGCCACCGCCTACAAGCCGGTGGCCGAGCCGCGCGAATCGCGCTTTCCGTTCTCGCTGACCACCGGCCGGCTGCGCGACCAGTGGCATGGCATGAGCCGCACCGGCACCCTGGGCCGGCTCTTCGGCCACGTGGCCGAGCCGTGCGTGCAGATGAACCCGCAGGACATGGCGCGGCGCCTGCTGAAGGAAGGCGACCTGGTGCATGTCACCTCCCGACGCGGCTCCATCGTCGTGCCGGTGCAGGCCGCGCCCGAGGTGGGATTGAGCCAGGCCTTCATGGCGATGCACTGGGGCGGCGAATACCTGGGCGGCCTGTCCAGCATCGGCCAGCCGCTGGCCGGCGTCAACGCGCTGACGACGTCGGCCTACTGCCCCAGCTCCAAGCAGCCCGAACTCAAGCACGCGGCCGTCAAGGTGCTCAAGGCCGAGCTGCCCTGGTCGCTGCTGGCCATGGCCTGGCTGCCGGCGGGCCAGGCGCTGGCCGCGCGCGAGCAGCTCAAGCCCCTGATGCGCGCCTTTGCCTTCACCAGCTGCGTGCCGTTTTCCAACAACACGCCGCTGGCGGGCGGCGGCGGGCAGGAACGCACCGGCGTGCTGTTTCGCGCCGCCGGCCACGAGGCGCCGCCCGCCGGGCTGCTGGCCGATCTGGAGCGCATCCTGGGCCTGGGCGGCAGCGATTCATTGCGCTACGCCGACAAGAAAAAGGGCCAGCACCGCACCGTGCGGCTGGTGCGCCAGGGCGAACAGGCGGCGCTGACGGGCTTCGTGCTGGCCGGCGACACCAGCGCGCAGGGCTGGATCGGCACGCTGCTCAAGGACGAGCTGCCGGCGCAGGCCTACGGCCGGCTGCTGCTGCTGCCCGGGGCCAAGCCGCCGGTGGCCGTGCAGTCGCGCGGCAAGCCGGTGTGCAGCTGCTTCAATGTCAGCGACATCGCCATCGACGCGCACCTGAGCCGCCTCGGCCAGGGCATGGGCGCGGCTGCGGCCAGCGAGGAAGCGCGGCTGGCCTCGCTGCAGCAAAGCCTGAAATGCGGCACCAACTGCGGCTCGTGCATTCCCGAGCTCAAGCGCCGGGTGCGCTCGGCGCCGCGCGTCATTCCCATCCAGGCGGCCTGAACAACCCGGCCGCCGGCCCGGACGCCCGTTGAATTCACGGACAATCGCCGCCATGGGAATCAGTCACTACCTCAAGGAAATCGGGCGCGGCAAGGACGGCGCGCGCCCGCTCACGCAAGCGCAGGCGGCCGACCTGCTCGGCCAGGTGCTCGACGGCGCGGTCAGCGACCTGGAAGTCGGCGCCTTTTGCATCGCCATGCGCGTCAAGGGCGAAACGCCCGAAGAAATGGCCGGCTTTCTGGACACCATCCACCAGCGCCTGAACCTGCTGCCAGCCAGCGACAGCGCCACCGTGGTGCTGCCCAGCTACAACGGCGCGCGCAAGCTGCCGGTGCTCACGCCGCTGCTGGCGCTGCTGCTGGCGCGCGAGGGCTTGAGCGTGCTGGTGCACGGCACGCCCACCGAGTCCAAGCGCGTTTTTGCATCGGAAGTGCTCCAAGCGCTGGATGTGCCTGCGCTTTCAGCTATCAAAACCATAGCACCGGGCGAAGTCGCCTTCGCGCCCACCGAACTGCTCAGCCCGGCGCTCAAGCGCCTGCTGGACGTGCGCCGGCTGCTGGGCCTGCGCAACCCGGCGCACAGCCTGGTCAAGCTGATGAACCCGGTGCGGGGCAAGTCGCTGCTGGTGAGCAGCTACACCCACCCGGAATACGCGCTCTCGATGGCCGCGACCTTCGAGCGCGTGCAGGCCAATGTTCTGCTGCTGCGCGGCACCGAAGGCGAGGCCGTGGCCGATGCCCGCCGCGCACCGCAGATGCAGGGCTTCATCCAGGGCCGGCGCGTGCTGCACGACGAAGGCGTCAAGGGCACGCTGCCCTCGGTGCCCGACCTGCCCAAGGACATCGACGCGGCCAGCACTGCCGCCTACATCCGCGCGGTGCTGGACGGCAGCAGCCCGCTGCCCGCATCCATTTCGCAGCAGGTGGCACACATCGTGCATCTGACCCGGCAACTATGAAACCACACACCCTACCCTTTGGCGCCAGCGGCAAATGCACCCTGGTCGGCGCCGGCCCGGGCGACCCGGAGCTGCTCACCCTCAAGGCGCTCAAGGCGATCCAGCAGGCCAGCGTGCTCTTCGTCGATGACCTGGTCAGCCCCGAGATCGTCGCCTTCGCCCGGCCCGGCGCGCGCATCGTCTACGTCGGCAAGCGCGGCGGCTGCAAGTCCACGCCCCAGTCCTTCATCGAAAAGCTCATGCTGACCGCCGTGCGCGAGGGCGAGACCGTGGTGCGGCTCAAGGGCGGCGATCCGTTCATCTTCGGCCGCGGCGGCGAGGAGGTCGAGCACCTGCGCGAGGCGGGCATCGAGGTCGAGGTGGTCAACGGCATCACCTCCGGGCTGGCCGCCGTGACCTCGCTGGGCGTGCCGCTGACGCACCGCGCGCACGCGCACGGCGTGGTGTTCGTCACCGGCCACGCCAAGCCCGGCGACAGCGGCACCGACTGGCGCATGCTTGCCGCCACCGCGCACAGCGCCCGGCTGACGCTGGTGATCTACATGGGCGTGAGCGGCGCGCAGCACATCCAGGACGAACTGCTCGCCGGCCTGCCCTCGGCCACGCCGGTCGCCGTGATCCAGAACGCCTCGCTGCCCACGCAGCGCCACATCGCCACCACGCTGGGCATGCTGGCCTACGACATCCGCATGTCGGCCATCGCCAGCCCGTCGATCATCGTCGTGGGCGATGTGATGAAGGGGCTGGCGCAGGCCGAGGCGCATTTCGGCGCGGCCCGAAGCGCCTGAAGCGGCCAGCGGCCCGGCGCGGCTACACTGCCGGGTTTCCCCAAAATGCAGCAACCGGCGATCGCCAGCGCGCTATGGTTTTCATAGCTGCTTGCGCACAGCCCGCCTGCGCAAGAGGCTGATTTGACCCATAAATTCGATGTCGTGGTGATAGGCGCCGGCGCGGCCGGCCTGTTTTGCGCGGGCCAGGCCGGCCAGCGCGGCCTGAAGGTGCTGCTGGTGGACCACAGCGACAAGGTGGCCGAGAAGATCCGCATCTCCGGCGGCGGGCGCTGCAATTTCACCAACCGCGACGCCACGCCGGCGCAGTTCCTGAGCGAGAACCCGCATTTTTGCCGCTCGGCCCTGTCGCGCTACACGCCGCAGGACTTCATCGCGCTGGTGCAGCGCCACCAGATTGCCTTCCACGAAAAGCACAAAGGCCAGCTGTTTTGCGACGATTCGTCCGAACGCATCATCGACATGCTGTTGGCCGAATGCGAGGCCGGCCAGGTCACGCGCTGGCAGTCGTGCAGCATCAAAAGCGTGGCTTGCGCAGATGCTGCCTGCACTCCTAGCTACAAAATAGAGAGCAGCCGGGGCCTCATCGAAGCCGCACAGGTGGTGGTGGCCACGGGCGGGCTGTCGATCCCGAAGATCGGCGCGACCGATTTCGGCTACCGGCTGGCCCGGCAGTTCGGCCTGCGGCTGGTCGAGCCGCGCCCGGCGCTGGTGCCGCTGACCTTCGACGGCCAGGCCTGGGCGCCCTACGCGCAGCTGGCCGGCCTGGCGCTGCCGGTGCAGATCGAAACCGGCCCGGCGGACGCCAGCCCCAAGCAGCGCAAGAAGGCCACGGTGTTCGCCGAAGACCTGCTGTTCACCCACCGCGGCCTGAGCGGCCCGGCGGTGCTGCAAATATCGAGTTTCTGGCGCGAAGGCCAGCCGGTGCGCATCAACCTGGCGCCGGGCAACGACCTGCATGCGCTGCTGCTGCGCGCCAAGGCCACGTCCAAAAAGCTCATCGCCAACGAACTGGCCAGCCTCGTGCCGTCCCGCCTGGCCGACGCCTGGACCGGCCAGGACGCCGCGCTGCAGCGCCCCGTGTGCGACGCCACCGACAAGGCGCTGCAAACGCTGGCGCAGCGCCTGGCCGACTGGCAGCTCACGCCCAACGGTTCGGAGGGCTACCGCAAGGCTGAAGTGACGGTGGGCGGCGTGGACACGCGCGATCTGTCCTCGCAAACCATGGAGTCCAGGCAGCCCGGCCTCTACTTCATCGGCGAGGTCGTGGACGTGACCGGCTGGCTCGGCGGCTACAACTTCCAGTGGGCCTGGGCCAGCGGTTTTGCCTGCGCGCAGGCGCTGGCGGCGCGGCAGGCCGAGCGCGCCAATTCACCAGCGCAATAGGTGTTTTTCAGACTGCTATAATCGCAGGCTTTGCTAGCAAACCCGCACCTGGCCTGATCCTGATCAGATCAATGAA
>Ga0308165_1003298_pt1 | contig 17533 bp, 19 predicted proteins | sample PhyWR2_FD_201032 | JGI IMG/M metagenome (GOLD analysis project Ga0308165, IMG submission 201032) | Phyllosphere microbial communities from UC Gill Tract Community Farm, Albany, California, United States - DLSLW.R2 | ecosystem: Host-associated > Plants > Phyllosphere > Unclassified | place: USA...
GCGACCACCACTCGGATTGAGTATTCTGCGAAAATGTTGTGGTTATTACTACATTTTCCCTTGAGTGATGCCTTGAAAAAAGGTATTTGTAGCTTAACTTGATAAAAGAACAAACATCATGCCTTCGATTACGGTTGAACCGTGCACCTTCGCCTTGTTCGGCGCCCTGGGCGACCTGGCCCTGCGCAAGCTGTTTCCTGCCCTGTATCAGCTCGACGGCGCCGGCCTGCTGCATGAAGATTCGCGCATCATTGCACTGGCCCGTGAGGCCGGCAGTGAGCAAGAGCATCTGGCGTTCATTGCTTCCGAACTGCGCCGCTATGTCGGTGCCAAGGAGCTCGATGAAGCGGTGGTCGAACGTTTCCTCGCACGCCTGAGTTACCTGCACGTCGACTTCCTCAAGTCCGAAGACTACGTGGCCCTGGCCGAGTTGGCCGGCAGCACCCAGCGACTGATTGCCTACTTCGCCACTCCTGCCGCCGTGTATGGCGCGATCTGCGAGAACCTGGCGAAAGTTGGCCTGGCGGAAAACACCCGTGTGGTGCTGGAAAAGCCCATCGGCTCCGACCTAGAGTCCTCGCGCAAGGTCAACGACGCCGTGGCCCAGTTCTTCCCGGAGAACCGCACCTACCGCATTGACCACTACCTGGGTAAAGAAACCGTCCAGAACCTGATCGCCCTGCGTTTCGCCAACAGCCTGTTCGAAACCCAGTGGAACCAGAATTACATCTCCCACGTGGAAATCACCGTGGCCGAGAAGGTTGGTATTGAAGGGCGCTGGGGTTACTTCGATAAGGCTGGCCAGCTGCGGGACATGATCCAGAATCACCTGTTGCAACTCCTCTGCCTGATCGCCATGGACCCGCCGGCGGACCTGTCTGCCGACAGCATCCGCGACGAGAAGGTCAAGGTGCTCAAGGCCCTGGCACCGATCAGCCCGGAAGGCCTGACCACCCAAGTGGTACGTGGCCAGTACATCGCCGGCTATAGCGAAGGCAAACCGGTGCCGGGCTACCTCGAAGAGCCTAACTCCAATACCCAGAGCGACACTGAAACGTTCGTCGCCCTGCGTGCTGATATCCGCAACTGGCGCTGGGCGGGCGTGCCGTTCTACCTGCGTACCGGCAAGCGCATGCCGCAGAAGCTGTCGCAGATCGTCATCCACTTCAAGGAACCGTCGCACTACATCTTCGCCCCGGAGCAGCGCCTGCAAATCAGCAACAAGCTGATCATTCGCCTGCAACCGGACGAGGGTATTTCGCTGCGGGTGATGACCAAGGACCAAGGCCTGGACAAGGGCATGCAACTGCGCAGCGGCCCGCTGCAATTGAATTTTTCCGACACCTGGCGCAGCGCTCGGATTCCCGATGCCTACGAACGGTTGTTGCTGGAAGTGATGCGCGGCAATCAGAACCTGTTTGTCCGTAAAGATGAAATCGAAGCTGCGTGGATCTGGTGTGACCAGTTGATCGCCGGTTGGAAAAAATCCGGCGATGCGCCCAAGCCGTACGCGGCCGGGTCATGGGGGCCGATGAGCTCCATTGCACTGATCACGCGGGACGGGAGGTCGTGGTATGGCGATATCTGATTTGAAATTGCCGCAGGGCGTCAGCGCTCATGCGTTCAAAAGCCCGGTGCTGCTGGCCGAAGGCCTGGCGCTGAATGTGGCCAAGCAACTGAGCGACGCGATCGAGGCCAAGGGCACTGCAACGCTGGTGGTCTCCGGCGGCCGCAGCCCGGTGGCGTTTTTCCAACACTTGGCCAAGCAGCCGCTGGACTGGTCCAACGTGGTCGTCAGCCTGGCCGACGAGCGCTGGGTCCCGGTGGAACACGCCGACAGCAACGCCGGGTTGCTCAAGAAGTATTTGTTGCAGGGCCCGGCGGCCAAGGCGCAGTTCCTCAGCCTGTACAGCGCCAGTGCCAACCTGGAGCAGGCAGCGGAGCAAGCTGATCGCCTGCTGTCGGAGTTGCCAGTGATCGACGTGTTGGTGCTGGGCATGGGCGACGACGGCCATACCGCGTCGTTGTTTCCGGGCAGCCCGAATCTGGCCGAGGCCCTGGCAGCTGATGGCACGCGCCGCTGCTATCCGATGCTGGCGCCGACCGTGCCGCATCAACGCCTGACCATGAGTCGGGCGCTGCTGGCCTCGGCCAGGCACAAGATTTTGTCGATTTCCGGCCAGTCCAAGCTGACCACCCTGAATACCGCACTGGCCGGTGACGATGTCGCCGCATTGCCGATTCGCGCGTTTCTGCAACCTACGTTAGAGATTTACTGGTGCCCATGAGCCAAGGAACAGCCGCTATGACAAACCCATCCCCGACCGTTTCCATGGCGGATAAAGTTGCCCTGATCGACAGCCTCGCCGCCAAGGCGCGGATCCTGCCGGTGATCACGATTGCCCGCGAGCAGGATGTCCTGCCGCTGGCCGATGCCCTGGCCGCCGGTGGCCTGACTGCCCTGGAAGTGACCCTGCGCTCGCAGTTCGGCCTCAAGGCGATCCAGATCCTGCGCGAGCAGCGCCCGGAACTGATCACCGGTGCCGGCACCGTGCTCGACCGGCAGATGCTGGCTGCCGCCGAAGCGGCCGGTTCGCAATTCATCGTGACCCCGGGGATTACTCGTGACCTGCTGGAAGCCAGCGTGGCCAGCGACATTCCGCTGTTGCCAGGCATCAGCAATGCCTCGGGCATCATGGAAGGTTATGGCCTGGGTTATCGGCGCTTCAAGCTGTTCCCGGCAGAAGTCAGTGGCGGCGTGGCCGCCATCAAGGCATTGGGCGGCCCGTTCGGCGAAGTGAAATTCTGCCCGACCGGTGGCGTGGGTCCGGCCAACATCAAGAGCTACATGGCGTTGAAAAACGTCATGTGCGTGGGCGGTAGCTGGATGCTTGATCCGGAGTGGATCAAGAACGGCGACTGGGCCCGCATTCAGGAATGCACCGCCGAGGCCTTGGCGCTGCTGGACTGATTCACCCCAACACCTCGTTGTGTGTTCTACGGCTTTTCGGTGCGCTTGGTCGGCGCACTTTTTTTTGCCTTGAGAAAAACCAGCACTGCTCTCCTGTAGGAGCGAGCATGCTCGCGAAAAAAACCGCAAGCGCCGCGGGGCGTCAGGTGCCCATCGTCATCGTTGACGACCATCGCGAGCATGCTCGCTCCTACAAGATAGGCGTCATCCCGCCAGTTCTTTCAACGCCCCCACCAACCGCTTCATGTGCTCCCCCGTCGTGGTGAACCCCGGCGTGATCCGAATGCACGGCCCGCACGCCGCCCCAGTGCGCACCACGGTAAACAGGTTGTATTCGTTGAGCAGCCTTTCGGCCATCACCTGCTGATCCGCCTGCGCGGTGAAGCGCATCGCCGTGATTGCGCAATACAAGCGCGGATCATCCGGCGTCAGCACTTCAATGCCCGGTACCTCGCGCACCTCACGCACCCACAGATCGCGCAGGTAATTGAGGCGAGGTCCCTTCGCGGCGGCGCCACCCATGGCCTGGTGTTCTTCGAACACCAGCGGCAAGGTCAGCAGCGCGGGAATATTGGGCGTGCTGTAGGGGGTGCGGCTCAGTATGTCGGTGACAGGGAAATGCATCTCGCCCATGTCCGGGTCGATGTCTGCCAGGCGTTGTGGCGCGATGTAGATGAACCCCAGGGTCAGCGGTGCACCGATCCACTTGTGCAGGTTGAAGCCGGCGAACTCAATGCCCAGCGCCGACAGGTTGAATTCCATCTGCCCCAGCGCATGAGCGCCGTCGAGGATCACGTCGATACCATGCTCCCTGGCAGCAGCGGCAATGGCCTGCACTGGCATCACCAGGCCGGTGCGATGGGTAACGTGGGTCAGGGCCATCAATTTGAGCCTGGGATATCGGGCGAAAGTATCGCGATAGGTCGCCAACAGGCTGTCGAAACTGGCGGGGTGGGCGTGTTCGATTTCGATCACTTCGACGCCGCGATGACGGGCCAACCAGCGCATCGCACCTTTTACCGTGTCGTACTCCAGATCACAGATCAGCACCTGGTCGCCCGGTTGCAGGCGGTTGTAGTTGCGAATCAGCGATTGCAGGGCGTCCGAAGCGTTGCGGGTGAACGCCACGCTTTGCGCGGGTACGTCGATCAGTTCGGCGAGCTTGCCACGAATGCGCGCGCCGTCGGTCTTTTCGAAACGCTGGCGCACATAGATCGAATTGCTGCGGTTGATCAGTTCGATGTTGCGCTGATATTCCTCGACCACCGTCCGCGACAGGCGTCCGAAGTAACCGTTTTCCAGATTGATCGGGCCAGGTTCAACGGCGTAGCGATCGGCGAAGGTCTGCCAGAACAATTCATCACGGGCACGGCGGGTGTTATCGGGCATGGGGACGACTCAGTAGCGAGGGGCGGGTTTGCCATGTTTGGCGCGCAACGGTTCCAGCAGATCCGACAAACCGTTGTGATCGATTTCCTGCATCAGTGCCAGCAAGCCGCCCAATTCGCCATGGGGAAACCCTTCGCGAGCGAACCAGTTGAGGTAAGGACCGGGCAGGTCGGCAATGATGCGGCCCTTGTATTTTCCGAAGGGCATTTGGCGGGTGATCAACAGTTCGAGCTTTTCAGGGTTCATCGGTCAGTCGTCAAGATTGGGCCACTTGAAAATACAGGCATTCTGCATGCAGGCCAAATGACAGATCATGCAAAAAAAACGGATACAGATTTTTAGGTAAATTGTAAGTCATTGAAATATAAGTAATAAATTCAATATCCAAAGCTGGCATGCCCGCTGCAATGTCTATTGCATCTTTCATCAACCCGTGAGGAATTGAAAAATGACCGACATGAATAAAGAAGCCATCTCTGTACTCAATGACCTGATCGAAACCAGCAAGGATGGTCAGGAAGGGTTCAAGACCTGCGCTGAAGACATCAAGCATCCGGAACTCAAATCGCTGTTCACCCAGCGCTCCGTCGACTGCGCAACAGCTGCTGCGGAATTGCAGGCTGCCGTGCGTTCGATGGGTGGCGATCCGGAAACTTCGACCAGCGTCAGCGGCGACCTTCACCGTCGTTGGGTCGACGTGAAAGCGATGTTCACTGGCAAGGACGAAGAAGCTGTGCTGAACGAAGCCGAGCGCGGCGAAGACCACGCGCTTAAGGCTTACCGCGAAGCGATCGAGAAGATCAACAAGCACAACCTGGTGGGTATTCGTGACTTGGTTGAACGTCAATACCATGGCGTGCAACGCAATCACGATCAGGTAAAAGCCCTGCGTAACCAGGCTCGCGCGCGTTCGTAAGCGGTAGCTTTATATCCCCACTGTGGGAGTCCCCTGTGGGAGCGGGCTTGCCCGCGAAGGCGGTATGTCAGTCACATCATCGATGTCTGACACGACCCTTTCGCGGGCAAGCCCGCTCCCACATTCAGGGGCATTCCATTTCAGTTTTGCTCACAGCCTCAGCCGATACTGATCGCCGGCAACGTCGGCAGGGTCACGGTCTGTTGTTTGCGCGGCGCCAGGATTTCTGCCTCCCCATCCACCACCAGCTCATCGCGCTGATTAAACACGCGGGTGGCAATGCGCACACGAAACTTGGGCAGCTTTTCCAGGATTTCCAGGCGCACGGTCAGCGTATCGCCAATCTTCACTGGCTTTTGAAAGCTCATCTGCTGGCCAATGTAGATGGTGCCCGGCCCAGGCAGTTCGCAGGCCACGGCCGCGCTGATCAGTGCGCCGCTGAACATGCCGTGGGCAATGCGCTCCTTGAACATGGTGGCGGCGGCGAACTCGGCGTCCAGGTGCACCGGGTTGTGGTCACCGCTCATCGCGGCGAACAATTGAATGTCACGCTCTTCGACCGTCTTGCTGTAGCTGGCGGTCTGCCCGACTTCAAGGGCTTCGTAAGGAGTGTTGGTCACCTGGGTCATCGGTTTGAATTCCTGTAGCAAATATAAAGAACACGAAAAACTATTCGGATCTGGGTGGTCGGCGATGGCTCAGGACCTGGGCGATCCAGTCCAGCACGTCGGCCGTCACTTCATCACGGTTGGTCTCGTTGAACAGTTCGTGCCGGGCCTGCGGGTAAATCGTCAATTGCAGGTTCTGGCAGCCGGCGGCGCGCAACGCATCGGCCAGATCTTTCAGACGCTTGCCTTCACTCACCGGATCACATTCGCCGCCAATCACCAGCAACGGCAGGCCCGGATCGATCTGGGCGAGATTGGACGCTTTGCTGATCTGCTGCAAGCCGCCGAGCAAATCGATCCACAATTGATTGGTGCAGCGAAACCCGCACAGCGGGTCGTTGGCGTACTTGTCGACTTCGGCCGGGTCGCGACTGAGCCAGTCGAACGGCGTGCGCACCGGTTTGAATTTTTTGTTGAACGAGCCAAACGACAGCCATTCGATCATGGCGCTGCGGCCCTTGGGGCCCTGGCGCAGTCGCTCCAGGCGAGCGATCTGGCGCGCGGCGCGATAGAGCGCGACCGGTTGGAAATTCGAACCACTGAGCACCGCGCCGTGCAGGCTGGCGCTGTGATGCAGCAGATAAGCCTGAGCGATGTAGCTGCCCATGCTGTGGCCGAGCAACACGATCGGCACGCCGGGATGCTGTTGGCCGATGTGTTGGTTGAGGCTGGCCAGATCGCCCACGACCTTGCACCAGCCATCGTCGTCCGCAAAGTGACCGAGTGTGCCGTTTTCCGCTGTTTTGCCGTGCCCGCGTTGATCCAGCGCATAGACGCCATAGCCCTGTTCGCAGCAGGCCTGTGCCAGGCGGGCATAGCGGTCGCTGTGCTCGGCCATGCCATGGGCCAGCAGAATCACTGCTTTTAACGGCGCGGCCGGCAGCCATTGATTGACGAACAGGCGGCTGCGGTCACTCGCGGGCAGCCAGAAGGTGTCGTGGACCATGGCGATTCCTTTTGCATGAGCGTGTAGGGCACTGGTTGCATTGTATAGCGCATCCTTCGCTCGTCGTCCGATCAGCCCACACCACTGCACCAAGATTCATACGATCAATGTCGGTTGTTGCCATATTTGCCTGATTGACCATAGCTGCTAGTGTCCGTGAAGCCCCGCTTTTTGCTTTCTGTTTTGAGGGAAAGGAAAGCAAGGACTCAAAAGCGGCCCCGGATAAGTTCAGGTAAAGAGGACAAGAACAATGCAACCTGATTTCTGGAATGACAAACGCCCGGCCGGCGTGCCCCTGGATATTGATCAAGGCGCCTACAAGTCGGTGATCGAAGTGTTCGAGCGTTCGTGCAAGAAATTTGCGGACCGCCCAGCCTTCAGCAACATGGGCGTGACCCTGACCTACGCTGAACTCGAACGCCAGAGCGCAGCGTTCGCCGGTTACCTGCAAGCCCATACCGACCTGGAACCGGGTGATCGTATTGCGGTGCAAATGCCCAACGTCCTGCAATACCCGATTGCCGTGTTCGGTGCCCTGCGTGCCGGGTTGATTGTGGTCAACACCAACCCGCTGTACACCGCGCGGGAAATGCGCCACCAGTTCAAGGACTCCGGTGCCCGGGCGCTGGTGTACCTGAACATGTTCGGGCAGAAGGTCCAGGAAGTGCTGCCCGACACGGACCTGCAGTACCTGATCGAGGCGAAGATGGGCGACATGATGCCCGCCGCCAAGGGTTGGCTGGTCAACACCCTGGTGAGCAAGGTCAAGAAAATGGTCCCCGACTACGACTTGCCCCAGGCCATCTCCTTCAAAAGTGCGCTGCGCATGGGGCGCGGCCAGGCTATCAAGCCGCTGAATGCCCGGCTCGACGACATCGCCGTGCTGCAATACACCGGGGGAACCACCGGCCTGGCCAAGGGCGCAATGCTCACCCACGGCAACCTGGTGGCGAACATGCAGCAGGCGCGCGGCTGCCTGGGGCAGTATGGCGACGATGGCCAGCCGTTGTTGCGCGAAGGGCAGGAGATCATGATCGCGCCGCTGCCGCTCTATCATATCTATGCCTTCACGGCGAACTGCATGTGCATGATGGTGACGGGCAACCACAACGTGTTGATCACCAATCCACGGGACATCGGCGGCTTCATCAAGGAGCTGAAAAACTGGCGGTTCTCGTGCCTGTTGGGGCTCAACACCCTGTTTGTCGCGCTGATGGATCATCCGGATTTCAAGACCCTGGATTTCTCCAGCCTCAAGCTGACCAACTCTGGCGGCACCGCGCTGGTCAAGGCCACCGCCGAACGTTGGGAGCAGTTGACCGGTTGCCGCATCACCGAAGGCTATGGCCTGACCGAAACCTCGCCAGTGGCGTGCACAAACCCCTACGGCGACAAATCGCGCATCGGTACCGTTGGCCTGCCGGTGCCGGGTACCACGCTGAAAATCATCGACGATGAGGGTGTCGAGCAACCTTTGGGCGAGCGCGGTGAACTGTGCATCAAGGGCCCGCAGATCATGAAGGGCTACTGGCAGAAACCCGAGGCCACCGCCGAAGTACTGGATGCCGAGGGCTGGTTCAAGTCCGGCGACATCGGGGTGATCGATCCCGACGGCTTCGTGCGCATCGTCGATCGCAAGAAAGACATGATCATCGTTTCGGGCTTCAACGTGTACCCCAACGAAATTGAAGACGTGGTAATGGCCCATCCGAAAGTCGCCAACTGCGCGGTCATCGGTGTGCCGGACGAGCGCTCCGGAGAGGCGGTGAAGCTGTTCGTGGTGGCGCGTGAGTCCGGGGTCAGCCTTGAAGAGCTGAAATCCTACTGCAAGGAAAACTTCACCGCCTACAAAGTGCCCAAGCACATTGTGTTGCGTGACTCGCTGCCAATGACGCCGGTAGGCAAGATTCTGCGCCGAGAGTTGCGGGATATTGCTTAACAGATGAATGGCCGCGCTTGGCCCGAATCGTCGCGATGGTGGCCCTGGCACCGCGGGCATCAGACAGCCCGCGTCATCGTTAACGTCCATCGCGAGTAAACTCGCTCCTACAGGTCGGGTGTGATCCCTGTAGGAGCGAGCTTGCTCGCGATGCATTTTCAGCCACACCGCAGAACGAAAAACTGCCAACACAGAAATTCTTGTAGGACAAAGCCCCGAATTCCGGGGCTTTCATCTCTATATAGAATTTTTGCTCTAAAATGACCGCTTGTTATTCTTGAGTCACAAAAGTGACTATAGGGGCTACGTTTGGCCCTAGTCGGCCCTCGGCAAAGCTGATAATCTCGGCCCGCTTTGTGACCTCTCGGCCTTCAAGAAAAGCCCTGGCTCACCCATACACCAATAATAATCGCATCAAAATGCGGTATTTGAATTCGCGTTGCTGAGGAGTGGGCTTCCATGATCGAAGACTTCTGGAAGGATAAGTACCCTGCCGGGATTGCTGCCGACATCAATCCGGACGAGTACCCGAATATTCAGGCAGTGTTGAAGCAGTCCTGCCAACGCTTCGCCGACAAACCGGCTTTCAGCAACCTGGGCAAGACAATCACGTACGGTGAACTGTACGAGCTGTCCGGTGCCTTTGCCGCTTACCTGCAACAGCATACCGATTTGCAGCCCGGCGATCGAATCGCCGTGCAATTGCCCAACGTCCTGCAATACCCGGTCGCGGTGTTCGGTGCCATCCGTGCCGGGCTGATCGTGGTCAACACCAATCCGCTGTACACCGCGCGGGAAATGGAACACCAATTCAATGATTCCGGCGCCAAGGCCCTGGTCTGCCTGGCCAACATGGCGCACCTGGCCGAAGCCGTCGTGCCCAAGACCGGTGTGAAGCACGTTATCGTTACCGAAGTGGCCGACCTGTTACCACCGCTCAAGCGCCTGCTGATCAACAGCGTCATCAAGTACGTGAAGAAGATGGTACCGGCGTATCACTTGCCCAAGGCCATCAAGTTCAATGACGTGCTGAGCAAGGGCCACGGCCAGCCAGTGGCTGAAGCCAGCCCGGACAGCGGCGACGTGGCGGTGCTGCAATACACCGGCGGCACCACGGGTGTGGCCAAGGGCGCGATGCTGACGCACCGCAACCTCGTGGCGAATATGCTGCAATGCAAGGCGCTGATGGGCTCCAACCTCAACGAAGGTTGCGAGATCCTGATCACGCCGCTGCCGCTGTACCACATCTATGCCTTCACCTTTCATTGCATGGCGATGATGCTGATCGGCAACCACAACGTCCTGATCAGCAATCCGCGCGACCTCTCCGCGATGGTCAAGGAACTGTCCAACTGGAAATTCAGCGGCTTCGTTGGTTTGAACACGCTGTTCGTGGCTCTGTGCAACAACGAAAGCTTCCGCAAGCTGGATTTCTCCGCACTTAAAGTCACCCTGTCCGGCGGCATGGCCCTGCAACTGGCAGCGGCCGAACGCTGGAAAGCGGTCACTGGCTGCGCCATCTGCGAAGGTTATGGCATGACCGAAACCAGCCCGGTGGCCACCGTGAACCCGATCCAGAACATCCAGATCGGCACCATCGGCATTCCGGTGCCTTCGACCCTGTGCAAAGTCATCGACGATGCCGGCGTGGAACGACCGTTGGGCGAAATCGGCGAGCTGTGTGTGAAAGGCCCGCAGGTGATGAAAGGCTACTGGCAACGCCAGGAAGCCACCGATGAAATGCTCGACAGCGAAGGCTGGCTGAAAACCGGCGACATCGCGGTGATCCAGCCCGATGGCTACATGCGTATCGTCGATCGCAAGAAAGACATGATTCTGGTGTCCGGTTTCAACGTTTACCCCAATGAATTGGAAGACGTGCTTGCGACCCTGCCGGGCGTGCTGCAATGCGCGGCCATCGGTGTGCCGGATGAGAAATCGGGCGAGGCGATCAAGATTTTCATCGTCGCCAAACCGGGCGTGACCCTGACCAAGGAGCAAGTGATGGAGCACATGCGTGCGAATGTCACCGGCTACAAGGTCCCGCGCTCCGTAGAGTTCCGCGATGCGCTGCCGACCACCAACGTCGGCAAGATCCTGCGCCGCGAACTGCGCGATGAAGAGCTGAAAAAGATCAACGCGAAGAAAGCTACCGCGTAGTCCTGTGTAGGAGCGAGCTTGCTCGCGATAGCGGTATGTCAGTCACCATCAATATGACTGTTCCACCGCTATCGCGAGCAAGCTCGCTCCTACAATATTTGGGTTACTGGCGGAATGTTGCGAAGTTGACGTTGGTGCCGTTCGGGCGCATGTCCTGCAGGTACGAATCCTTGTCCGCACTCAGCTCCAGGCTCAGCGCCGCCTTGCGCTTGCCTTCGTTGCGCACCACCAGCCCTTCGAGCTTCTCGCGCAGGAATACGGTCGGCACTTTCAGGTGCAGCAGCTCATCGGTGGCCGGGGTATGCATCAGCAGGTGAACCCATTCGTACTGACCAATGGCCAGGCGCGACACCGGAATATCGAACCACCAGATATTGCGATTGCGGTTCAGTTCGGTGAAGTGGCAGTTATTGACGCCCAGTACGGCACCACCAAGTTCCTGGTTTCTGCGGGCAATGGCCTGCTTTTTATCGAGTTTCATAACGTTCCTACGGGTTGGATCATCAGCGCCATGGCCAATACATGTCGCATTCTCAGGGGTAGGCCGGCAAACATAAAGCCCAACCTGCGACCGGCGATGAAATGTCGCCCGGTAAAAAAAATGAAACTCCCCCCAAATACCTTGGGTCAATCCCTGTGTAACCCCTTTTCTCGTTCACAGGTTGACAGGAGACACACCATGGGCAGCACTGGCGATAAAGTAAAAGGCATGGCCAACGAAGCAGCCGGCAACATCAAGCAAGGCGTCGGCAAGGCCACCGGCAACGACAAAATGCGCGCCGAAGGCGTGGTGCAGGAGAAGAAAGGCGAAGCGCAGCAAGCGGTCGGTAAAGCCAAGGATGCAGTGAAGAAGGGCGTCGACAAGGCGTGAATCCCCTTTTGATGAAAACCAAACGGCTATCTGCGGATGGCCGTTTTTGTGTCAGCTTTTATTTTGCGCAGGATCAAAATCGCCAAGTAGGCTAATTTGATGTAGAAACGGCCCCTGAGTCGCCACCACTTCAAGCGATTTGCGGCGAAAGGAGACGCAGATGATTTTCCCCGACATGAAAGGCTTGCCTCTGCACCGGGTAATGGTGCGCACGATCAAGGAATTCGTCGACGACGAAATGTCGACCTATGCCTCGGCATTGGCCTATCAAATGTTGTTTTCGCTGTTCCCGTTCATCCTGTTCCTGATTGCCCTGATCGGTTTTCTGCACCTGCCGGATTTCTTCTCCTGGCTGCGCCTGCAATCGGAGTTGGTGTTGCCGCCTCAAGCCCTGGAACAGGTCAACCCCGTGATCGACCAGTTGCAGCAGTCCAAGGGTGGTCTGCTGTCGATCGGTATCGTCATCGCGTTGTACACCGCTTCAGCCGGCGTGCGCCTGATGATGAGCGCAATGAACGCGGCTTATGATGTGGTGGAAGGGCGGCCACTGTGGAAGCGCTTTCCCTTGTCCATTATCTACACCGTCGGGATTGCCGGCATGTTGCTGGTAGCCGCCGCGCTGATGGTGCTCGGGCCGCAGGTGATGGGGTGGATCGCCTCGCAGGTCGGCCTGGAAGACTTCATCGTCACCGTCTGGACCATCGCGCGCTGGCCAGTGATTGTGATCCTGATGATGATCGCCGTCGCACTGACCTATTACGTCATGCCGGATGTGCGCCAGGAGTTCCGCTTCATTACGCCCGGTTCGGTGCTGGCGGTGATGGTTTGGATCATCGCGTCCCTGGGGTTCGCTTTTTACGTCAAGACCTTTGCCAACTACAACGCCATGTACGGCAGTATCGGTGCGATCATCGTGCTGCTGCTGTATTTCTACATTTCCTCGGCGGTGCTGTTGCTCGGTGCGGAGATGAATGCAGTGATTGAGCACATGTCGGCCGAAGGCAAGGAAAAGGGCGAGAAGGTTCCAGGCGAGGCCGACGAGATTCCCAAACAACATGTTTCCGGGCTGGGTCGGGATCACTCAATCAAACCAAACACTGACGAAGCGATGTGATGATTCGTGAAATTCTGAAAATGGGTGACGAGCGCCTGCTGCGCATCGCCCCGCCGGTCCCGGTCGAGATGTTCGACAGCCCGGAACTGTGGCAACTGATCGACGACATGTTCCAGACCATGGAAAGCGTTGGCGGAGTTGGCCTGGCCGCGCCGCAAATCGGCGTCGACCTGCAATTGGTGATCTTCGGTTTCGAGCACAGCGAGCGCTACCCGGATGCCCAGGCCGTGCCGCAAACCATCCTGATCAACCCGCTGATCACGCCGCTGAGCCCACTGATGGAAGAGGGCTTTGAAGGCTGCCTGTCAGTGCCCGGCCTGCGCGGCGCGGTGGACCGTTATCAGCACATTCGCTACGAAGGCTTCGACCCCAAGGGCCAACCGATTGTGCGCACCGCCGAAGGCTTCCATGCGCGGGTGGTGCAGCACGAATGCGATCACTTGATCGGCCGGCTTTACCCGTCGCGAATCACTGACTTCAGCAAGTTCGGCTTTACCGAGGTGATGTTTCCGGACCTTGATCCGAATGCGGATGATTGACTGCATTTGCCAATTCAATGCACGTCCCTGTGGGAGCGGGCTTGCCCGCGATCGCGTCGGTAAACTCAACATCAATGTTGACTGAACTGACGCCATCGCGGGCAAGCCCGCTCCCACAGAGTTCCCATCAGGATTTAATGATCAGCAGGCTCCAACCCCATCGCAATCATCGGCTTGCTGCGCGCATACCGGCTCAGACGTTCAGCCATGGCGTAGGGCATCTGCGGATCGAAGGTAAACCCTCGCCGCTCGTAGAAACCTCGCAAATCCGGGTGACAGAACAGCCACACCGGTTGCTCGAGACCTTCGACCGCTGCGCTGATTAATCTCGCCGCGACGCCTTGCCCACGGCACGCCGGATCGACGAACAGCCCGGTCAACCAATGCCCACCCGCCACCGGCCGCAAGCACAGCGCGCCGACGATCTCCTCGCGCCGGGCGACCCACAGGCGTGCATCGCGCACGGCCTTCATCGACGACTGATGCGCGCGATAAAACTTGTTCATCAAGGGCCATGACGGTTCGCAAAGCTGGGTGTATCGGGTGTCGGGCATGGCCTGGGTCTGTCGCTGGGCAAGGCGGGCGATTATAGAGAACACGGGCCGTACAGGGCTGCACAAATAATCTGCTCAACCTTGCGCTCTCACGAACATCGCGAGCTCGCTCCTGTAGGTTCAAGCCAACTCCACGGCCAACGCTGCGCTGACCGACGGGCGCTGGCTAATCCGCGCCTGAAACCTCGCCAACGCCGGCCAGCGATCCAGATCGATTGCAAACCCAGGCGCCCAGCGCAGCACTGCAAACAGATATGCATCGGCGACACAGAACCCGCTCGCCAGCAGAAAATCCTGACGCTCCAGCGTCTGGCACAACACGGCAAAACGCTTGAACAGTTTCTCCTGGATCTGCGCTTTCACCTCTTGGGCGAATTGCTCGTTGAACAGCCAGCCCAACCCGCCATGGATCTCCGTCGACACAAAATTCAACCACTCCTGCAAACGCACCCGCTCGAACGTACCGAGCGCCGGCGCCAGGTTCGCGTCCGGCCGCAGGTCGGCGAGGTATTGCAGGATAGCGGGGCCTTCGGTCAGCACTTGCGCGTTATCCAGTTGCAACGCCGCCACGTAACCCTTTGGGTTGATGACGAGGAAGTCGGCGCCGTGGGCGGTCGTTTTGCTGCGGTTGTCGACGCGGATCAGTTCGAAGGGCAGGTCGAGTTCGCGCAACACAATATGAGGTGCCAGCGAGCAGGCTTGCGGGGCGTAATACAACTTCATCGGTGCGTCTCTGGTGAGGGATTTGCGCCAGTGTCATAGTGCGCGCGACCCTGGGTAAAATTAATCTTTCACGGCGCTGCCATAAGGAGAGCTACTGTCATGATGAACCTGATGCATTGGCGCATGGTCGTGGCCGTGGCTGACACCGGCAACATCACCCGCGCCGCCGAGCGCGTCGGTATGACCCAGTCGGCGGCCAGCCAGGCACTGGCGCTGATCGAGCAAACCCTGGGTGTTCAGTTGTTCAGTCGGGAAAACCGCCAGACCCTGCCCACCGCCATTGGCCTGTCGGTGATAGAGCACGCACGCAGCATGGTCGGTGCCCTCGAAACCATCCGCAGCACCGTCGATGCCGCCAAGGGCGTACAGCGTGGCACCATCCGTCTGGCCAGTTTCCCCATGGTGTTGGCGACGTTCCTGCCACCCTTGCTGCGTCAGTTCCGTAGGCTGTATCCGGGTATCGAGGTGGTGGCGCTGGAGGTCAGCGACGACGAAGTGGAGAGCCTGCTGACCGCCGGCCTGGTGGATGTCGGCGTGGTATTGAACCCGACGCCCGAGCGTAATGGCGGCCGCCTCGGGTGTGATGCCTGGATGGCGGTGGTATCGACGGGCCATAGTCTGGCGCGTCGTTCGGTGGAGGAGGGCGTCACGCTCGCTGAGTTGGCGCAACAACCCTTTGTGTTGGCCACGGGCGGCTGCTCCACCAACGCCCGCAGCCTCGCCCGCGATATCGGATTGCAGCTTGAAGACGTGCGCGTTGAAGTCCGGGAATGGAACAGCGCTTTTACCCTGGTGCGGGAAAACATCGGCGTGACACTGGTGCCAGAGATGACCTTGCCCAGTCAGCTTCAGGGGCTCAGCGTTATATCGCTTAAACCGCGTATCGATCGAGAGTTCGCACTGGTGGCTGCTCCGGGCAAGCCACCGTCAGCGGCGGTGCAGGCGCTGTTGGCCCTGCTGGCTGAACGCTGAGTCGAATCCTGCTGAATCGATTTTGTCCTCGATACTGGCCGACTAGTGGCCTTGCGCCGTTGAGGACCCTCGCTATGCTGCTTTGTAACTAACCATGTCGAACGGACAGGTTGGAAAGCTCGAGAGTGCTCCCCGAGAAAAAGCACCGATAACGAGCGAAAGGAGTCTTGCGTTAAATGGATTTTTTTACGACAGCATCAGGGTTGGCCCGGTCCCGGGCTATCAAGAGACGGATGTCTTGATAAGAGCGTTGCCGCATGGACTCTCCGATTCAACATCATTGATCACCTGACCTGCCTCTCCTGTGGAGGGGGCGTGTACCTGTTCCTGGGAACGTTGTGGTGGATACGTTGAAAAACCGAAGGACTTTCAACAGTCATAAGACCGCGCTTAGGGTGATACGACCATGTTCAATTTGCATCACAAGGCTGACTTGCTGGAAATCGAACGCTTCAGCTGTGCGCTGGGCGAAGCCAACGCCAAACTGGCCGCCATCTGCCGCTCGATGGCGATGATCGAGTTCACCCCCGACGGCTTCGTCATCGACGCCAATGAGAATTTTTGTGCAGTCATGGGTTACAGCGCTGATGAAGTGCGTGGCAAACACCACCGGATCTTCTGCGAAGAAGCGTTTTACCGAAGCGAGGACTACGCGAAGTTGTGGCGTGACCTGGCCCGTGGCGAAGCGGTCAGCGGCACGTTCCAAAGACTGGACAAGCATGGCCGGGAGGTTTGGCTCGAAGCCAGTTACATGCCGGTGTTCGGTGCTGATCGCCAGGTCAAAAGTGTGATCAAGGTGGCCTCCGACATCTCTGCACGAGTGCATGAGGAACACGAAAACAAAAGCATGCTCGCGGCTATCGGCCGCTCCATGGCGGTGATCGAGTTCACGCCCGAGGGCCGTGTGATCACGGCCAACGATAACTTCCTCAACGCCACGCATTACTCGCGGGGCGAGATCGTCGGCCAGCATCACAGCCTGTTTTGTCATCGCGCCGAGGCTGAATCCTCCGGCTACAAGGCATTCTGGGCCTCGCTCAATCGCGGCGAATATCACTCGCACCGCTTCGAGCGCAAGGACAAACACGGCCGCACGATTTTCCTCGAAGCATCCTACAACCCGCTGTTCGACACCAAGGGACGGCTATACAAAGTGGTGAAGTTTGCAAGTGACATCACCCACCAGATGACCACCCTGCAAACGGCTGCCGAATCAGCCCACAGCACCTCGGTGCAAAACGATGTGTGCGCGCGTAAAGGTTCCGAGGTGGTGCAGCAGACGGTGCAGATCATCCAGGACATCTCCAGGGACTTGAACGAAGCGGCGTTGAGCATTGATGCGGTCAGCAAGCAGTCCGACATCATCGGCACCATCGTCCAGACCATTCGCGGCATCGCCGATCAGACCAACCTGTTGGCGCTCAATGCGGCCATCGAAGCGGCAAGGGCCGGGGAGCACGGGCGAGGGTTTGCGGTAGTGGCCGATGAAGTGCGCAGCCTGGCGGCTCGCACCAGCCAGGCGACGCTGGAGATTGTCGACGTGGTGCGCACGAACCACGACCTGTCAGTGAGTGCGGTGTCGAGCATGCAATCGAGCTTGAGTCGCACCGGGCTTGGGGTGGAACTGGCCAACGAGGCGGGGGAGGTGATCCTGGAAATTCAGCAGGGGTCGCGGCACGTGGTGGATGCGATCAGCCAGTTCAATTCGACGTTGCAGTTGAATTGAACCCTGTAGGAGCGAGCTTGCTCGCGATGGCGGTGTGTCAGCCAA
>Ga0308165_1003301_pt1 | contig 17520 bp, 19 predicted proteins | sample PhyWR2_FD_201032 | JGI IMG/M metagenome (GOLD analysis project Ga0308165, IMG submission 201032) | Phyllosphere microbial communities from UC Gill Tract Community Farm, Albany, California, United States - DLSLW.R2 | ecosystem: Host-associated > Plants > Phyllosphere > Unclassified | place: USA...
GCCGGATCAGGTAAGCAGGAAAATCGCAGCGCAGGTCGCCACGCCGACGATGATGTTCATGGGCAGGCCGATCTTGACGAAATCGGCGAAGCGGTAGTCGGCGGCGGCATAGACCATAGTGTTGGTCTGGTATCCGATCGGTGTCGCAAAGCTGGCGGAGGCAGCGAACATCACGGCGATCACGAGCGGGCGCGCATCGACGCCGCTTTGCCCGGCGATGCCGATCGCGATCGGGGTCATGATGACGGCGACCGCGTTGTTGGTGACCGTCTCGGTCAGGGCGGAGGTAGCGGCGTAGATGGCAAGGATCAATGCCAGAGGCGGTAGGCCGTCCATCCAGGGCGAAAGGGTATCCACGATCAGCTTGACGCTTCCGGCTTTCTCAAGTCCAAGCCCAAATGCCAGCATCGCAAAAATCAGGACGATGACGTTGCCGTCGATGGCCGCCCACGCCTCTTCGGCATCCAGGCATCTGGTCGCCAGCACGATGGCCACACCGAGCAGCGCGAGGGCATAGACCGGCATCACGTCGAACGCGGCGCCAAGGATGACAAGGGCCAGGGTCAGCGCGGCGATGGGCGCCCGGTGGCGGCGGTAGCGCCGCACCCCGCTGGTATCCTCGGCGATGAAATTGGCATTTTCCCGCAACTCCGACGCCGCCTGGTCGTCCGCGGCGACCAGCAGGCTGTCGCCAGCCCGCAAGCGCGCGTTCGCAAGGTCCGGCCCGGCAAGATGGCGCGGACGGCTGAGCCCGAGAACGCGTACGCCCAAGTTCGAGAGGAAAGGTATCTCCCGCAGCCGGCGACCAATCGCCGGGTGAGTTGGCGCCAGCGTGATCCCCACCATTCTTACCGCTTCGTCGCGTTCGTCATGGGCAAGCCTGATCGGTCGGCCGACATTCTGCAGCCCGATCATGAAGTCGTGCGATCGCGCCAGAGCATCCAGTTCGTGAGCGCTGGTGGCCACGATGATCCGGTCGGACGATAGAATTTCCTCGCCTGCCGGCACATTGCGAACGACCTGCGAGCCGCGCTTGATCCCGACGACCTTCACGGCGGTGCGCCGCAGAGCACCGAATTCGCTGAGCGGGCGGCCCGCCGAGCCGCGGAACGTCGGAAGGAGTTCAGTGATGTACTGGCGATCGCTATCCACATCGAGTTCGTCGTCGGGGCGGTTGGGCAGGAGTTTGGGTCCAAGCAGCAGAAGTGTGAGACCGCCGCTCAGAAGGGCGACCGCACCCACGGCGGTTATTTCGAAGATGCCGAAAGCCGCAAGACCGTTCTCCTGGGCAACGCCGTCCACCAGCAGGTTGGTGGAGGTACCGACGAGGGTCAGAGTCCCGCTCAGGATCGCCAGGTAAGACAGCGGGATCAGCAACCGGGTTGCGGCGATGCCCACGGTGCGGCCCAGCTTCTTGACCAGCGGGATCAGGACCATGACCACTGGCGTGTTGTTGATGAATGCCGGCGCGAGCATGGCCGTGCCCATCAGTTCGGCCACCGTGCGTCGCGGCCTCTCCCGCGCACGGGCTATCATGAGGCTGGCCAGTGCTTCAATCGCGCCCGTCCTGATCAAGGCGCCAGACAGGATGAAGAAGGCGGCGATCGTGATCGGCGCTGGATTGGAGAAGACGGTGAGAACGTCCGCTGGGGCCAAGATTCCGGTCCCGAGCATCAGTGCGGCGCCGATCAGGGCGATCACGACAGGCGGGAAGCGCTCGAGGGCGAAGGACACGAACAGCAGCACGACCATGATCAGGCCGACAAACGGCTTGGCGTCGTGCCAGATAGACATCAAACCGTCGGAGGACATCTTTGCTCCTTGATAACCGTTGGGCGAGATCAACGCACGATCCGCGAGCGCGGCTTCAGGCCATCACCATGTGCTTGCCGCGGCGTTAGACTTTTCCCGGTCCGCCAGGCGCAACACGGCATAGCCCAGAAGCCCCGAGAGCAGGGAGCCTGCCAGGATCCCGATTTTTGCCTCGGACTGGAGGATGAGGTCCCCCGGGAAAGCAAGAAGCGCAATGAACAGGCTCATCGTAAAGCCGATCCCGCATAGCAAAGCGACGCCGAACATCTGCATGCGGCTCGCATGGGCAGGTGCATCCGCCAGCCTGAGCCGAACCGCAAGCACAGACATCCCGAAAACGCCCACCGGCTTGCCAAGCAGCAGGCCGAGCGCCACGCCGAGGGTTACCGGCGCCGCCAGCGCCTCGGCGGGCAACTTCAGCACGGGTACACCAGCATTGGCGAGCGCAAAGAGTGGCACGATCAGGAAGCCGACCGGGAGGTGGAGAAAATTCTCGAGCCGGTGAAGCGGGCTGGTCGCATCGACGTCGGACCGGCTCGGCGTAATCTCCATCGGGATTGTCAGCGCCAACACGACGCCGGCCAAGGTCGCGTGGATGCCGGAGCGGAACACGAATACCCAAAGCAGTGCGCCCAGCAGAAGATAGGGCGTCAGGCTCCGTACTCGGAAGCGATTGAGCGCGACGAGCGCCGCCACCACTCCTCCCGCGCAGGCAAGGTCGACCACCGAAAAATCGGCGGTATAGAACAATGCGATGATGATCACCGCCCCTAGGTCGTCGATGATGGCGAGTGCGGCCAGGAAGATGCGCAGGGAGGCCGGAACCCGATTCCCCAACAGTGAGATGACCCCCAGCGCGAAAGCGATGTCGGTAGCGGCCGGGATCGCCCATCCGCGCGCCGTCGCGCCGGTATTGAAGGCATAGAACAGCAGCGCCGGCACCGCCATGCCTCCTGCGGCGGCGATCCCGGGCAGAATCCGACGCGACCACGTGGACAATTGCCCGTCGAGCATCTCGCGCTTGATCTCCAGCCCGACCAGCAGGAAGAAAACTGCCATCAGGGCATCGTTGATCCAGTGGGCCAGCGAAAGCGGTCCCAGATAGACGTGCAAAACCGCCTCGTATGTGCCTGCGAGCGGAGAGTTGGCGAGAATCAGCGCCACTGCTGCCGTAGCCATGAGAACAAGACCGGCGGAAGACTGGCTGTGCAAAAAGCGACGGATTGCGCTGATACGCATGCTTGGGGTGATGGCCATTGGTGCTCCGGGCGACGTTCATCATGCGCTGGCGGCCCGACCAACGCTAAGATACCTGCCCGTCTCTGAAAACGAACACCCGAAGCTGCCTATCGCATTGGAGTGAGCATGCGGCAACCATGAAGGGGCATTCCCAGCGTGGGTCCCTATTGGACAGGATAGGATCTTGGTGCCGAAGATAACGTCAAGTCGGCCGAGCCTGTGTCACATGCTTAGATGGCGTGATGTGCATCGAGTAATGACCGACTCTGATAACTTCCGTCGTTCGCGCTTACGGGGGGAACGACCGTTTTGTCCCACGATCCGGCGGTCGTCCCCGATGAAACCCGGACCCTTCTCGCCCGCTCAGCACCCAATTTTACGCTATCAGGTGCGGACCGGCAGCTTCCTCAATCTGGATGCCTTGGACTGGCCGGTAGGCGACCGTCCGATTCGAAGCCGGGTTGCCTGGATAGCTGACGATCGTGCGGAGTCGGCAGCGGCTTCGACGCGGGTATCCGCTACGGCGGCACCGTGCCCGAGGACATGATCGCCCAGCGCCTCTCACCCGACATCCGCTGGATCGCGGCGGCGGCCCCTGCCTATCTGAAGCGCTTCGGGACGCCGCAGACGCCGCATGACCTGAAGGATCATCGCTGCGTGCGCATCCGGCTCGGCAATGATCAGGTCGATCAATGGGAATTTGACCAAGGCGCGGACACGATCTCTGTTGCGACACCCGAGGCGCTGACCGTCGATGCCAGTCATGCTGCGCTGGGGCAGGGGCTGAACGGCCTAGGGATCATCTATGGTGGCGAGCCGGTGCTTCGCCCTTATGTGGAGAGTGGCGCCCTACGCTCGGTATTGGCAGACTGGGGCTCTATGGGGTCGGGGTTCCACATCTATTATTCCGGCCGCCGACAGATTCCCACCGGCCTGCGGCTACTCATCGCACTCATCCGCGAGTTGCGCCCGCTCGAGTTGTAGGGATGCCAGATCAAGCACCGCGTTCCGGCCAACGATGTCGCAACGCCTCGACAAGCAGCGAGAAGGCCGGGGATGGCTGCGTGACGGTCGGGTAATAGAGGTAGAAGCCTGGAAAGGGCTGGCTCCATTCGCCCAGCACGATCTCCAGCCTGCCTGCCCGCAGATGTGCCTCCGCCAAATCCTGCGGAATGAAGGCGAGACCGAGGCCCGCCAGGGCGGCGCTGAGGCAAGAATAGCTGTTATTGAAGATTAGCTGCCCGCTGACCTGCACCTTGATCTCCGCCTCGCCCTCCCGCTGCAATTCCCAGGCGTAGAGGCGACCGGAGGATTGGCGCAGCCCGATGCAATTGTGCGACTGGAGGTCGGATGGGCTATGGGGCCGACCATATCGTCCGAAATAGTCCGGCGAGCCGACGGCGACCATGCGCGCGTCCGGTCCGATACGCACGGCGATCATGTCCTTCGCCAAAGTTTCGCCGTAGCGCACGCCCGCGTCATAACGCTCACTGATGATGTCGATCAGGCCATAGTCGGTGATCATCTCGACGCGGACGTCGGGATAGTCCTTCATGAACGCGGCAAGCTTGGGCAGCAGAAGCTCGTTGATCGCGTGATCCGACGCGCTGATGCGGATATTGCCGGCCGGCCTGTCCCGCGTTTCGTTGACGGCTGCCAGTTCCGCCTCGATACCGTCCAGATAGGGGCTGACTTTCTGCAAAAGCCGCTCGCCGATCTCGGTCGGCGCGACGCTGCGGGTCGTGCGGACCAGCAACTGTACGCCGAGCCGATCCTCCAGTTTCTTCACGATCTGGCTGATCGCAGACTGGGAGAGGCCGAGCTTTCCGGCCGCCTTCGTGAAGCTGCCCTCACGCGCCACGTGCACGAAGGCGGTGATGTCACTCAGCGTCTCTCGCGCCATTGATTACAATCCCTACTGATTATCAGAAGACTTATGCATCTAATAATGGATGGCCGCTCGGGCTAGATAGGGGAGGAGAAATTCATCCGAAGAATGAGGTAGACCATGCCGGCATCCGGCAAGACCGTCACGGTGCCCGCTTGGGGCGCTGTTATCGCCATGGCGTTATGCGCGACCATCTTGATCGCGTCGGAATTCATGCCCGTCAGCCTGTTGACGCCGATCGCGCGCGATCTGGCGATCACTGAAGGCCATGCCGGGCAGTCGATCTCCATCTCCGGCTTCTTCGCGCTCATTACCAGCCTGTTCATTTCGGCGATCATCGGCGTGTCGGATCGGCGGCGCGTCGTGCTGATCTTCACCGCCCTGATGGTCGTATCCGGCGTGATGGTGGCGCTGGCGCCCAATGCGGCGCTGCTGATGGCGGGGCGGGCGTTGCTCGGTGTCGCGATCGGCGGCTTCTGGTCGATATCGGCGGCGATCGTCATGCGGCTCGTCCCTGAGAGTTCCGTGCCAAAGGCGCTGGCTTTGCTCAACGGCGGCAATGCGGTCGCGACGACATTGGGTGCGCCCATCGGCAGCCTGCTCGGCGGGCTGATCGGTTGGCGCGGTGCCTTCTTCTGCGTGGTGCCGCTCGCCGCGATCGCTTTCCTGTGGCAGTGGCGCAGCCTGCCCGCCCTGCCGCCCGAAAAGGCGACGGTCCGCGCGCGCGACGTGTTCGCCCTCCTGAAGCATCGTCCGTTCGCCATCGGCATGATAGCGGTCTCGCTGTTCTTCTTCGGCCAGTTCACGCTCTTCACCTATTTGCGCCCGTTCCTGGATCTGGTGACAGGCAACGACGCACCGCTGATCTCGGGCATGTTGCTGGCGCTTGGCGTTGCGGGTTTCGCCGGCACGATCGTGATCGGCTGGCTGCTCAAGTCGCATCTCTACAGCTTGCTTATCGCCATTCCGGCGGCCTTGGCGGTCATCGCTATCACGCTCGTCGAAATCGACGGCACGCCGCTGAAGGTCGGTCTGCTGCTCACGCTCTGGGGCCTGCTCAGCACGGCCGCCCCGGTCGGATGGTGGACTTGGCTCAGCAAGACCATGCCGCACGAGGCAGAGGCCGGCGGCGGCCTGATGGTCGCGATCATCCAGCTTGCGATCATGCTGGGTGCAATCGTCGGCGGCCTGCTGTTCGACGGCTGGGGTTATCGCGGGCCGTTCAGCTTCGCCGCCGGGCTCCTCGTGATCGCGTCGATGCTGGCGGTACTCACATCGCGCGTCGGCATAGCGCGGGACATAGCCGAACAACCGGCCTGACAGGGAGGGCGCTGCCATGACCGACCGATCTTCCACATTCGGGCGCCGCGGCGTGCTGAAGGCTGGCGCCGCCGGCCTCGCCACGCTGGGCGTCCTCGCGATCCCCTCTCTCGCTTCAGCAAAGGAACACATCATGACACAGCTTTGGGACAAAACGTTTCCGCGCAGCAAAGCCGTCGATCACCAGAAGGTATCGTTCAAGAACCGCTACGGCATCACCCTTGCTGCGGATCTGTATCTCCCCAAGGATCGCGGGACGGGTAAGCTCGCGGCGATCGTAGTCAGCGGCCCGTTCGGCGCGGTGAAGGAGCAATCCTCGGGCCTCTATGCCCAGACCATGGCCGAGCGCGGGTTCGCAACGCTGGCCTTCGATCCTTCCTATACGGGCGAGAGCGGCGGAGAGCCGCGTAACGTCGCATCGCCCGACACCAACACCGAGGATTTCAGTGCCGCCGTCGACTTCATCGGGCTGCGGCCGGAGATCGACCGCGAGCGGATCGGCGTCATTGGCATCTGTGGCTGGGGCGGCATGGCGCTCAGCACAGCGTCGATCGACAAGCGGATCAAGGCCGTCGTCGCCAGCACCATGTACGACATGACCCGCGTCATGTCGAAGGGCTACAATGACAGCACGACTCCGCAGCAGCGCACCGAGGCGCTGGAGCAGATGAGCCGCCAGCGCTGGATCGACGCTGAGAAGGGTACTCCTGCCTATGGCCCGGTCTCGCTGGAGCTGAAGGGCGGGGAGCCGGAGTTCGTCGTGCAATATGCCGCCTATTACAAGACGAAGCGCGGCTTCCATCCCCGCGCGATCAACTCGAATGCCGCATGGTCGCTCACTACACCGCTGCCGTTCTTCAATCTGCCGATCCTCACCTATATTGCGGAAATCTCACCCCGGCCGATCCTGCTCGTGCATGGCGAGAAGGCCCATTCCCTCTACTTCAGCGAGACGGCCTATGCGGCAGCGGCGGAGCCCAAGGAATTGGTGATCATTCCCGGTGCCACCCACACCGACCTCTATGACCAGGTCGACATCATCCCGTTCGACAAGCTGACCAGCTTCTTCCAGGAGCATCTCGCCGCGTGACCGGAAAAGGACATGCGGCCGCGCGCGACAAATGGTCGGGCGCGGCCACATGTCCTATGCGGACCCGAGCCGGTTGCTCGGTGTTTTCTTCCGCCCGCGCGCTATCGGTTTTTCCGGCAGGGTCTTGCCATATTCGTTCCACCAGGCGGTCAGCGCCTCCATGGTGGGGCCAAGCCCGCGCGCCTTGGCTGTCATCTCATATTCGACGCGCGGCGGCACCTCCGCGAAAACGGTGCGCGAGACCAGGCCGTCTGCCTCCAGTTCGCGGAGCTGGGCGGTGAGCATGTGCTGCGTGATGCCGGGGATGCCCTTTCGCAACTCCCCGAAGCGGTGCACCCGCTGATGCAGCAGCCACATGATTTCCAGCTTCCATTTGCCCGAAAGCATCGCGAAGGCGCGGCGCATCTCATCCTGCATGGTGAAGCTACCATCATCCATTAGTATGGTTTTCCATACCTAGTGTCACAAATTCATCCTACTTGCAGCTTGTTATCCTGGATGACATTTCGATACAGGTTCGCGGCGCTGTTGGGAATGCTTCAGGTCCGACGAACGTGATTTAACCGGATAGTCGCCCGCATTGGGGGCGGATGGGAAGCGTCATGGCCGCAATCTGTACATATTGGATCAGCACGGGATTGCTTGTCCTGCTCTATCTGGCGTCCGCTTTCCTGTACGCTACAAAGAAGGACTGGGTCAGATCGGTCCTCGTCGAACTGAGTTATCCGGCGCCTTATCTGCTGCCCTTCATGATCGTGGTGAAGATCGCCGGCCCGGTGGCGATCCTGTCTCGCGTTAGCGTGGCACTCAGCGATCTCGCCTATGCCGGTATCTTCTATCATCTGTTGCTCTCGGGGATGGCCCATCTCGGCGTAGGCAAGCCGAAGGGCGCCATGCCCGCGGCTGTGGCGCTGGTGCTCCTGACCGCGTCGTTCGCCACGCAGAACGCGGCACGCGACATCCCATCGCCCTATGCGCCGGCTTTTGCCGCGCCCCTATCAACGCTTATCGGAAGGACTTCATAATGGGCCGCCTCGACGGAAAAGTCGCCATCATCACCGGCGCAGGCCGCGGTATCGGCCGCGCCACCGCCAGGCTATTCGCCGCGGAGGGTGCGAAGGTCGCGGTCCTCTCGATCACGCCTGCGAATGTCGATGCGGTCGTCGCGGACATCGAGACCGCCGGTGGGACCGCGCTCGGCGTACCGACCGACGTCAGCGATCCGGATCAGATCAAGGCGGCCGTCGACAAGGTGGTCGCCGCCTGGGAACAGATCGACATCCTGGTCAACAATGCCTTCGATCCCGCTGTGGTCATGTCGCCGATCAACGATCTGTCGGTCGAGCAACTCCAACGCAACCTCGATACCGGCCCGATCGCCAGCCTGCGAGTGATGCAGGCCTGCTATCCCTATCTCAAGGCCAGTGGCGAAGGTCGGGTCATCAATTTCGGATCGCCGGCGGCCACACTCGGCATGTCGCCCTACGGCCCTTATAACATGGCCAAAGAAGCCACGCGGGCGCTCACGCGCACAGCGTCGCGCGAATGGGGGCCGGACAACATCACCGTCAACAATGTCCTGCCCGTTGCCGACACCTGGGGTGCGGCGGAAGCGAATGCGCCTGCGCCCAACAGCGCGCTTGCACGTTTTGGTTCGCCTGACGAGGACATTGCCCCGGTGGTGCTGTTCCTCGCCAGCAAGGATGCCCAGTTCCTGACCGGCTATAGCCTCACCCCTGACGGCGGCATGATTATCGACACAGCCCGCTAAAATCGAGAAGCGACGGCTTTCCGGTGATCGATCGTCTGTAAATGGCCAGTCTGAGCGCGGCCGAGCGTTGCTCATTCCGAGGTCAATTAGCAAAGAAGCGCAAACGTCCGATTCAAGCGAAACCCGCCGTGCGAGAGTGTGATCGCGAATGGCGAGTTTGTCCCAAATTCGGCCGGTTATTGGCGTGCTACAAGGGTGCTCCTTATTGTCTTTCAACAAATAAGCGGGCGCTTTTGATTAGGTGAGGGCGTCATTAATTATTCGCTTTGACGTCCGCCATTTGAAAGGATGGAAGCGACTGTGGGACCCAGTGTGGGACTGAGGGAGTGAAAATAAAAAGAAGCAATAGAAACAGTTAGATAGTTCAGTTGTTCGAATCCCACCCTGTCCGCCAAGAATTGCTGATAAATAAGCGAAAATTTGGCTATACGCCGCCTCTTCCCATATTTCACTTAGTCTCGAAGTTTCAGACAAACGGGCTAAGCTGTCGGCGAATCAAGCAGCGTCGGCCAATTCCAGCCTGCCGACGACGATGTCATTCTCATGCGCGCGAGCCTGCGCCAGATCGAAAGCGGTCTGCATGCGCATCAGCGTATCGGCCTTAACCCCAAACGCCTTCTCGAAGCGGATGGCCATCTCTGCCGTCAGAGCAGAATGGCCATTGAACAAGGTGCTCAATGCCTGACGCGAGACGCCGAAGTGTTCGGCCAAAGCCTTAACCGTCAAACCGTAGGGCTCCACAATCTCAGACTTCAGCCATTCCCCGGCATGGACGTGGATCGACGGATGCAGCTTAATCGCCATGATAGTCCTCCAAATCCATATCGGTCAGCTCGCCCTCCTCGTTGATCTGGAAGGTCAGGCGCCAGTTCTTCGTCACGGTCATCGACCAGCTCCCGTCGCGATCACCCATCAGCCTGTGCAGGCCATAGTTCGGCGGTATCGCAAGCTCATCCAGAGATCCGGCCGCGTCGATGAAAGCGATCATCTTGCGGAGCCGATTGACGTCTCCCACAAGACCCTTGGACGAGCCCGTTTCCACGAAACGGCGCAGCGCCTTATCGGTGATGCTCTCGATCTCCACGCTTCACGATATGGGTAAAGCAACTTCACGTGTCAAGTGAAGCTTGACGCGGGTTCTATGGCACTGGCTTGGCGAAAAGCCTCTCCTCTTGATGGTGACGCAGGCCATGCTCGTAAGCACCTGCGCCCAAAACGTAACCGCATCTATCGAATTGGCGCGCAAACGGGAGACTCGTCGCACCAGGGGGTCTCACACCCATTTCCAAGAAAAATTGCGACCGTCTGATCTAGGGCCGCAACTTTTTGCCGAGCGACAGCGAACACCATTGTGAAGGCGCCCGATCGGCGCACCTTTCATCACAATCCGTGTCGGAGCTGAGCCAATGAAAATCCGGAAGAATTTCGCCCTGTCGCTGGCCTGTGGGCTGTTCATGGCGGCAGCGCCCACTCAGAGTTTCGCAGCACTGCCGCAAGGCGCCAAGGCCCCCGATTTCACGCTGAACGCGGCGCTTGGCGGCAAGTCGTTCAATCTGTCGCTGGCAAAGGCGCTGAAGAAGGGCCCGGTCGTGCTCTACTTCTTCCCGGCGGCCTTCACTTCAGGCTGCACGGTGGAGGCGCATATGTTCGCCGAGGCGACGGGTAACTTCAACAAGCTGGGCGCCAGCGTCATTGGCGTCACCGCAGGCAACGTCGAGCGCGTCGCCGAATTCTCGAAATCGGAATGCCGCAACAAATTTGCCGTAGCCGCCGATCCGGGTGCCAAGGTTGCAGCGAAGTTCGACACGACGATGCAAGGCGCCAAGCAGACGATTTCGAACCGTACCTCGTTCGTGATCGCGCCCAACGGCACCATCCTGCTCAGCTATACCGACATGAACCCCCAGGCCCACATCGAGAAGACGATGGCGGCGGTGCGCGCATGGAAAGCCAAGCACGGCTGATCCGGCCTGTCGCTTTCGGTCGTCCCCAGTCCCTGTGAGTTCCAATCATGCTTGTTGCCCTGTTGTCCGCCTTTCTGGGCGGGCTGATCCTGAACCTCATGCCCTGCGTATTCCCGATCATTTCGCTCAAAGCGTTCGGGCTGGCCCGGCAAGGGGGCGACCCGAAGCGCATGCGGCAGGAGGGGGCGGCGTTTTTCGCCGGCACCCTGCTCGCGATGCTGGCGCTTGCCGGCACTCTGATCGGGCTACGGGCCGGCGGACAAGCGGTGGGCTGGGGTTTTCAGCTCCAGTCTCCGCTTGTCGTGGGCCTGCTGATCCTGGTGCTGCTAGGCTCAGCGCTCAACCTTACCGGCCTGTTCGAATTCGGGCTTGGCCTGCAGCGCATGGGCCAGACGCTGGATGACAAAGACGGGTTGCTCGGCGCGGCGCTGACCGGCGCGCTGGCTGTCGTGGTGGCGACGCCCTGCGCTGGCCCCTTCATGGCCGGAGCCATCGGTTTTGCCCTGGTGCAGCCCCCCTTGGCTGCGCTCTCAATCTTTGCGGCGCTGGGTGCCGGCGTCGCGGCTCCGTTCACGCTGCTGTCCTTCAGCCCGGGACTTGCCCGGCGTCTGCCGCGCCCCGGTGCATGGATGACGACGCTCAAGCATGCGCTGGCCTTCCCGATGCTCGCCGCTGCCGCGTGGCTGCTGTGGGTCCTGGCCCAGCAGACGGGTAGCGGGGGGCTGGCGCTGATGCTGGGCTGCGCGCTGCTGCTGGCGTTCGCCTGCTGGATCTTCGGCATTGCGCAAAGGCGCCGCATGTCCGGCCGTCCCGCGAAGGCCCTGCACGGCATGGCCGCCGTCGGCCTCGTGGCGATCGGCGTACTTTTCGCCTCGCCCGGCAGCGCCCTGCGCGCGCCGGCCAAGCCTGCCCTCGCCGAAGCATCGACCCCGTCCGCCGAGAGCAAGCCAGTGCCATGGTCGCCCGAAGCGGTCGCCAGGGAGCGTGCTGCGGGCCGCGCCGTATTCGTCGACTTTTCGGCGGAATGGTGCCTCACCTGCAAGGTGAACGAGAAAGCCGTGCTTTCCACCGATGCGTTCAAGGCCGCCATCGCCGAGACCGGCACGACCTATATGGTCGCGGACTCGACCAACTATGACGCGCGGATCGAGCAGGCTATGATGGAACTCGGACGATCCGGGCTTCCGCTTTACCTCGTCTACCCGGCGAAGGGCGGCGATCCGGTGATCCTGCCGCAGCTGCTCGACATAAAGACGGCTGTTGCGGCCCTGAAGACCGCCGCTGGCAAGAAGGTTTGACGAAGCGATGATACGATTTCGAATGCCGCCGCCCGAGGCTTTTTAGGACCAGCGTGCCAAACGACCTGCCTCTGGAACATGCCTGGCCCGGCCTGATGGCGCAGGCGCAGGACGGTAACCAGCGCGCCTACCGACTGGTGCTGCGCGCGCTGGTGCCGGCTGTCCGCGTACGGGTCCGCCGCCGGATCTTCGATGACGTTCTGGCCGAGGACGTGGTGCAGGAAGTGCTGATGACCATCCACCGGCTGCGCCATACGTACGACCCGGCCCTGCCGCTGTCCCCGTGGGTATCGGCCATCGTTTCGGCCCGCGCCGTCGATGCGCTGCGCAAGCAGGGCCGATCGCACGGGCGGGAGGTCAATGATGAAGACATGCTGGGCGCCGCCGTCGATGTCGGAGCATCGGCCGCGTTCGAGGCAATGGCTACCGAGCGGGAAGTGGCAGGAATGTTGAGTGTGCTACCCGAACGCCAGCGCCAGATGGTGGAAATGGTGAAGCTGCGGGAAATGTCGCTGGACGATGCCGCGCAGGAAAGCCGGCTCTCCATCTCCGCGGTAAAATCCCTGCTGCACCGCGCGCTCCTGAGATTACGTGAACATGGAGATCAGACACATGGTTGATCATGACACCCTGATCGATACCCTATGCGACGAAGCCCCGCCCGTCCGCCGCGTGGCTCCGGCGCGGTACCGCGCGCTTGCCTGGGCGCCGGTGGCGCTGGGCGCCGGCTATCTGGCGACCCAGTTCATCCACCGTTCCGCCACCGACTGGGCCGGGCCATTGGCGGGCATCGCTGCCGCCAATATCGCTCTTTCGCTTACGCTCGGTCTTGCTGCCTTCATCGCCGCACTGTCCGTCAGCGTGGCGGGCGGCGCAGCACGGCTGAACCTGTTGATTGGAACAAGCGCGGCGACCTGGCATCAGCATTTCCCGGCATCCACGAGGCGAACTGGGACACGGCAGCTACTGCTTCACCTTCGTGCTGGCGGCAGGGGTTCCGATGATCCTCGTCGCAATCCTCGCGCTACGTCGGACACGGTCTTTGACGCCCGTCCGCTCTCTGACCCTGGCCGGCGCCGGGATCGCGTTCCTGTCTTTTGCTCTCCTGGCCTTTTGCCACCCCATCGAGATGTCGGCGATGGATTTCGTAGGGCACCTTGCGGCCGGTCTGCTGCTGGGCGCGATCACGATCCTGCTGGGCCGAAAATCGATCGCGGCCTGAGGTGAACGGCTGATCGCCCGGTTCGGGCAGCGGCAGAGCACACCGATGGCATCGGCCTGAAAACAATCCCGCCAATGCCTCCCAGCTTTCCGCATTGACGCGGTGCAGCATCACACCTAACAGCGCGCGCTCTCAATACGCTAAGCCCTATCAGGCGCAGCTTTGCTCAGCGCTGGAGGCGCCGCTTGACGATGAACATGACTTTCGCCGATCTGTCTTTGGCACCGTCTTTGCTGCAGGCGCTAGCTGAGGAAGGCTATGTCAGCCCTACTCCTATCCAGGCCCAATCCATACCGATGCTTTTGCAAGGGCGTGACATGCTCGGCATGGCGCAGACAGGCACGGGCAAGACCGCCGCGTTCGCGCTGCCCTTGCTGCACCGCCTCGCCGTGGATCCGCGTCCGGCGCCCAAGGGCGGCGCCCGCGTCCTTGTGCTCGCCCCCACGCGCGAACTGGTTTCCCAGATCGCCGCGGGCTTCGAGAGCTTCGGCCGCCATGTGCAGCCGCAAGTGGCAACGATTTTCGGCGGCGTCAGCCAGTTCCATCAGGTCAATGCACTGAAGGCCGGTGTAGACATCATCGTGGCTACGCCGGGGCGTTTGCTGGACTTGATCGAACAGGGCCTGTGCGACTTGTCCGCGCTGGAAGCGCTGGTCTTGGACGAAGCCGACCAGATGCTGGACATGGGGTTCGCCAAGCCGATCGAGCGCATTGTCGAAGCCCTGCCGAAGGATCGGCACACGCTGCTGTTTTCGGCAACGATGCCGAAATCCATCGCCGCACTGGCCGACAGCCTTTTGAACGATCCGGCCAAAGTGGAGATCGCGCCCCCCTCGACAACCGTCGATCGCATCGAACAGTCCGTGATGTTCCTCGATGCAGCCGACAAGAAGACGGCACTGCTGACTTTGCTGCAGGCACAGGACATCGGCCAGGCTGTCGTCTTCACTCTGCAGAAGAACATCGCCAACGAAGTCTGCGCTTTCATCAGCGAGGCCGGCATCACCGCCGAGGCGCTGCACGGCAACAAGTCGCAGGGTCAACGCGAGCGTGCGCTGGACGCATTCCGTGCCGGGACCGTACAGGTTCTCGTGGCGACCGATATCGCCGCGCGCGGCATCGACGTCGACACGGTGACGCATGTGTTCAATCACGACCTCCCCAGCCTGCCGGAAAGCTATGTCCACCGCATCGGCCGCACCGGCCGCGCCGGACGTAGCGGCTTTGCCATCACGCTGTGCGATGCCGAGCAGCGGGCCTGGCTGCATGACGTAGAGCGGGAAATCGGCCGAACCCTGACGGTTCAGGCTGATCACCAGTGGCATTCGGAAACCGCGCGGCACTCCACCATGCGCGCACCCGTGCTGGGCGGCGGGCCCGCCAAACAAATCAAACCGCAGAAAGAGCGCGTGCGAAAAGTCTGGACCGAGGAAGAAAAGCTAGCCGCGCGAGCAGCGGCAAAGGCAGCCTGACAAGGATTTGGATTGGGGTGGCACGGGCAATGCCCGGCGGGATTTCGACGCGAAACAAACCGTCGAGCCACCCCGATTTTGCACTATTACGATTATCGGGCGGCAGAAGACCGAAATGCGGGCGCATTTTGGATTGGCAGCCCATGGCCGGGCGAGAATATTCGTTTGGCTGAAATAACCTGGCGCGCTCGCACAGTCGACGAGCTGGTTTCCATCACCCATCACCCGCGCAAAGTCTCTGCCATCGGCCCCGCTGGGTCGATTAGCTTCTTCACGGCTGATGCGAAATTCTCTTCGGTAAAAAGCGGCCTGCGAATCCTGCTTTTCATACTCGAAAGTTGGTGCACCCGACGGGATTCGAACCCATGGCCCCCAGATTAGGAATCTGGTGCTCTATCCGGCTGAGCTACGGGTGCACGCCGAGGCGTCCTAGCTTGCGTTCGGCGGCTTGGCAATCGCCCGAAAGCGAGAACGCTGCGTTCAGTTCGCCTGTTCGGGCGGGATCACCGGAAACGGTAGCGGCATCACCGCAATCCCTTCTTCCAGCAGTTCCTTCGCCTCCCCCAACGTCGCCTGGCCGTGGATCGTTTCGGCATCACGCTCACCGTAGTGCATGGCGCGCGCTTCCTTGACGAAACTCTCGCCAGCATTGCGCGACGACCTCAGCGCCTCAGCCTGCATCTTCGCAAGCGCCTGCATCATCTCGACCGCCTGAGGCGGCAGCGGTGCGTTGGCTACGGGTGCGGGCGCCTGAAGCGGGGGAACGGCCGGAACCGGAAGCTGGCGGCGCGCCGGGGGCGCTTCTGCCAGCTGGTTGCCCTTGCGGGCGAGGCGCGGGGCCTGCACAGCCTTGTCGACATCTCCCGATCCGCATTGCGGACAGGACACGAAGCCCCTTTCCTGCTGACGCGCGAAATCGTCCGAAGACTTGAACCAGCCTTCGAATCGATGCTGCCCCGCGCGGCATTCCAGGTCGTAAACGATCATGCCGAACGCTATGCGGGGATAGCGCGGCGATTGGCAAGGCTGGGCAACTGCGCCCGTACCGCCGTGATCCGTTCGGGATCGAGGTCGACGAAGGCGAGGCCAGCGCTGCCCCCGTCATCCGCGCCGCCCATGTCGAGCAGCACTTCACCCCAGGGATCGACGACCAGCGAGTGACCATAGGTCTCGCGCCCATCCTCATGGACGCCGACCTGCGCAGCGGAGAGGACAAAGGCGCTCGCCTCCACGGCGCGGGCGCGCTGCAGGAGGTGCCAGTGCGCCTTTCCGGTGGGCACGGTGAAGGCGGCGGGGACCGCGATCACATCGCAGCCGGCACGGCCCAACGCTTCGAACAGCGCGGGGAAACGCACGTCATAGCAGATCGCCAGGCCGAGGCGGCCGAGCGGGGTCTCCACCGTCACCACTTCATCGCCAGCGGTGTAGGCGTTTGATTCGCGCCAGGATTCGCCTGTCGCAAGATCGACGTCGAACATGTGCATCTTGTCGTAGCGGGCGCGAACGTCGCCCTTGTCGTCGATCACGAAGGCGCGGTTGGCCCACTTGCCGTCCTCACGCTCGATGGCGAGCGAGCCGATGTGGACCCACATGCCCTCGCGCTGCGCCGCCGCCCGCACGGCGGCAAGAACCACGTCGTCCGCCTCGCTGCGGATCGACAGCTTACCGCGCTCGCGCTTGCGGTCGAGCAGGCCGGACATCTCGGGCGTGAACAGCATCGCCGCCCCGCCTGCCCGCGCCTCTGCGACCGCGTCGGCGATCGTGGCAGCGTTGGCCTGCGGGTCGATACCCGTCGTCATCTGCAGCAGCGCGGCGCGGGTCACCTGCTTCAAAGCCCGAGGATGGCGTCGAGCTTGCCCTCGCGGTCGAGCGCGTTGATGTCGTCGAAGCCGCCATAGGCCTTGTCGTCCACCAACACCTGCGGGACCGTGGCGGCGCCGGGCACGCGGCCCACCATCTCGGCGCGCTTGGGGCCGCCCATGGTCACGTCGTATTCCTCGTAAGTCACGCCCTTGCCGTCAAGCAGGCCCTTGGCCGCGACGCAGTAGGGGCAGCCCCACTTGGTGTAGATCTCGATCCTGGGCTTGCTCATGCGATACTCCTTCAAGAACGCTCTGGTTCAAGGTGCGACCCTTGAAAGGCCGGGCCGCTAACATATCTAGTGTCACGAGTCATGGCCCGCCATGGGGATGGCTCATCGACGAGGCGCCGGACTGCCGGGCCTCACCCTTACGAAGATTGCTCAGTTGAGGATTTTTGTCATGAACCGTATCGATTTTTCGCCCTACCGCCGCACCATGGTCGGTTTCGACCGCCTGTTCGACATGATCGAGAACCAGGGCCGCGCGCAGGCTGGCGACAAGTACCCCCCCTTCAATATCGAACGCCGGGCCGCGGACGCCTACCGCATCACGCTGGCCATCGCTGGCTTCAAGCCGGCGGAC
>Ga0308165_1003302_pt1 | contig 17519 bp, 18 predicted proteins | sample PhyWR2_FD_201032 | JGI IMG/M metagenome (GOLD analysis project Ga0308165, IMG submission 201032) | Phyllosphere microbial communities from UC Gill Tract Community Farm, Albany, California, United States - DLSLW.R2 | ecosystem: Host-associated > Plants > Phyllosphere > Unclassified | place: USA...
AAGTCAAATAATTCTGCTTTTAAGCCGACCTTGGAATAGGCTTTTTCGATCATTTTCATTCATATAACTTGTTTTATATTGTTATAAAAACAGATATTTTGCTAATAGATTAAATGTTTTTCAATGGTTCCTCACCATAATCATTTGGCTGTGGATTACACTTTGACTGATGCTGAAGTTGCAGAGCTGAAAGCAAAACTTTTAAGCAGTGGTTTAAGTTCTGCTGAACTGATTGCAACTGCATGGGATAGCGCTCGTACCTTCCGTGGTTCTAACTCGATTCTGCGCTCTTACGCAGAAGTGTATGCGCAAGACGACAACAAAGAAAAATTTGTGAGAGACTTTATTGCTGCATGGACAAAAGTAATGAATGCAGACCGTTTTGATATGAAGAAATAATTTCACTGATTTAGCTTAGAAAAAACCGCCTTGAGGGGCGGTTTTTTATAGACTTCAATATGTTGATATTATTTGATTTATAAGCTTAGTTGCGTATAAAGCTTATTGTGTTAATTTTAGAGATTATTAAATTTTAACTTTCGCCAATTTTTCTAAAATTTCACTTTTTGCCTTATCTAATAATTTAGGGTTAGTCTTAACTGATAAAAGTTCTTTTTGTTTATTTCCCATAAAATAAGCGATACGTTCGGCATTAGCACCTGATGGATGAGGTAAGCCAGATAAAACCTGATCACTGTTTAACAAACCTTCTTTAACCAAGCTATCAAAAACTTTGCATACTTTTGGACCTAGCGGAATATATAATGCATTAGGTAATTGACGAATTTCTTCTTTTAAATACTTATCAATTAAATCGACCATAAGGGGATGTTTTATCATATTAGGGGTAGAACCACTATAATCTTGCCCATCTACAAAAACTGGATGACGTAAAACAGAAGTTGTATGAACTAAATGTGCATTTGTATTAAATAAAGAATCTGTACTTTTAATACCAAGTTTTTTATCTAGACCAATATAATCTAATAATTGCACTAGGTTTTTTCTTAATGTTCCGCTAAAAGCTCCTTCTACTTTAGCATTTTTTAAAATTTCATTAGTGGAAAGCCCTTTTTTAATAGAATTTTCTACTGAAATAAGAGCATTCAATAATTGCGTTTTACCAGGTGTTATTCCAACTAAAACAACTTTGGCGTTCGGTGTAAGATAGTCAAACGGGATGTAATAGCTTTCTACAGCTCCATCTTTCGCAATTCTCAAAGATTCTAACTGTTCCAATGTTGTATCAGATTTTATAACAACTTTTTTTAAGGCAGAAGCCATCTCTGAGTAAGATTTAGTACCCATATATTCCTCGTAAATAATTTATTGAATGGATTTAGCTTTAGTTAGTAACTTAAATAACTATTGAAATTATAAGTAGAAATAATATTTCCATTATCAGCAACAACAGTTACCCCACCTTTGTCTAAAACTTTTAATGCTGTCTTCCTTAATTTCCGTAATTGCATAATTTTCAGATCAATCATTGATATTTCATCCTTTATATTCTTTTGATTTGTAAAATATTTATCACCATCTATTTCACCAAAAAGAATATTAAAATCAATCATATCTTTAGTAATGCCGCGTTGCTTCATCCGCTTATTACTATGGCGAGTTGTATTGAAACTATGCATCTTTCATTCCTCTAATTTTTTCTAACTCCGAAGAAAAAAACACTCTCATAACACAATTTAAAAATTCGTTTTCATCTATGTAATAAGCATTTGCAAGAATAGATACTGTGTTTAATGGCAAATCAAAAAAACCATTTTCTAATTCAACAACTGTTTTTTTATCAAAAAGATAGTGTTTAGTTTGAAATACTTTCAGATCGAATAAAGCCCCTAAACTTTCTCTCTTTTCTTTTAAAAAGTAACCAAATTCTGGGGCTGTTTTCACTTCATTTAAGGATTGACTATTCTTTTTGATTAAGCCTTTGGTAGGTATAAAACCTCGTTTTGTGCTTAACCATAATTTAATGGCATTAAAATCAAAATCTCCTGAATCACCATTAAAAAAACCTTGTGAATGAGCATTTTTTACAGTTCGCTCATCTAGATCAGCCATGAGTGCAATAACTTTGAATTTATCCAAATCACAAATAAAATGATTTGAATCCTGTTCACCATCTATTCCAAATCTTAAAAGTGCGAGATCTACAATTACGCGTGTATTAGGAGAAATAGGTGAAAAGTCGCTATGAATATGTTGAAGATAGATATTTACATCTTCAACAATATCACTCCAATGTTCAGAAGTCGGAATACCATTTACCGCATATTCATATAGAGTTAGACATGCATTACAAATAAATGTATTCATAAAAGTCTGCTTCGCAACTTTTTGTAGTTCTTCATCAAGACTGTACAAACTAGGTTGATGTATAATTTCAGAGGATTCTGGAGGTAAACCAAATAGTTTATCTGTGCTCCCTTTTAGATAATCATCTGAATAATTTTCCGTAATAATCTGATGAAGATATGAAGCCTCAAATATATTCGATAAATAAGACTCTAAGCTTATAATTTTATTATCTAATTCAAAACAACTTAATAACATAATGTTTTTTTCCAGAAAAAATCACAAATTTAATAATTGGAATAATACATGATTTTTTTTGTTTGTCAAAAATATTTATGATTTTTTCTTGAAAATTTCATGATTAATTTTGATGCTTTATTTAATATAATGGTCTTTATACAAACTGCACGTGTACATTAATTTAAAAATCAAATATTTAAAATTATTACCACAACACAAAAATGCGAAAAATCCAGGTTGGAAACAAGTCGGCTTTTTTTATGAGCGGCTTTGATATGTTTTGCCAACCAAAAATGGATCTTTAACTTAAAAAAAAAACATTTTTATTAAAAATTAAGTTAATTGAAGTTTGAATAATATCGTTCTCCAACTCATCCCACTCGACAAACTCAGGCTCCATCAACAACGTCTGCGACACAAAGCCATAGCAGACCCGTTGCACATTTAAACTCATCCGTTTGAGCTGTCCAGCATCCTGAATAAAAGGTGCAAGAATGTTTTGCCACATTTGCATCATCATTTTGTAACTCTTACGGTAACTCTCAATATTGGAAATTTGACGTTCCAGCAAAAAGGTCTGTGCCCATAGAAACTGCTGTGCTTGAATCTGCTCAAGCTGAAAATGAATCACCTGTCTTAAATAATCATCCAGAGCCATATCTGTGGATAACTTGATCAGGCTTTGTGCATAAGTTTTTAAGTCCTCAGCATTGTTTTTCACATGTCGGTGAATGGTCAGCGCAACCAAATCTTCTTTCTTGGAAAAATATTCATAGAACGTGCCCAAGCCTACACCGGCCAAATCGGTAATCTCGCGAATGGTAATGTCATGTGCAGCACGCTCATGCAAAAGCCGAACAAAACTGTCCTGCAAGGCTTCCTGAGTCAGCTTGGCTCTGGACTGACGCGGCTTACGCCGTACTTGAATGTCTGGATTTTTCATAAAACTCTTGATCAAACAAAGCCGAACATCCTGTGGCTATTTTTTCTCTATACTGGAATGAAAAGCCCAGAACAACAAGCAGGAAATATAGACGATGAATACATCGAACCAGTTATCAAATCAGACATGGATGACCCATCAGATCAGCAACCAGTTTGACGAACTGCAAGACTACAACCTGTTTGAAACAGACACCGTATTAAAAGAAATTTTGCACCGTTACGGCAGTCAGGATCAGGCCACCTTGTCGCAGATGGGGAAAGTGGTGGGATCAGCCGAGTATTATCAATATGCCGATTTAGCCAATAAACACACCCCCATTTTGCATGCCTTCGATGCGCGCGGTCGCCGTAAAGACTATATTGAATTTCATCCTGCATGGCATCAATGGATGGCTTTAAACCGCAAATTTGACAGCCATGCTCATCCATTTAATCATACAGAATCATCTGCCAAATGGGTGGAGTGGGCAGCACGTTTTTACTTAAGCGGACAGGTGGAATGTGGCAGTTTATGCCCGACTTCGATGACGCTTGGCAGTATTCCGCTGATTCAGCGTGAACCTGAACTATGGGCAAAAATAGGCGAGAAACTGCTATCTACCGAATACGATGAACGTGACCTGCCAATAGCCCAGAAGAAATCGATTTGGCTCGGGATGGGCATGACCGAAAAGCAGGGCGGTTCGGATGTGCGTGCCAATGAGACACTGGCTGTACCTGTCGCTGAGTCAGGTCGTGGCAAGGCTTATTTACTGACTGGACATAAATGGTTTTTTTCTGCGCCGATGTGTGATGCACATTTGGTGGTAGCGAAAACCGAGCAAGATGGCTTGGCCTGTTTCTTTGTGCCGCGCTGGCTGGAAGATGGCACGAAAAACAATATTCATGTGCAGCGTCTAAAAGAGAAAGTCGGTAACCGCAGCAACTCTAGTTCCGAAGTCGAATTTAAGGATGCCTGGGGCATCATGATTGGCGAAGCAGGACGCGGCATTCCGACCATTATTGAAATGGCGAACTACACCCGCTTAACCTGTTCGGTCGGCAGTAGCGCGATGCTGCGTCAGGCTCTAGTGCAATGTATTGCCTATACTCGTCAGCGTAAGGCTTTTGGAAAACACTTGGCCGAACAGCCTTTGATGCGTGCTGTGTTGGCAGATTTAGCTTTGGAAACAGAAGCTGCGATGCAACTCAGTTTCCATCTGGCACATTGTTATGAATCGGATGATGCTCTGTCTCTGGCATGGAAAAGAATCATGACACCTGCTTCCAAGTTTTGGATTTGCAAACGTGCAGTTGAGCTGACCGGTGAGATGATGGAAGTCTTTGGCGGCAATGGTTATGTCGATAACGGTATCATGGCACGCATATTCAAAGAAGCTCCGGTGAATACCATTTGGGAAGGGTCGGGTAATGTCATGTGTCTGGATGTACTGCGTGCAATTGCACGAGAACCTGAATCCATTGAAGTGCTGTTTAAAGATTTGGCATCGACTGTGATGCAAGATGAAACGCTGAAAAATGAATTACAAAACCTGTTTAAACTATTCCAAAAATCGCCTGAAGAACTGCAGTTTATGGGGCGCAGTCTGGTCAGTCGTCTGGTGATTTTAGCGCAAGCAGTGTTGTTGAAACGTTATGCCCCGGATTACGTGGCCGATGCTTTTATTCAAACGCGTTATAGCGAATTTCATGGCCGAGTGGTCGGTATGATTGAAGCGAAGCAGGTAGATGTGGAAAGATTGCTAGAGCGGGTTTTAGCTCACGTTAACTGATATTGTCATGATAAAAGTCCTTCTCTTGCGCCATCTATGGCTCAGGGAGAAGGCGTGGGATGAGGGCAGGGGATGAAAATATTAATTAAAAGTCTCTCACTTGAGTACTTAAAATATATTTTGTGAATTTTTGAAATGAGAAAAACCCTTTCATAAATTTATTTTTTATTGTGATGATCAAGGAAAGTAGAGCTTCAGCTACTTACACGAACATAAGCTTGAAACTGGAAAATTTATATTCATTTAAGAAAATTTATTTAATATGTTTTAGAAATTTTTGATGATCACTACCTGTATGTATCAACAAATTAAACAATGGGCCAAAGCACTTAAAAAAGAGATTGTGGTCGTTTGGCTGGTAGCTAAACATGAGCGAACACCTGTCTGGATCAAACTACTGGCACTGATGATTGCGGCATATGCGCTATCACCGATTGATCTGATTCCCGATTTTATTCCAGTGCTGGGCTATCTGGATGATCTTATTATTGTGCCCTTGGGGCTGCTATTGGTGATTAAGCTTACGCCAAAAGAAATTATAGACGATTGCAGAATTCGTGCCTCGCTATTGGCGGAACGGCCTGTCAATCGCTGGGCGGCAGGCGTGATCATTTTAATCTGGTTGCTCTTGCTCGGCTATTTGGCCATGCATTTTTTCAATATGCATACATTGTAAGAACTGGTTGATCTAAAGACTAAGAATAATAGATTAAGTATTTGAAATTATTATTTTTTATATAAACTGTATCGCACGGTAAAAACCGCTTGAATTCTGTGCAAAAAAGCGTAATATCAGCTTACTGTCCAATCTGGATAGTGAATGAAAACAGGTGAGTAAAATGGCAAAGAAAAAAGGATTGCCAGAGGTTGTGGTTCACAACTTTGTGGCAAAACACATGCATGAGGTCAACAAAAGCCAAGTCTTTGTGGACCGCAAGAAAAATGCAAAACGTGGCTATGATAAGCACAAAAAAGGGAGATACTCAAATGACTATCTCTCTTTTTATTTCACTGTATTTTCTTAGATCTGAATAGAATTAAGCGCCTACAATACGGGTTGCAGATTTCACCATATCCCCCAGGCCATGGGTCTTGAAGTAATACTCCATCCAGCTTTTCACCATCAGTGGATTACTCATTTTTAATACACGTTCCAGCTGTTCCTGCGCATCGGTCATTGGAACATGACAAATCGCTTTACGCACCCGCAAAATATTGCTAGAACTCATCGACAGGGTATTAAAGCCCATCGCCATCAGCAGTACAGCCGCCAATGGGTCGCCAGCCATTTCTCCACAAATACTAATCGGTTTATCATATTTATGACATTCCTGAACCAGACGGGTCAAGGCGCGTAAAACCGCAGGATGGAAATGCGAATACACATTGGCAACTCGAGGATTATTACGGTCGACTGCCAGTAAATACTGGGTCAAGTCATTGGAACCGACCGAGAAGAAATCCACCAGCTCAGAAAACTCTTCAATCTGTAACAGCACACTCGGTACTTCAACCATAATGCCGATTTTTGGCTTGGTAATTTTAACTTGTTCTTCTTCCTGAACTGCGGCCCAGTCTCGATCCAGTAGATATAAAGCTTCTTCTACTTCACTGACACTGGTGATCATTGGCAGTAAAATGTGCAAGTTATTCAGACCAATACTGGCTTTGAGCATGGCACGAATTTGTGCAGAAAAAATTTCAGGATGATCTAAAGTAAAACGGATGCCGCGCCAGCCCAGCGCCGAGTTTTCTTCTTCAATGGAGAAATAAGGTAAATCCTTATCTGCACCAATGTCGAGAGTCCGCATCACCACAGGTTTATTGGCAAAGTGACTGAGCTGCTGGCGGTAAATGGCACGCTGTTCTTCTTCGCCGGGGAAGCGGTCACGTAGCATAAACGGAATTTCAGAACGATATAAACCTACGCCTTTAGCGCCACGTTGTACCCCACGTACCACATCAATCATCAAGCCCGTGTTCACAAACAGTTTAACGGCAACTCCATCCGGCGTAATCGCATCTTTGGTCTCGTATTGCTTTAAGTCTTTAGCAAGCTGTTCTTCTTCTTTCTGAATTTCTTTATAACGGCTACGCAAACGGCGAGGCGGATTAATAAACACACGTCCCTGATGAGCATCGACAATCATCTCGACATCATCCAAGGTATTAATCGGCAGTTCAGTGACACCGACCACAGTTGGAATGCCCAGCGCACGTGCCACGATCACCATATGCGAGTTCATGGCACCTTCAGTGGTAACAATCGCGGCAATTTTATCGACCGGTAATTCAACCAGGGCCGCCGTTGAAATTTCTTCCCCAATCAGAATGCTTTCATCGGTCAGTTCGCGATGGCTGGCATCGGCTTCCTGTAAAAATGCCAGAATGCGACGGCCCAGATCTTTCAGGTCGGAAACACGTTCGCGTAGATAATCGTCTTCCATTTGTGCAAACAGGGCAATGTGATTATCAATGACATTTCTGACTGCACCTTGTGCCCAGTTACCATCGCGGATTTCAGCTTTAATTTCAGAAGGTAAAGCATTTTCATCCAGCATGCGCAAGAACACGCTAAATAGGGCGCGTTCTTCTGCCATTAAGGCATCTTGCATTTTTTCATCAAGGGATTGAATTTCCTGACGCACCGCATTCAGCGCATGATCAAGCAGTTCCAGTTCTTCACTGATGTCATCCGCTTCACGGTCAGGTACAGCCGCCAAATCTGCAGGCGGATAGAGAATGACGGCACGCCCTAAGGCAATGCCGCCTGAACCTGAAACACCCTGGAAGGTTTTATAAGCGGGAAGGTTGCTTGGCTTGCGGAATACATCGATATTGCCGACCGCATGAGCATGGGCAATTACACCGGAAAGCTGGGCACACAGCGTGACCAGGAACGATTCGGCGGCTTCACTAAAATCTTGAGATTCCTTATTTTGCACCACCAGAACGCCCATCACTTTACGGCGATACATCACCGGAACACCAAGGAAAGAATTATAAATTTCTTCCCCGGTTTCAGGCAGGTACATAAAGCGTTCGTGCTTCGGTGCATTGTCCAGATTGACGATTTCTTCGCGCTGACCTACCAGTCCGACCAGGCCTTCACTGGTATGTAAGGAAACGTGCCCCACAGCTTCAGGATTTAATCCTTTAGACGCCATGAGCAGATAACGCTGGTTACGTTCATCAAGCAGGTAAATGGAGCAGACATCTACATGCATGGCTGTAGCTACCTGATTGACCATGATGTCGAGTGACTCATGCAAACTGGTGGACGCATTGATTTCCTGCACAATGCGTCTTAAGGTGTCCAGTTGCATATTCGACATAAAATCTGCTCCACAATAAGTTTAAAACTATTTTTATTTATAACAACTTGCTACTAAAAAATCTGCCTTTTCCTGCAATTTTTTATACCTGGATGGAAGGTAACTGATGACACAGTTCTACCATCGCCTTTCGGTATACATCGCGTTTAAAATTCACGACCTGGCCTAATGGGTACCAATAACTTACCCATTGCCACTGGTCAAACTCAGGTGGGTCAGACAAATCCAGCTGAATATTTTTTGCTGGCGCTGTCAGCTTGAGTAAAAACCACTTCTGTTTTTGACCAATACACACCGGGTCTGAATCCGAGCGTATATACCGTTGCGGCAAACGATAACGCAGCCAACCTTTTGTTTGCGCTACAATTTGAACATGTTCGGGCAATAAACCAACTTCTTCTCTCAGCTCACGGTAAAGTGCCTGTTCGGGGGATTCTCCATACTGGATCCCTCCTTGTGGAAATTGCCAAGCATTGTGTCCAATGCGTTTTGCCCATAAAACTTGTCCAATGTCGTTTGCCAAAATGATCCCGACATTCGGTCGGAAACCTTCTGAGTCGATCATTTGGCTACCTAAATTTTGTGTAATGTATGACTTTTTCTACGGGGATTGTTATTTCTATATCCATCTCGAAAAAAAGCACAGCTTAAATGTTAAAAATTGCTATGATCTTAACGAATTTCTATCGACTAGCGGAGATAGATTTACAATTTTTTTCTTAAATTGCAGTTTTTACGAGTATTTTCATGAAATTGGCTTTATTTGACCTCGACCACACCCTACTCAATACCGATTCAGATTATTCATGGGGTGAGTTTTTAGTAAACGAAGGTTTAGTCGATCCAATCCGACATCGTCAAATGAATGACAAGTTTTATGAGGACTATAAAGCCGGGCAACTTGACCCGATTGCCTACAATGAATTTGTATTTGAGTTTTTAACCCAGCATGACAATCAATATTTGACTGAATTACATGAATTGTTCATGAAAAAAGTGATTCGTCCACAAATGCGCCCTGAAGGCTTTGCTGCCATTGAAAAGCACCGCGATGCCGGACATGAGCTGGTCGGGATTACTGCAACCTCTGATTTTATTACTGCCCCTATTTTTCACGAGTTTGGCATTACTGAAATTATTGCCACCAATGCAGAAGTGGTGGATGGCAAATATACCGGTAAAGTCATCAATACCGCGTGCTATCAAAAGGGTAAATTGATTCGCTTAGAACAATGGCTTGAAGGCCGTAATATTGATGAATCATGGGCCTATTCAGATTCATTCAATGACCGTTTCTTATTGGAATATGCCGATCATGCCATTGCGGTCAATCCAGACGAGCGTCTAGAGGCTTTAGCCAAAGCGCAAAACTGGGAAATTCAGGACTGGTCGATTTAGCTCATTTTTTCTGGATGAGGGCAGAGGCGTGAGGAATATTGCGGCTCCGCCTATTTTAGACGTTAAAAATAAAAAATAAGAAAAATAAAAATTTGCCAAAATTCTTCCATTTTTCAGGAAGATTGCAACCGATCTGCTGAACCGGGTTGCATGTTTAATATCGGCTAAGCGAGCATAAAATAACCCTTACTATCATTATGCCTTTGTCGTATATTAGAAATGAAAATCATGGCTGGTACTGATAAAAAATTAAACTTTAGCGGGAACAACGGGAGATCAAAATGAGCCAGACACGTCCAAGAATGACTAATCTTTTTGAGCAGCTGGGCCTAGACTCCAGTGAAGAAGCGATCGCCCTGTTTATTGCCACACATCAACTAAATGCTCATACCAAAATTACTGAGGCAGAATTTTGGACTGATGCACAGCGCCAGTTTTTAGCAGAAAAGTTAAAGTCCGATGGCTCATGGGCGATTATTGTCGACCAGCTGAATGAATCTTTGCATGAAGATTCAGTGATTCAATAAAGACTAAAAAGACTAAAACCGCAAAAGCCAATCAGCAGATTGGCTTTTTTTTTGGAAAGTGCTTTATCTCACCCGTTTCCATAGTGTTACTTGAGACAAGGTATGCTGATACTTACGCGCGGTTTCACGTATGACAAAGGCGACATCCTGAGGTTCAGCGAGCATTTCAAAATGCGCTTGTAACAGTTCAGTCATGCCCTCCAGCGTAGTGAAGTTTTCGCCATCTTTTTTAAAACCGCCGAGCCATTCATGGCGCGCCGTATGTTCTTCTAGCCAGGTATAAGGGGAGGTCAGCATTAAAATGCCGCCCAGAGTTAAGCGTTGATGAATAGAGGCTAAAAAATCTTTCGGATGATGCAGGCGGTCAATCAAATTGGCAGCCAGAATAAAATTGTAATTGCTAAAGTGCGGTTTTAAATTGCAGGCATCGGCCTGAAAAAACTCCACTCGATTCGCATGTGCATCCAGCCCCAGTTCTTTTAAGTTGCAGGCTTGATATTCGACCAGTTCACCTTCAACAGGCAGGGTATAACGTAGCGTTTCGCCTTGCGCCAGTTGTGCCGCTTGCTGAATAAAGCGTGCGGAAAAATCCAGTCCTGTGACCTGATTAAAATAAGCTGCCAGTTCAAAGCTGGCACGACCTGTGGCACATCCGATATCTAATGCCTTCTCGGTCGCAATATCCTTAAAATAAGGCTGTGCAAGGTGAATCAGGCTTTGGGCAAAATTGGGGACATTAAAATATTCTGCACCGTACTGAAATTCCAAATATTGCGAGATCATCTGGTCAGTTTCATACTGCGATTGAAACTGCTTCAGCTCTTGGGAGGCGGCAACATAGCGGAATCCAGCATGCTGGAAGAAATGCCGGCGGAAGGCATAACGTGAACTATGCAAAGCTTCATTGCCAGCCGAAATCCAGGAACCACCTTTGATTAAATTATGTTGCCCGTCAAAAGTTGGGGTGCTGAAATCATCATAAATCGGATGCACCTGAAAACCGTCAAAAGGGTAAATCGGAGTTTCAGTCCATTGCCAGACATTGCCCTGAATATCAAAGAAATCGCCTTGCTGGAAATGATTGACCGGGCAGGGGCTGGTGCCATATTTCAGTTCGATATTGGCCTGTTCAGGACTAGGTAGCTCAGGATCTAAACCTGCCACGTCGTAAAGCCGATACCACTCATCTTCTGTGGGCAAGCGAATGTTTTGACCGGTTTTTTCGGCTTTCCACTGACAAAAAGCTTTGGCTTCAAGATAATTCACTTCGACCGGCCAGTCCCAAGGCATGGAAATTTCTTCCAGCATAATACGCAGTAACCAGCCTTCCGGGGTTTTTCGCCAAAAACTGGGATGCACAGCTTGCGAAAATTTCAGCCAAGCTTGTCCTTCTGCGGTCCAGTAACGATCGGTTGCATACCCGCCATCTTCGACAAAACTCAAGAATGCCTGATTAGACACCAGATGTTGTGAAGCCTCAAAAGCGGGAACATCCACCTGATGCAGGCCATATTCATTGTCCCAGCCATAAAAGCTACTGTTGAAATTTTTGTTCAGACGGACTTGTCCTGCAGGCACAGCAAGCAGGACATTTTCTGGAGCAACTCCAGTCATAACCTTGGCACGCCACTGCGGATGATTGTAGACATAGTCCAGCTGGTGCTGGCGAATCAGCACTGATGATGTTTCAAGATGAATCCGCTCATGTTCAATCCCCATGATGATCGACCACCACGGATGGTTCCAGTCCAGCGGTAAAGTAAGAGGCGCATGTTCAAGCAGATTCAGTACCAGTGTCCGTACCTGCGTACGATAAGCACGGACTTCGTCTACACTCGGCCAGTCATAATGCTGCTCATTCAAGTCATCCCAGCTCATTTCATCGACCCCGACAGCAAAAATACTTTCCAGCTGCGGGTTCAAACGTTCACGAATCAGTTTGCTCAGAAGCAGTTTATTGATAAAAAAGGTCGCCGTATGACCAAAATAAAAAATCAGCGGATGGCGTAAGGAAATGGACTGGAGGTAATAGGCTTCATCATTTTTTAGACAGTCAAACAGCCGTTCATAGCTGTCGAACGTATTGAGGAAATAATCACGCAAAGTATGTCGTGCAGTTGCTTCGTCAGGAAAATTTAAATGAGGAGTCGGCAGCAACGTAATTTTCGCATTTTGCCACACGCCGGAATGATGAGTAGAAGCTACAGATTGGTCTTTTTGAGATAGTACAGATAATGAATCCCTCAACATAGGGTCACACTCCATCGATTTCTTTTACACATTTAAAACATCATGTTTTATGTGTTTTATTTAAAAGTACTCGAAAGCCATGCCCCTGTACTGAGGATTTAGGTAACAAAATGCTGCATCCAGGCAGATGCAGCACTAAAGCAGATTTTAGTAGGGATGGGCGTTTCTCATCATGGCCACCAGTTCTTGTACCGCACGTGACTGGGTACGACCCGGATGCCAAACCATGCCGAGTTGACGGTTCATTTGCACATTAATATCCAGCAGTTGCAGTTCCTGATTCAGCAAGGTTTTTGGTAATACCGACCATCCCAGGCCAATCGAAACCAGCATGCGGATTGATTCCAGTGGATTATTGCTCATGGTAATTTTCGGTTTCACCCCTTGCTTTTCAAACTCGGCCAAGGTGATTTGCGTGGTATAGGTTTGTGATGCTGGCAATAAGCTCGGGTACTGGACCAGATCTTCCAGACTCAAATGTTTTTTTTGCGCCAGCGGATGAAAAGGTGCTGCCACAAACACCAGCGGATCATTCCAGATGGTCACGTAACTCAGGCGTTCATCACCTTGCGGCGGAAGGGTCAGAAATGCCAGCTCCAGGTCACCGGCCAGTACCTGCTCATGCGCCTGTTCCGAGTCAACAAAATGTACATCTAAAGTCACATCCGGGAATTTTTGTACATAATTGCGCAGGTGCTGGGGTAGATGATGCAAACCAATATGGTGACTGGTGCCAATTTTCAGCTTGCCTTGCACCTGTTCCTGTTCGTGACTGAGGGTATGATGAATATCGCCCAGTTCATTTAACCAGTTTTTCACTTTTGGCAATAAAGAGTGTGCTGCATGGGTGGCCTGAACACCACGACCGGCCGACTCAAACAGTTTCACGCCAAAATATTCTTCCAGACTATGAATCCTTTTGGTCACAGCAGGCTGGGTAATAAACAATAGATCAGCGGCCATAGAAATAGAACCTGTTTCCATGACTTTAATAAAGGCTTCAAAGGCAGCAAGATTCATAAGGAGATATCTGGTTATATGAAATTCAAATAATTATAAAATATTTTTATATTAAATGGGGGCTTAATCTTTAAAAAGACCTTAAAAAATGTATACGGATGTGAACTTAAAGCAGGAAATAAAAAAATCACCTCATGTGAATGAAGTGATCCTTGTAAAGTGAAAAACCGGAACCCATGATATTTTTCTAGCTTGGCAAATATTTAGATGGCTGCGTTATTGCTGTTTTGCACTTTCGCCGGTTTGGCTTCCCAGATTTTTTCATGAAAGAAGAAAGCGATCGCCTGAATCGTCGGTTCAAGCAAACTCAAGGTCACTGCCATCCAGATACTTCCTGTCACGAAATAACCGACCAACATGGCAATGGTGATGTGCATAATGTAATAGCTAAAGGTTTTTTTAAACATACGCTGGTTGTTATCAACAAATTTTTGAATATGAGCCATGGGTTGTTCCTCAATCTTTGCCTCGGGATATGGTTAAATGATAATCAGTCTTATTTGATTTGTAAAAACGAACATTTTTATATTTTTAATCGGTTTTATGAATTATTGGCTGGTTAAACCTCATAATTCATAAACAACAGGGGAATGGTATCGCTTAGAGCTATTTTCTAGAGATACTTTTCTAACAGGGTGAACATTATGGATATTAAACACATTAAATACCTTCTTGATATTTTTGAGGAAGCGGTGGAAAAACGCAGTCAGGTCTATGAAATTGCCGATGATGAAGATGATGAAAATCATGCAGCGGCTGAATGCGGCGCAGCGAAAGCAGAACTCATCCGGGCGATTGAACAGCTTATAGCCGCGAAAGAAAATCCATCAGGCTAAATTCGGAATTTTGAATTTCCTGCTCAAGCATTCTAGAGACTTTGATTTAACCAGCCTGATCATAAGGAGAATGCTGTCTGCCTTAAGAGCAGAAGAGAGGGGATTTTGCCAAAATACAGGGTGTTATAGCGTTAAAATTAATTCCAAAAAGTTTTTAAACTAATAAAAATGATAAATTAGATTTATGTTAATAGGTGGTTATAATCGAAGTTAATGTAAGCATTACCCAGTTCTATGGAGCGCGTCGACATGGCAGGCAATACCCCAAAAGCAAAGACTTTATACGATAAATTGTGGGATGACCATTTAGTAAAACAACGCGATGATGGTTCAGCCTTGCTTTATATCGATCGTCATTTATTACATGAAGTAACCTCACCACAAGCTTTTGAGGGTTTGCAACTTGCAGGCCGTAAACCTTGGCGTTTAAGTGCCAATGTGGCAACGCCAGACCATAACGTGCCTACTTCAAAAACTGAACGTGAACAGGGTATTGCTGGTATTGAAGATCCAACTTCACGTATTCAGGTGCAAACCTTGGATGACAACTGTAAAACCTTCAATATTGTTGAATTTGATATCAATGATATCCGTCAAGGCATTGCCCATGTGGTCGGTCCTGAGCAGGGTTTAACCTTGCCGGGCATGACCGTGGTATGTGGTGACTCGCATACCGCAACTCATGGTGCCTTTGGCTGTTTGGCGCACGGTATTGGGACTTCAGAAGTTGAACATGTATTGGCAACCCAATGCTTGGTTCAAAAGAAAATGAAAAACATGTTGGTACGTGTTGACGGTAAATTGGGTCAGGGCGTAACACCAAAAGACGTGGTTTTAGCGATCATTGGTAAAATTGGTACTGCGGGCGGTACGGGTCACGCGATTGAATTCGGTGGTCAAGTATTTCGTGACATGTCGATTGAAGGCCGTATGACCGTATGTAACATGGCGATTGAAGCCGGTGCACGTGTCGGTATGGTGGCTGTGGATGGCAAAACCATTGAATATGTCAAAGGCCGTAATTATGCACCGAAAGGTGAGCAGTGGGATGCCGCTGTAGCCTACTGGAATACCTTGCACTCTGATGAAGGCGCACATTTCGATACCGTCGTGGTATTGCAAGGTGAAGAGATCGAACCACAAGTATCTTGGGGGACATCGCCAGAGATGGTGATTCCGGTATCTGAAGCAGTACCGACTTTGGAACAGGCCAAAGATGACGTGCAACGTAACGACTGGACCCGTGCTTATCAATACATGGGTTTAAATGCCGGTCAGGCATTGGCAGACATTCAGTTAGACCGCGTATTTATCGGTTCATGCACCAACTCGCGTATTGAAGATATTCGTGCTGCTGCTGAAGTGATTAAAGGACGCAAAGTTGCGCCTTCAATTAAACAGGCAATGGTGGTTCCGGGTTCCGGTTTGGTGAAACAGCAAGCTGAAGCTGAAGGCTTGGATCAAGTATTCTTGGAAGCTGGCTTTGAATGGCGCGAGCCAGGTTGCTCAATGTGTTTGGCGATGAATGCCGATAAATTGCAGCCAGGCGAGCACTGTGCCTCAACTTCTAACCGTAACTTCGAAGGTCGTCAGGGCAATGGCGGTCGTACTCACTTGGTGAGTCCAGCCATGGCAGCTGCCGCAGCCATCGCCGGTCACTTTGTTGATGTTCGTTCATTCTAATTGGGCTAAGGGGAGCAAAAAATGAAAAAATATACCGTTGAACAAGGTATCGTTGCACCATTAGACCGTGCCAATGTCGATACAGATTTAATTATTCCAAAACAGTTTTTGAAATCGATCAAACGTACCGGTTTTGGCGACAACTTATTTGATGAATTGCGTTATTTGGATGAAGGCTATCCGGGTCAGGACAACTCAAAACGTCCTAAAAATCCTGATTTCGTTTTGAATCAGCCGCGTTATCAAGGTGCCACCGTCTTAATTTCACGTGCCAACTTTGGTTGTGGTTCAAGCCGAGAGCATGCGCCATGGGCTTTGAATGAATACGGTTTCCGTACCGTAATTGCTCCAAGCTATGCCGACATTTTCTTCAATAACAGCTTTAAAAATGGCATGTTGCCGGTGAGTCTGTCGGAAGAGATCGTCGATCAGTTATTCAAAGAATGTGCGGCCACTGAAGGTTACCAGTTAACCATCGATCTGGAAGCGCAGGAAGTACGTACACCATCGGGTGAGAGCTTTAAATTTGAAGTTGATCCGTTCCGTAAACACTGCTTGTTAAATGGTTTGGATGATATTGGCTTAACTTTACAAGCTGCTGATGATATTCGTGCTTATGAAGAAAAAACCAAGCAATCACGCCCTTGGGTGTTTCAGGAAATCCACAGTTAATTACTTGAATTTTCAGCGCTAGTAGTATCCAAGCCTAACTCTTGCTAATATCGGATCCATAAAAATATTTAGTTGGCTTTAATTGGTGAGGGTTGGGCTCGAACAATGACAAAGGTTTACAGTCAGCTTGTTGTAATTGGCCTTATGGTCGCATTCTTAAGTGCATGCCAAGGCATTGATACAGTACGTATCAAACATGTAAAAGAAACTGAAAGTACAAAAACAAATGCCTTAATTTACTGCTCCGGTACTGCAAACTGTGAATTTGAACGCTTAGATCAAATTCAAATTATTGATGCGGTACAGCGCCGTGTAAATAGCGCTGCAGTTGAATCGGGTATTTTACGTTTACAGGCGAACTCCTTAAGTCAGCCGAATGCGTTGTATCTTTCAGTCCCAGCTGGGCAGCATGAACTGGTCATCCGTTTTTATCCGATTTCCAAAGATCGTGCGGAAACGCTTCATGTTTTCCATCAGTTTAAGGCGAAACAGCATTACACATTTAAAATGTATCGTGAACGCAATAAACAGCAG